>Ga0315551_10000173_pt1 | contig 49961 bp, 30 predicted proteins | sample SalMarSW160290MG_FD_203678 | JGI IMG/M metagenome (GOLD analysis project Ga0315551, IMG submission 203678) | Salt marsh sediment microbial communities from the Plum Island Ecosystem LTER, Massachusetts, United States - Salt Marsh Sediment SW1602-90 ...
GCCTTACCTTCGTACATGGCTTTTATAGCCAAAAAATCCGGCGTCAAGCGCTTCATTTACGCTTCATCCTGTTCGGTCTATGGTTACACCGTTAATGAGCTTTATAATGAGGATAGTGCTGTTACCTGTGGTTACCCATACGGAATCTCTAAGCTACAGGGTGAAAGAGGAGTGATTCAGCTTCATGATGATAATTTTTCTGTCATCGCTTTACGCCAAGGTACCGTTTGTGGTTTTAGCCCTCGGATGAGAATGGATTTGATTGTGAACACGATGTTCAAGTGCGCTATGACGGAAAAGAAGATAACCGTGGACAATCCATCAATCTGGCGGCCCATTCTTGATATCAGGGACGCCGCCAACGCGTATCTGCGTACGATACAGGCGAATTATTCTTTAAGTGGTGTCTACAACATCGCATCCGGCAACTACACCGTCGGCCAGGTCGGGGACATGGTCAAATACGAAATTGAGGAGCTAACCGGCGAGAAAATAAGCATTACAATCAATAACAAAGAGGACTTCCGGAACTACAAGGTCTCAATTGACAGGGCGAAAACATACCTTGGTTTCCAGCCACAATATGCAGTAAAGGATATAATTGAAGACCTGTACGAGCATAAGGACTATTTCGGGGACTATAACAGGGACGAGTACTACAACATTAGGACCTTCAAAAAAATAGATAAGCAATAGATTGCCGCAAAGCCTTATTTTAGCGTTAAGAGGATTGCGCGAGTCAAATAGTGAACTTCAGAATGAATAAGCGCACGTTATCCAAAAGTGGGCGGACTGGAACCTCTGAGTGGTCTGCTCAGCGGGCAGTAGACGTATCCGTAATTATTGTTGCGTGGAATGTCAAGGACCTTCTGCAAAGTTGTCTGAAATCAGTCTACGAACAGACCAAGGCAGTCAAATTTGAAGTCATTTATGTCGACAACGGTTCAGAAGATGGAAGCGTGGAAATGGTGACTAAAGAGTTCCCTGAAGTAAAGATCATAACCAACAACGAGAATAAAGGATTCATAGAAGCCAACAATCAAGGTATCGAAGTAGCAAAAGGAAGGTATGTGTTGCTTTTAAATTCCGATACTATCGTGCTCGATAATGCAATAGCTAAGTCGGTTGCATTCGCGGATGCTCATCCGAGAACAGCAGTAGTTGGGTGCAGAGTATTAAACCCTGACAGGACGTTGCAAAGAACCTGTTTTATGTACCCATCGGCTTTGAACATGTTTTTATCTGCAACGTACCTTTATAAAATATTCCCAAAGAATAGGTTCTTTGGAAGAGAGCACATGACCTGGTGGGACTACGAGGATGTCAGGGAAGTGGAAACAGTCTGCGGCTGTTTTTCTTTGGTGAGGAACGAGGCAATAAATCAGGTGGGCCTTATGGACAAAACGTACTTTGTGTACGGTGACGACCCAGATTGGTGTTATCGCTTTAAGAAGAACGGCTGGAAAGTAATGTTTACTCCGGAGCCCAAGATAATTCACTACGGTGGTCAGACCACAAATCAGATGGTTGACGAGTTCAAGTTGCAACTGTGTGGTAGTAAGTTGACGTTTATCAGGTTACATAGAAGTGCAACTGAATTTGTGTTTGCTCGTCTTTTTACATCTCTTTTTTTCCTGCTGAGAGTTCCTTATTGGCTGGTTGTTGGATTATTTAGTAAGAATGGGAAAAGTCAACCATTGCTGACGGCAAAAGCTTACTTGAAAGCCGGATTCTATAGCATTGTGAGCTGGAAGAATCTGCTAATGAATAGCGAGGCTCTTAAAGGGAAGCTCTGAGAAGCATATCTGCGTTTTCCGATCTGGTTCAGAGGCGATTGGCATATAACTGCAAGGTACCGAGGTAACATGAAAACCTCATCGCCCCTATTGGATTAGCAATAAAGAACATATCGAAATCAAACATAAGGAAGATAAAGAATGTCAGAACGATGTTCATTATGCATATTACCTGCGGATCTGCCCGGAGTAGATCTCGGTGGAAACGGCAAATGCAAGTACTGCAGAGGGGCTGAAAGTGACCGAGGCGCCAATCGAGGCTCGCATAGTAAGCGTACAAGAGAAAGATTTGAGAAAATCATTAGATGTTTGCATGGAAGGGGCAAGTATGATTGCCTAGTCCCTTTGAGCGGAGGCAAAGAAAGCAGTTACATCCTCTATGTTCTAGTCAAAGAATTTGACCTGAGACCGCTGGCTTTCAATTTTAATAACGGCTTTCAGCACGTTGATGCCGTTCGTAATATCGAACGCCTGGTAGATCAGTTAGATGTTGACTTGGTGGTCTACAGGCCGCAACAGCATTTTTTGCACAAACTGATGCGAGCCTTTCTATCGAAAGCCGGTGAGTTCTGTACGCCTTGTAATATGCTCATAAGTGCTACCTCATTTAGGTTGGCCCAGCAAAATGGTATTAGAGCGATAATGTCTGGAAATGCAATGGGAACGGATCCTGGTCTCGATGGGGTCAGCCCCGCGCTGTATTATGACCGGAGGTACTACCTTAACATAGCAAGCGGTTTATTAGGACCTAGGGACAGAGAGTACTATATGAACCCACCCTATGTCCGGACGGCTATACGTCGTTTTTTGGGCTTGGAGGCCCAGGTTATCAACGTTCTCGATTACCTGCAACCGAGTCTTCAGGAAATACACGACAAGCTTGAGTCGATCGGCTGGAAGCGACCTGCTGGTGAGATCCAGCATGGAGATTGCCTTCTTAACACGGTGAAGGACCATATTATGTGCAGGAAATGGGGCTGCTCCGAGATAAGTGCGATGTACAGCGTTCTTGTTAGAAACGGCGAGATGTCCCGAGAAGAGGCCTTGAAGAGGGCAACTAATGAGGAGCATACAGCAGTTCCATCTATATTGCCGGAATTTCTGAAAGCTATGGATATGACGGAAAGCGAGTTCGACGAAGCATGTAAGAAGGATTTCCGGGAAATACCAAATATGCGTACGACTTTTGTCTTCCGATGTGCAAAGATGGTATTACAGAAGGTTGAACAGTTAAGGGGACGCAGGTAACAGGTGTAAAGGCAGGTCAGTTTGAAAAAGAGGGCAATTCTGTCATACAACCCTAAAAATGTAGATGTGGTTTGCTTTGGCGGCCAAGACTGGTGGTATCATAATCGTGGTCATATAGACGTGCAGTTGATGCGTCGCTTTGCCAAAATTGGCATAACTCTATACATCAACTCGATTATTATGCAGAAGCTAAACATCGGACAAACAAAAAAATTCGCGCAGAAAGTAAAGCGTAAACTCAAAAGTATTCGAATTGGCTTACGAAAAGTCCAAGAAGGTTTTTGGGTATATAGTCCGCTCTCATTACCTATTCAACACATTAACCGAATCAAGTGCTTGAACGAAAAACTTTTATGGTACCAGATATCACATGTTATCCAGAAAATAGGCATGAGTACACCCGTTGTTTGGGTTGCGTGCCCAAGCGCATGTGATCTTGCTCTCAAATTAAAAAGAGAAAAGCTTGTATATCAAAGAACCGACCGTTACGAGGATTTTCCTGGTGTTGATCACGAAGTTGTGAGAAAGTACGATCGGAAACTAAAAGTTAGCGCGGATTTAACCCTATATGTAAATAGTAGTTTGTATGCGGAGGAAGCTGAACAATGCAAGCGAGCTTTCTATCTTGACCATGGTGTCGATTATGAAATGTTCGCAATGGCAGAGCGAAATACATATAAACCAGAAGACATTGCAGGTGTTCCCACGCCCATTGTTGGTTTCTTTGGTGATATCGAAGACCATACATTTGACATACCCTTTATGGAGAGGGTAGTTGATATTTTGACGGAAATGTCCTTTGTATTGATTGGGAAGGTCTCTTCGGACATAACTGGTTTGCAGGAGATGAAAAATGTCTGGTTATTAGGAAAAAAGCTATATGATCAAGTTCCACATTATGGCAAATGTTTTGACGTAGCAATAATGCCTTGGAGGCAGAATACTTGGATTGAAGCATGTAATCCAGTAAAACTCAAAGAGTACCTCGCGCTTGGTAAGCCAATAGTCAGCACGCCTTTCCCAGAACTAAAAAAGTACCATGATGTTGTATACATAGCCGATACACCAGAAGATTTTGCCCATTGTATAGTACAAGCTCTTAATGAGAATAGTCCTAAGCTTATCGCTGCCCGAAGAGAGAAGGTGAAGAAAGATACATGGGATAGCAAAGCGGATGTGATTTTTGATGTCTTGTTTGCTGATAAAGCCCTTACCTAACAGTAAGCTTTGATCCCGCTTGTATTTCTAAAGTTAAACATCTATCAGGCTATTAGAGTTGTATTTATACTCTTACAAAATGGATGAAACAGTTACGATTGCTAATGTGAGAATAGCCAATAAAAGTTTTAATGAAGTAGTAGAGACTATTATTAGATGGATAGATGATAGAGATCCTCCACGGTATGTGGTAACACCGAACGTGGATCACATTATGAAACTTCAGGTTGACAAGGAGTTTAGAGATGTTTATCAGCAAGCTGACCTGATTCTGCCTGACGGTATGCCTTTAATTTGGGCATCAAAAATTTTGGGAAGTCCTCTAATCGAAAAGGTTTCTGGATCAGATCTTTTTGTCAAACTTTGCGAGAGGGCCTCCGAAGGAGGCTTTAGATTGTTTTTCTTAGGAGGAAACCCAGGAGACGCCAAGAAGGCAAAAGAAGTGCTTATGAGAAAGTATCCGCTTCTTAAAATCGTGGGTGTGTATTGTCCACCATTTGGTTTTGAAAGGGACGAGTGTGAGAACAGCAATATTGAGCAGATAATTAGGAAAGCAGAACCTGATATTCTCTTTGTGGGGCTCGGAGCACCAAAGCAGGAGAAGTGGATTCATGCGCACTATCGGGCTATCGGGGTGCCGGTTAGCATAGGGATAGGCATAAGTTTTTCGTATGTTGCTGGGGCGATAAGACGAGCTCCGTTGTGGATGCAGAAAATTGGTTTGGAGTGGTTTTGGCGTTTGCTCATGGAACCGAAGCGTCTTTGGAAGCGTTATTTAGTTGATGATATTAAGTTCTTTAACCTAGTCCTGAAACAGAAGTTCAGGCAAACATTCTTAATATAAGATCGAGAAGAAAAAACTGAAACTGGCACACGTAGCTTTTTATGATCTGTTATTCTTAATGTCAACTTCGGAAAAGAAAGAGCAGCGATAGAAGTTATTTTGGATTTACGAAAAAGCTGGCAGAATGCTCCGGCTTTTAGTCGGAGAAGAATGCCGTAAAAAATAATCTTCCTTTGGGCAAGCCCCGACCTTTGGTCGGGGAGCTTCACTAAGAGATATTATGAAAGTGCCTTATTAGTTCACAATTCGGGTTCATGCTCTACCGTTTATATTGGCTACGTATAGGTTCCCCTGTGTAAAGTTAGAATTGGAAGGAATTCAGTTGTAGGTGCCGGTTCTGTAGTTACTAGAGATATTCCAGCTTTCAGCGTCGTTGTAGGAAATCATGCCAGAGTCATAAAGCGTTATGACGACTCAGCACAGACCTAGGTCAAAACATGAATCGATATGTCTCCTTCTATCTAACAGATAAGCTTTTTGCTAAGTTTACACACGCCCATCTCATGTAGGAATAGGCCGAATGTGGCTGCGTTAGGTGATCATATATAGCAGAAATATATGAACAAGACAAAAAACATCAAGGCTATTATACTTGTGGGTCACCGTGATTTCGGACGATGCGCGCTGGCATCTCAGTTGCCTACGGCAATGTGGCCCGTAGCAGGAAAATCTGTGCTGGAGCGTCTGCTCATCCACATAGCTGACCAAGGGATAAAGCATGTAGCCGTATGTTCCGAGGGTAGTGACTCATCACCGGCTGAATCCATTCACACAGATGAACGTTTGGAGGTGGAGTTCATAAATGAGCTGTTGCCGGTAGGCCCGGCGGGGTGCATACGCGCAGCCGTTGAACCCAATACTAACTCATTACTTCTTGTATTCTCCGCAAGTATGGTGTCCCCACCATTGATTGATGACCTGCTAAATGCTCATTGCGAGGGGCATTCTGATCTGACTATGTTGTTCAATCCCGGAGATGGGCTTGATGAGTCCCCCAGCGACCCAACCGGAATATATGTGTGCGAACCGAGCGTCCTGGAAAATATCCCAGAACAAGGCTATTTTGACATCAAGGAGGGCTTGATTCCCGAAATGCTCCGTGTTGGTAAGAGCATTCACGCAGCAGTACTACCTAATCACGTTGGGAATTTTCGAGAGCGTGAAGGATACTTGCGTGCGATCACAAACTATCTAAGAAATCCTCCGAAAACAGACGAGACTCTTGGGCTGTATGAGCAAGCACGCTCAGGAGTAGTGTGGATTTCGGACAGAGCCAGCGTTGACCAAAACGCTCAAATCTTTGGACCGGCTGCTATCTTGGATGGCGCCAGCATTTCACGAGGTGCCCTTATTTTTGGTCCAACAATGGTGGAGAAAAATGTTAACATTGGCGAAGGCAGCGTTGTCATAGGTTCTGTTCTATGGGAAGGTTCACAACTAGGAGCACACAGTGAGGTCCACAGGTGTGTTCTTGATTACCGTGCAACCGTGCCGCCCAATATAATTGTTGAGGAAGGACCTGTACTTTTTAAGCCCAGGAGGATGCTAAGTCGTATTACGGCCAGGGCGTCAAGGCCCATCGAAAGCAGCGTAACTAAAGTACGAGGTGTACTGCAGTCAGGACTACATAAAATTGAAGGAAGATTACCAAGTTGGCTGAATTTTGAAAAGCCCCGATTTCTATATGGGCTTGCAGTTGGCCTTATCATAGTTGCGTTTCTTTGGTCGTACTGGCCCACCATAACAGACCTATGGCAAATATGGCAGAGGAACGATGAATATTCGTCGGGACTGTTGGTTCCGTTTCTGGCTGTGTATATTTTGTGGTCCAAGCGAACCGACATTGCAGGTTGCCCTGTCAAACCTTCTGTTTGGGGGGTTGTTGCCTTCTTAGTAGCCCAGGCGGGTAGACTTTTCGGGCTTTACTTTATGTATGCCTCAGCAGAACGGTTGTCTGTTGCCCTGAGCATTGTGGCGCTGGTGTTGCTTTTATTTGGTTGGCGCCTTTTACGAAAGGTTTCCACTACGTTGCTCTTTCTATTTTTGATGTTGCCGTGGCCCAACCGTGTGCAGGCCCTCGTGACGCTGCCATTGCAACGTTGGGCAGCTTCATCAGCCGTCTTCTCTCTGGAGATACTCGGCTATGATGTCATACAGGAAGGCAACATTATCCATATCGGTGACTCAAGCGTTGCGGTAGCGGAAGCCTGTAACGGCTTGAGAATGGTAACAGCCTTTTTTGTAATTAGTGGCCTGGTGGTGCTTTTGATCAAGCGCTGCTGGTGGGAGAAACTCATTATCCTGGCATCAAGTCTGCCTATTGCCTTATTTTGCAACACAACACGTTTAACAGTCACGGCGATTGTTTTCACAGTGCTTAGCGGTGAGTACTGGGAGAGAATGTTTCATGATTTCGGTGGGTATGCAATGATGCCATTGGCCCTCGGCGCGATTATTACAGAACTCTGGCTTCTGACAAAGCTAACAACGCTCCCTACGAAGGAGGAAGTGATAATAGTAACGAGACAAAACAAGTAATTATTGTCTACAATTATCGTAGGAGAGATACAGATGGATAACTTAGAGAAATATCTTGACCGTGTAATCGACCAGAAACCGGATCACTCAAAGGGACCACCACTCTACAGTGTAGCCAGAAGTCCGAGTGCCCAAGTGCAGCCGGAGACTGAGGGAGCAGGATTGTCCAACACAGTGGGGCGAATACTTCGTCGCTGGTATGTAATATTGTTGACAGTCCTTGTAACGTGCGGAATCGGAATCCCTGCTATATGGTTCCTGATCGAACCAATGTATAACGTGACCGCTGCAATAAGGGTAGCTCCGATTCTGACTAATATACTTTCGGGCGAGACGGAAAATTTTGGTGGAGTACAAACTTATCAAAGCTTTATGAATACCCAGGCAAATATAATTGTCAGCAATACGGTATTGCAGAGGGTAACAGATGATTTGGCAGGTAGAAACTTGTCATTCTTCGAGGGTGAGATAGGCGGCGTCATCGCTAAAATCAGACATTGGTTGAGGTCCTTGCGAAGGGAGCCTGATCCCTTGATGATTCTTAGAGAGGCCATATTTGACAATGTTATCAATGTAACAGCCGGCCGCCAAAGCGAGCTTATTCAGCTAAACATGGACAGCACAAAGCCAGGGGAAGCTGAGCAGATCATCAATGCTTTTATCCGGCACTACATGGCAGTTGAAGGTCTTAGCTCTATCGCAGGTCAAGACCAGGAACTACGCGTTCTTGAAGATCAGCGAAGAGTGCTGGGCGAAAAACTGCAAAATCGACACACAGAGATCCGGCAATTAGCACAGGAGTATGGAACCACCACCTTGTCTGGTCAGCAGGATATGATGCTGCAGCGTGTGACTACACTCTTGGGAGAATTGACAAAACTCGAAGCGCACAGAGTCAGCCTCGAATCCCAGGTGCAATTATTGGAAAAGAGCGCAGATCAGGTCATCGGTCCTCAAGAATCACTGCGAATGCGAAGTGAATACATCAATTCTGATGCCTCAGTCCAGGAATTAACTCGTAATATTGTTAACTTGGAACGTGACCTGCTTATTGCTGAGCAGGCTTTGACATCTGAAAACCCAGCCGTAAAACAAAAAAGAGATCTATTGAATAGTTTTCAAGCTCGGCTAGAAGAGAAACGTCAAGACGTAGTCAAAGAATTTGAAAAAATAGTGTCTGAAGAAACAGACACAGCCCGAGAACAGAGGTTGCGCAGCGCCAAGACCGAGCTGGAACTTGTAAGGGCAAATGAACAACGTCTGCGTGAGTTAGTGGCTGCAGAAGACGTCCAGACGAAGCAACTCGGAAGAACGCAATTGAATATTGAGGACTTGCAGTTTCGATTGTTGTTGGAGAAGGAACTTTATGACACCGTTTGCCGACGGATACAGGTATTAGAAATGGAACGCAAGCGTCCTGCAAGGATTTCTGTAGCTTATAGTGCAAACATAGGTCCCATACGGGATAAGCGGATAAAATACTCAGCATCTCTTATTTTTAGCGCGCTGGCATGTGGCATAATGTTTGCATATATTCGAGACAAGGCCGATCAAACTGTCTGGACTCCTGATGATATAACAAAACGTATTGGAATCCGGGTACTCGGCACTACCTCCGGCACACATACTATTAGACCGGCACTCTTTCCAGCCCAGATAGCCAGGGATTACCAGACTATTCGTGCAAACTTAGGATTGTTGTATAGCGAAGGGATACCAAAAAAGCTTGCTGTCACGAGCCCCGGAGTGCAAGAAGGCAAAACTACCTTTGCGGTTAATCTGGCAACAAGTCTGGCTAAGTCAGGGAAAAAGGTCTTGCTGATAGACGGTGATCTCAGGAAACCTGACATTGCATATATGTTGAATCTTCCCACAACCCAAAAGGGTATCCAGGATGCGCTTTCTAAAGGCGATCTTGAGAAAGCGGTTTGTTCTATTCCATCAAGCGGCTTGGATGTAGTGCCAGCCAATTCGTTCAATGAGGCCGACGCTTACGAGCTTTTGGCTTCATCAATGACTGCCAAGCAAATCAACAAATTGAGTCAACGATACAATAATGTGATAATTGACACTCCGCCCGTTCTTGCATTTCCAGACGCATTGTTGTGGGCCAAAATTGCAGATGCTGTCGTGTTGACAAGTTTCGCCGGACACACCAAGGCACCAGACCTTACCAAAGCCAAAGAACGATTGGCAGAAATCAACGTGAGAGTTATGGGTGCAATCTTGAGCAACGTTCGAGCCACTCATGTCTACTACCGTTATGGTTATAGCTATCGTGCGAATGCTGGCCGACCAGGCCGTCGTCCAAGACGAGGCAAGCCAAGGCTATTATTACCCTTGTAAGGCCAGACTGAGCAAATGAACGATGCTGCTTCATAGTTTAGATTGATAATTGTATCGAGCGCCTAATCCGGTAACTTATACACGCTTATGAGATTGATCATTATACGCCAGGACAGGAATGCCAAGACCATCAAGGGTGAAGGTTTACTCCGGTTTGCTATGTCCACTGAGCCTGTTACGCGCATAGTTTTTGACGGCTTGAGCAGGAATCTTTGCTGCAATTCAAGCACTTTTGGAACTTGCCGAGCTTACGCAAGACGTGCGCTGAGTGAGGTAGTTTATGCTCTGCCACAAGAATGGCAAATCGAACTTGGCAAGGCCGACCCGAAAGTAATAACATTCACAGAAAAAAAGCCAATTTGTATTGAACAATTTCTACGGAACGATCACAATAAATGGTCTGTTATTTCCAACGGATGCTTTGCTACTAAGCCTAATGGCAAGCTGCTCAATGAAGTCCTGGCCAATACTCAGGCTGATGTAGTAGCGATAAATGTCAGGCCTGAGTTGTTGGCATATCGAGAAAGAGTACGATTGACCGCTCAGGGAAGAATTGTGGGCTTTCGTCGTTTACACAATGATTCTGTTGAACCAGTACCTATCTGTGCGGATTGGCCCCATCACGTCTTTGTCAGAAATAATGCTTTTAATAAGGTTTTGCTCGATCTTACCCTGCCTTATGAACTCTCGGCCTTTCTCCAGCAGTGCCGGTCGAACAAAGTGATTGTTAGTGCATTCGATGTAGCCGGAGTCGTGCTTGATCTGGGTACAGAATATGGATTATTAAATTTCTGCGCTACGAGACTTCGAGCTATGTCGTCACACAGCTCATTGGCAAAACTGGCCACAGGTAACGAACAAGGCGTATCCAAAGACGCAAGATTCGTAAGCAGAGTATTTTTAGGTGATGATGTGCATGTTGGCCCCGGAGTCACTGTAATTGGCCCGGCAATAATCGGCAACCACGTGACAATCGGACAACGAAGCGTGATAAGTTCGTCTATAATAGGCTCAAATGTGACAGTTCCCTCAGACCAAATAGTGCAGAACTCCATTGTCAGAGATACGCAGCAAGAAGAACAGAATTTACCTGAACACGTCCCAGGAAGTTCAAAGCAAACTTATTATCCGAGACCGGATATGCTAACGACAAGGCACACAAATCGTGCTTTTAGGACATGGCCGTTGTTTTCCTATGCTCGAGTGTTCAAACGAGTAGTAGATGTTCTCACCGCCATTATAGTATTGACTTTATTTGCTCCAGTCATGCCTTTTATCGCACTGGCTATAAAGCTGGGTTCTCCGGGGCCGGTATTCTTCAAGCATAAACGTCAAGGACGTCACAGTAAGGAATTCCACTGTTTGAAGTTCCGGACTATGAACATTGGGGCTGACGAGATGCAGGAAAAACTCAGGGTCATTAGCGAGGTAGACGGCCCACAATTCAAAATGGTTGATGACCCAAGACTTAATGCGGTCGGAGAGTTCTTAAGGGAGACATACATCGACGAAATACCTCAATTTCTGAATGTTCTGCTTGGTCAAATGAGTGTTGTTGGACCAAGACCTTCTCCCGAATCAGAAAATACATTATGTCCCACCTGGCGTGATGCACGACTTTCTGTGCGGCCTGGTATAACTGGACTGTGGCAAGTGTGTAGGACCAGAGAGCCAATGAAGGACTTTCAGGAATGGATATATTACGACACTAAATATGTCCGAGAGCTGTCTCTGTCCATGGACCTATGGACATGCTGGCAGACCTTCAAAAAAATGGCGAATAAATTTGTTAGACAGTTTTATAAATAGCAAAATAGTAGTAGTAACATAAAAGCAGCGTGCATGTGTGATTTGTGCGCCTTCAATGCAAGAAAGGGCAAGATAAATGGCAAAACGGTATTTTAACTGGAAGTTAGCGGTTGTTCTACTAATGAGTGTTGGTGTCTTGATCGCCATGGCCTTTGTAATTCGCCAGTTGCAGAGACGTACGAGAGCTGAGCGAGCGCTTACCCTTGGCAATGAGGCGTATGAGGAACATAGCTGGGATGAAGCGGCAGAGAAACTCGGCCGATACCTGGTGGTTCATCGCGATGATGTAACTGTGTTACTCAAATACGCCGATTCGCAGCTAAAAAGAAAACCTGTGAAATCCGGTAACATTCGGCAGGCTATAGCGGCATATCGCGCTGTTCTTAGACTGGATGCCAGTAATTCCGAAGCTGCAAAGCAACTGAGCGAAATTTATTTGTTGATTAGTAGTCCCGGTGAAGCTGAGTTAATTGCCAGAAGATATATCGAAATGGAGAAGGACCCGGAAATTCAAAGAATACTTGCATTAGCGCTTGCCAGCCAGCGTAAATACACCGAGGCAGCAGCAGAGCTTAAAAGTATAATGGAAGAGCATCCTGACCAGGTAATGGCCTATGAGACTCTCGGCAAACTCACAGAGCAGCGACCGGGTGACTTTGCTGGTCAAGCCGAGGATTGGTATAACCTTGCTGTCCAGAATAATCCATCCGCAGCGCTATCCTATGTGATCCGTGCCGGATTTTACCTGAGAAATAAAGAAAGGCCAAAGGCTTTAGCTGATCTGGAGCAGGCTGAAAGTCGGTACTTGTCAGATCCCTCAGTTCGACTTCGGCTTGCAAGAGAATATATCAATGCGAACGTTTTGGACAAGGCTGAACAACACCTCCAGGCTGTACACGCACAAACACCAAGAGATCAAAACCTCTGGCAGTTGTGGGCCCGACTGGCACTTAGATCCAATTCGCAAGAGAAAATGATCAAAATAGCGGATAGTGGCTTAGAGCAGCTTAGCTCAGAGCCTTGGGATTTTATGCCTGTTGCTGCCGAGTTGTTCATCCAAACTAATCAACTTGACCGTGCCACTGAGTGCATATCCGAACTCAAGGACAAGGATATCGCTCCTGCTGTGGTTATGCATCTGGAAGGAGTCATAGCTGAGCGTAAGGGCCAAACATATCAAGCGGTCCAGAGTTGGCAAAAGGCTCTGGAATTTGGCAATAGATCTCCAGGTATTCGGTTAGCCTTAGCTTCGGCACTGGTTCGCCTTGGAGATAGGCAATCGGCACTTCGACATTTGCGTACTTTGGTTTCTGAGTATCCTAATTTGTTTGAAGCACGTTTAGCTTTAGCGAGATTGCTGGCCCGGATCGGAAACTGGGCCGAGACCTCAGAGCATGCTCGTCGAGCAATGCAGCTTGCACCGGAAAATCTTGAACCCATTCTGCTGGACTTAAATGCTCGTATTGTTTTATTAACGCGGAGCCCCGCGACCGAAAATGCCGTAGCTTGGCAGGCTATAAAAGGGCAATTGTCGGCACTGGATGAAGCCACTGATAGGGCACTGGAAGTGAAACTCCTGCAATTGCGGGTTGCTGCCGCGCAGGAAAATCTTACTGAGGTTGAAGCAATCATAAAGCAATTGAAGCAGGAATATCCATCCTCACTGAGAGTCGTTCTGGCTGAGACGGAGTTGCTGGTTACCCAAGGAAAAACTGAGCAAGCGATAGCGCTGCTGACCCACGCAACAAAAGAATTCCCTACTGTTGTTGAGCCAGCAAGGTATCTTGCGGTTTTGTTGGCTGGGCAAGGAGACAAGCAAAAGTGCGAAGCAACTCTTAGGGATGCAATGGAACGAATGGATCAGCCCGTAATGCGGAGGGATTTAGGTTTTTTACTCGCTGACTTTTACACCCGCTGGCAAGAGCCCGACAAAGCGTACGAACTTCTCGCGGCTCTTAGGCAGAAACTGCCAGGTGACATTCCGATCAGGCGTCGACTTCTGATGTGTGAACAGACAAGCAAAAATCTTGAACTAGCCCAGCAAGTAGTCGATGAGATTAAGTCTTTGGAGGGCGAGGACGGTTGGCAGTGGCGGTTTACGCAGGCAAGCCTCTGGTACAACGCAGATGACTTTCGGCAATACTATCCACAGATCGTCTCCCTTCTGCAGGAGAATCTATTAACTAATCCAAATGACCAGGGAAGCCGCATGCTCCTTGCAACGACGTATGACAAGGCTGGTGAGCTACAACTGGCGCTGGCCACGTACCGTGAGGCCCTGAGTCGTTCACCCGATGACATCAACATAATCATTCCTACGGTCGCTGCATTGTACAAGGCAGAAGAGTATGACGAAGCCGAGAATATTCTGAACCGTGTCTCTCAGCAAAAGCTCTATCACCCACAACTGCAGAGGATGCAGCTCCGGAACTACCTCAGACGCGGCCAGTTAGGCTCAGCTTCAGAGATTCTTGAAGAGCTTATCAGCACCGATCCCAACAATCAGGCTGCCTGCTTATCTCTTGCATTGCTCAAAATACAGCAGAATGAGTTTGACGGAGCGAGTCAGTTATTAAAGAAGCTGAAAGTGCAGAACCCAAACTCGTTGTCGGTAACCTCAGCCCAAGTCCAGCTCAGTATTCGCCAGGGCAAACAGCAAGAGGCGCTACATCTCTGCGATGAGCTTGTAGAAAACCTAAAGAGCGCATCCACGTACATGCTTCGAGCCAGGACACGTGCGACGCTTGGGCAAATGGATGGGGCTATTAAAGACTTAATACAAGCTACAGCGATGGAGCCCAACAATGTGGGTGTGTGGGTAGCTCGCAGCGATTTTTACCGTACTGCTGGCCAGTTGGATCAGGCTATTGCCGATATAAGACATGCCCTGTCTTTAGCCCCGGACAACATCCAGATACAAAAACGTGCTATTGCACTATTCCTGAGGGCTGGCAATCTGGACATAGTCCAACAAGGAATAATTTTGCATGGCAAGGCTCTCGAATCGAACCCTACGGATGTCGAGCTGATGATGATGAAAGTGCGTATGCTCCTGTCGGAAAGTACCGCTCCGGCAATTAACAATGCCAAAGACATTCTCCAGAAGCTGACGGATGAAAATCCCAAAAACAGTGAATCCTGGGTCCTGTTGGGAGAAATTCTGCTGCTCCAGCGCCAACCTGGAAGGGCTGTGGATATTGCTCTACGTGGCCTTGCCCACACGCCGAACGACAAGACATTACTATTGCTTAAAGCTCGTGCGGAAGCGGCTCGCTCGCCTATATTGGCTGTGCCAACTCTCAGAGTGCTTCGTGAACTGGACCCAAATAATGTCGACTTCGTAATACGGCTTGCAAACGCGTATATCAGCGCAGATCAGGCTCAGAAAGCCGTTGATTTGCTTAACGAGCAAATAACTAATTGTGATGCCTCGAATATGCGCAGGTGCCGCATGATCTTGGCGGTGGCGTTGTACAAAAGCGGCAATAAGGCGGAAGCTCAAGAGGAGTTCGACTCCCTTGTCGAGTCTCTGCCGGATGATCCAACCCCTTTAATTGCACAGGCTCGCCTGCTGATAGAGGAAAAGTCCTGGGACCAGTTACGCGAAAAGGTAAGACAATGGTATCGAACGCACCCGACAGACACCAGCACACCCAGCATAATTGCTAATGATCTCGGCGCCACGGGAGACAAGCAAACACAGAAAGTTGCAGAAGACATACTTCTTATGGTACTGCAACGTGAACCTAACTCACGGCAGGCAATAGCTGCACTGGCTATGCTGTTGCAGATATCTGGCAGGGGCCAAGAATCTGCAGAACTCTACCGGAAGGTCTTGGATGTTGAGCCTAATAACGTTGTGGCTATCAATAATCTTGCTTGGGTACTTTGTGAAAACGAGGGTAAGCTGCAGGAGGCGCTTACACTGGCTAATCGGGGATTGAAGATGGCACCACGGTATCTTGACCTTGTTGATACTCGCGGTGTTATATACTACCGCCTCGGAGAATACGACAAAGCTGTGCAGGATTTCAAAAAGTGCGTTGAACTTTATTTGCCGACGTTGCCATCAAGTGTAGCTTCGCGTTTTCATCTCGGCAGGGCCTATGCACAAATCGGGCAAAAAGAGCAGGCTATAGAGCAAATAAGTCAAGCTTTGGATTCTGACAATGATATTGGGGGCCTGATGCCTACAGATCAAGCTGAAGCAAGGCGTATGCTCGAGCAATTGCAGAAAGGTAATTAGTTATGGCTGAATTAAGAAATGCAACAGTCCATCACATCGCGGAAGGTAAAAATAGACAAAAAGAATCCAAAGTTTTATTGCTTGACCCAAAGCAATGGCTATATGTGCAGAGTCTGTACAATTTGACTCCCCGTGAGCGTCAAATAGCAGAGCTTGTCTGTGAAGGACTGCGAAATGAAAGTATCGCCAGCCGACTGCACATCAAGCCTGGTACAGTTAAAACTCACATACGGAACATCTATAGAAAAGTGCAGGTAAAAAGCAAGATCGCAATGCTTCTGCAGTTTGTTAGCGAGGCGAGAGGATTCTCCAACCAGAGCCAACAGAGACCTCCCATCGGAATCTGAGATCAAGTAACACAATTCTCTGGGCACCGATGGCGGCCATTGATCATTTCTCTCTTATCCATCCCTAACCTTAGACCGTCCTTAAGATAGTATCGCAGTGCTTTGGACGGTCTGAGTATTTTTTTCTTTAACCTACCACCTAATCCCACGCATAAATATCTAAATCACTAAAATATACTACTTTTGGGATAACTCAAAAGTAGTATCCACATTTCTTTCGAATCAGTTTTCTTAACGGATTCCTGTCCTTATCTAATCCTATTTGCCAATAGACCAAGCTCCCTGAACAGCGTTATAAATTAGGCCTACAAGCTTTTCTGCAAATTCTAAGTTTTTTTTTGTTTTTTCTTGACTTCTGATGCACAAAAGGTTAGAATCATTCAATTAGGTGGTACCTCAGGAGGAGGATCACACCATACAGGTATGTTTTACGGAGTTTTTGTAAGGAGGATTAGTATCTTGACTGCGCGCAAGTGCGCACTCTCTGTAAACGCCATGGGTGCAGCACTTAGTCAGGAGGAGGAGTGGTGTTACGTAACAATAGAAGGTTGTTTGTGCTGCTATTGGTGTCGTTTGTCACAGCAGCGAACGCAGCACCAACAGCCAAAGTAGATAATGACGGCCTATCAGTAACTGTGCTGTCTAACTGCACAGCAGATCATTCCATTTATAATCCATCTCCAACACAAACGCCCTTAGATTTACATCCTGATACTATCAGTCCTGGAGAGACAAATCTGCGTTTGCCAGCTTTCGGTGCCAAATCGACATCTTATCCTTCTCAAACAAAGTCTCTGCCTGCTGTACCGGGAGCACTGCTGATGGCATTGGCAGGATTTCTTTGTGTTTCCCTGGTCAGGGACCGTAGGGTTTGGCTCACAGCAATCTTATGGATCGCTCATGTGAGCTTTGCAACCCTGCCACAGTTTGCTTCTCATTTGAACGATAAGAAACAGGCTGGACAACTCCTTCATTCGACTTCCATATCTGAACTTAGTGAGCCGATCTACCTGAAAAGTGGCGCAGTGCACAGCATAGCTGTCGCAGTTGTCAAACCGGCGGTCACCTCACAATCTGCAATTATACCCAATCAATGCGAATTCTTAACTTTACCGCTTTTATGCGCTGCTCCAAGAGTTGAGCAGATTTGTCATATTTCAGAGTATGCATTTGAACGGTTACCGCGAGGCCCTCCTGAAGCTGCATAGATAACTAAAAGCAACCTTCTAAATATAAAGGGTCGGTGCGCGCAAGACCTTTTGTAATAGACCGAATTTGTTCTGTTTAACATTTTAGGGAAAGGTTAGGCCAAGTAAGGCCATGTATGAAAATCAAAATGCGGATAAAGCTTTAGCTTCGATCCGCGGAGGGCAAATATTAGGACTTGATTGTAAAAAAAAAGGAAGGAAGGAGACAAAGATGAAAAGCCTAAAAACAATTTGTGCAGTTCTGGCCGTTACGTTTTGCTTCTCTGCAACAAGCTGGGCCGCGTACACCATTGATGGCGACCTGAGTGACTGGGGAGTTACTCCATTTACTGACTGGGTCCCGGATAGTTTAACGGCTGATTACTGGGAAACCGACAACATAAATGAGTATTCGGCCAATGGCTACGAGGAAGACTATGACTTCGAAGCTTCGTACTTTGACGATGACCTCAATTACCTGTATTTCGCTGTCGTCACTTCATTCGAAATTCCATGGCGCACAACTTCACAGTTTGTCATCGGTGATTTGGGAATTGACCTAAATGACGACTTCAGTGTCACTACGCATGGTGTCGTCGATGGCCTGGAATATGCTGTCCGGGTGAGCTCAGCTAACATGGGTGATGTCGTGCAAGATCCCACCTGGTCAAACACCTTTTACTTGGATGGCTCCTGGCCTGATGGAATGCAGGGTTCGCCATTGCAAGCAGGTGGTGGCATCGTGGTTGGCATAGCAAGCATCGATTACGACGTTTACAATTTCGGCGGTAATGAAGATGATACTTATATCCTCGAGATAGCGATCGATCGCAGTTTGTTGCCTTCGCTTGTGATAGGAGACCTCGTGACCAGTCATATGACGAATTGGTGCGGAAACGATTCGATAAACCTAACTGGCGTTGTTGATTACATTCCTGCACCGGGCGCCGTTCTGCTTGGCGGCATAGGCGTAGGCCTTGTCGGCTGGCTACGTAGAAGGAAAATGATGTAATAATTAGATGTTCAGGGCGGGGTAAAAAAGCCCTGCCCTGAACTCTTAGTTTATTAATCAACTGGGTGAGTGATGAAATGAATTGCATCATGAGAAATTTGATTCGAAAACGTGAGTTGATTCTCACGGTTGCGATGGTGGCTATGTTAGTGTTGTCCGTAACAGATAGTGCTGTCGCATCTTCTAGTCTTCTTGATGCCCATAAGACGGGCGGCAATCTATCCAATACCGCCAACTATGCGTGGTGGTACGGTTGCTCGCCGACGTCGGCTGGAATGATGATGGGTCACTATGATAGAAATGGCTACAATGGTTCGTTTTACCCAAACCTGGTTCCCGGTGGAACAGCCGAGGCCAGCACTTGGCCAGTACCGCCCGGCACTGCTCTGGTAGACCCCGTTATCGCCAGCCATGGTTATCAGGATGACTTCTATAACGCTGCCACCTATGGTTATGACACCGGCGGCTTCGCTAATTATGGAGTATCTGGTGACGATCTTCCGCAGCCGTGGCATGATTTTGACTGTCTGGGTGATTTCATGGGCACAAGCCAGGATGCGTTGGGTAATACAAATGGCGAGACAACTTTTTATTACTACACTGATGGATCGCCCATTAATGCTTACGAGATGCCAGGTCACGGCATAGCCGATCCTAGCGGCATGTATGGGATCGGTGAATACGTTACCTACGCCGGTTACTCCTATAATACTCTGTACAATCAGATACTTCCAGGTGTCGCCGACGACATTTGGCCTGCTGAGCCCGAGAACACATTAGGCTTTACCTACGATCAGTATCGTGCAGAGATTGATGCCGGCAGGCCGGTAATGATTCATGTTGAAGGCCACAGTATGTATGGCTATGGCTACGTGGACGGCACAACTACTATTAACGTCTACGACACCTGGGCATTAGGTGGTGGCTCATTTGTTTGGGGTACTTCATATGCTGGTCGTTTGCATTATGGCGTGACGGTCATGGAGATCACAGGTGGTATTCCCGCTCCTGGTGCTATTCTGCTTGGCAGCATCGGTGTAGGCCTTGTCGGCTGGTTGCGAAGGAGAAAAACACTGTAAGAAGTCAAGTATAAATCAGGGCAGGGCAATGGCTCTGCCCTGGACCTATAATAGATTTGGACTCAAAATCCATTTTTGAATGAATAAGGAGAAAGGAGTCGAGTGAATGAGAAACTTGATAACTATTTGTTTAGCTGCAGTTCTGGTTTGCGTTTTCAGTATGAGAGCGGCCGAAGCGAGTTCTACCCTCTGGGACAATGGCGACACCGACGGGTCCAACGGCTACAGCAATGCTGATCCGAGCGCGTTCGGCATACGCCGGACTCTGCTTGATGACTTCGTCGTAACCGGCCCGCAATGGATCGTTACCGATTTCCATTCGTTTCAAACTTGGAGTACCCTTCCACCGGGATCGGGTTATGACTATGTATTGAGCTTCCGGTACGACGCCGGCGGCGCCCCCGGCACCGTCTTTGCCACCGCAGATACTGTCTCATATAACGAGGTTGCCACCGGCCGTGTATGGTTCAGCCTGCTCGAATACGAGACTCATTACGTCTTTGACCCGATCGTTCTCAATCCCGGTACCTACTGGATTGAGGCTAACGTCATTGGCCCGGAGAACAACTTCTTGATGATAAGGTTAGACGTTACCGGTAGCCCATGCTGGACAAACTATGAAGACTACGGAGGTCTCCAGTCCGGATTTGACATATTCGGTGAAGACGCTGACCTGGCGTTTTCGCTCACCGGTAGCGTTATACCTGCTCCGGGTGCTATTCTGCTTGGCAGCATAGGCGTAGGCCTTGTCGGCTGGCTACGAAGACGAAGAACACTATAATTCGTCGTGCGTGATGCGTCGTGCGTAGTGCGTGATTATACGCATAACGCAATACGAAGACGTCGGCTGGCTGAGAAGGAGGCGTGCACTTTGATAGTGACAAAGTATAAAAATAGGGGCAGGTAAAAATATAAACCTGAATCCCTAAACAAATAGGATGACAGATTAGAAAACGTTATTGGAAAACGGAAAATTAATAAGAATGGATGAAGATATCAGTATATCAGAAAAAAACAATTTTAGGAGGAGATTCAAATATGAAACGTTTATTAACAATTTGTGCAATAGCTGCACTGATTCTCGCTGCAGGTCCGGCACAGGCGAGGTATTTGACCTTCGAATTCAATCCAAATGACCTGTTGGACCTCTATGGGTCTGACTTTGAGACAGGATTGAATGCAACGCAAGATAATCCTCGGCGTGTGCACGAGACATGGGCTACCAACTGGTATCAAACTTTTTCAGATCATTTGGACCCTGCCACAACGCAACCGGGAAGCGGCAACACCTACTCAAACTGGCGGACCGGCCTTGGAGAGAACGAAGGCTTAAACTCTTTCTCAACATGGCTTCATGGAGACCCTGGTGCGAGAAGCTGGGGCGAAAATCTCCTCGCGGATCCAAGTAAGGCGATGTATGCCACTGCTCCGGCAGGCTGGAATGTGGCGATAGTCGATAATCCGTGGGATACGGGATTTGGAGCTGGATATATTGCGGTTTATTGGACAGAGGATCCGAGCTTATATTTACGTCCTGGCTCAACGATTGGAACATTCAGTTTCACAGCAGATCTATATGTTGATACTAATGAAGACAACAACCTCGTAGGCGATCCAGATGCAGAATGGGGAGTCCCCTACAGGATTTGGTTCGCGGATACCGTGACGAATCAGGGCGATGACAGTATACGTGCTCTTGTATTTGATGACCAAGGTTGGGGTACGCTGTCTCCAAACTATGGGACATTTGCGAGTGCAACCGCAGGGGATAGTGCCCTTGAAGCGGTTCTTACTCTTACAGCAATCCCCGCGCCGGGCGCCATTTTATTGGGCAGTATTGGCATTGGCCTTGTCGGCTGGCTACGAAGACGAAGAACATTGTAAAAGATATTAATCAAACAGGGCAGGGCGAAAATCGTCCTGCCCTGAATTTTTAATATAGTGACTGCAACTTAGTTATTAAAGGGTGATCAAATGATGAAAAAGTTCATAGCAGTATGTTTAGTAGCAATGCTTGGCTGGCTAACGGCTGCTGCGGTTGCCCAGCCAGCGCCAACTAAGTGGACCCAAACCCCGGACATGGAAACCGGGATAGACTACAATTCCATGGTAGGATTATACCTCTGCGCCGATGATTACGTCTGTGAGAATCCTCTGCCGGTCGGCAACGTTCGCTGGTGGGGCTCCTACTGGGCAGGACAAGATCCCCAGCCCATCGATGGCTTTACTATCAGGTTCTTCACTGATATCGTTTTGGACTACAGTCAGCCGGACCAGATGATTTACGAGGTCTACATTCCGGGAAACTGCAACGAGACTTACTACGGCTACTCACCCTATGATGGCACCAACGTCTACGAGTACAATACGAGTATCCCTACTTTCACGCAAACGTTTGGTGAGATTTACTGGCTAAGCATCGAGGTAGATCAAGGCTGGGATCCAGGTTCCTACTGGGGATGGCACAACTCTCGTGACCATTGGAATGATAACGCTGTTCAGGCATCACAGCCGGCTCCTTGGTCTTGGAGTATGCTAACACATCCCGCTTTTCCAAACGAGGATCTGGCGTTCGAGCTGGGCGTTGTTCCGGCTCCCGGCGCTGTGTTACTCGGCAGCATTGGTGTAGGCCTTGTCGGCTGGTTACGGAGGCATAAGAAACTTTAGAACTTTTGTAAGTAAAGAACATGTTTAGGAATCAAAGAAAGGGCAGGGTCGCTGTATCCTGCCATTTGTTTTTGGCTGTGTTTTAATGTACTGCCTTTTATAGGAGGGACTTAATGGGTAAATTACCCGCGTTTTTCTCAGCAGTTAGCCTTACTCTAATACTTTGTGCGAGCGCATGTGCAGGTTACGTGGTTGATGCAGACTTATCTGATTGGTCTGTTACGCCCTTTGTCGACTGGCAGCCACAAGGTAACGCCGATTACATTGTAGCTGATGGAGTAAATCTCTACGACTGCATAGATTATCGTGAAGAGTACGACTATGAGGCAATGTATTTCGATGATGACGCCGAGAATTTTTATTTTGCTGTTGTCGGATCGTACGCTCTGGGAGAGGATACGAAAGGCGGCGATCTCGGAATCGACCTTAACGGTGACTTCTCAGTTAGTATTCACGGTTCTGTTACGGGCCTCGAGTATGCAGTCAAAATAAGTTCGGATGTTGTAGGGACTGTCTTAGCTGATCCAACCTGGTCACGGACATGGCCTCATGAATGGCCGGATGGTTGGCAGGGCGCACCCTATGACGCTAGCGATGGAACCATCCTCGGAATGGCAACAGTTGCAGTTGAGTACTATCCCTTGATGGAAAATGGCACTTATATTTTAGAAGTAGCCATACCTCGAGATCTTTTTCCCATCCAATATGGATGCGGAGATGTGATTAGTTGTCATATTAGTCATTGGTGTGGCAACGACTCGATTAACCTCATCGGCATAATCAATATCCCCGAGCCAGCTACGTTGCTACTTTTTGGTGCAGGTGGTATCTTTGTAAATCGGATAAGACGGAGACAGACTTAGCTCAGCACTAAAAGAAGCCACCAGAGAAACAAAAATGCTTTATCGCGAATATATTAACCGGGCCTGAAAGACCGGCTTTTTTATTTTGTATATTTTACCCGCCTTCGCAGAAAGCCACGGGTTCTACCCGTGGATGAATGCGAGAAGGGTATCCGCCGAAGCTTTAGCGAAGACGGATGTGCTTCGGCGGGTTCCGCCGTAGATGAAGGTGCCACGGGCTATGCCCGTGGGGCTCCACGATTTATAGCGCTTCTAATTCCTCATATAGTTAAGTTAACTATTTTAGCTACTGATCCCCAAGTGCCGTCCTGAATGTAACGCAAACGGGTGCTATTCAGGGTCTATATGGCTTTGTTGAAAAGGTCGGTTGTCATTTCGACCGATTCATCCTTCGCAGCAGCGCTGCTGCGGAGAATGGAAGCGTCCCTAAGGGACGCCTTACGGTGCGCTCGGAATGACAGTTTTTTAGGTTTTCAACAGAGCCAGTCTATATGTTAGCAATTCAGAAATTTTATGCGCCTGTTATTGCAAGACTGCACGAATATTATTTTCCGACTACTGCAGCAATAGGAAATATCCATATTTTTTTCATATACGTCCGAAAATACGTCTATTATCTATCCTGTGGTATCAATAATTGGGTTTAATTGATGTACATTTTTCTATATTTTTCTTGACTTTCTTTCTTCAGCATGATAGTGTTTTTTGAAACATAACTCCGAAAGGAGGAGGCCACTTCAGTTAAGTACAGGAGGGTGGCACTTATGTTATGTTTAGGACAGGGAGGGTGTTCCGTAGGGATACGGGGAGATGCGAAACAGCAAAGATAGTATAATAGTTGGTTCACTGTTGCTGTCTGCATGTGCAGCGGTTTGCAGTGTTCCAACAGTCGTCCAGACTGGCAATGACTTTGTCGTTGACAGTATTTTTTTGTCCACATCTGAACTTAATACCTCTCATACTCAGTTAAGCGATATTGTTGCAGCACAAGATTCTTCTCTGGCATTCTTATCAACCAACGCACTTGCTTCTCTCGAAAGTTCAGTCAACCTGCACAACTCAACCGTTAACTCTGCCACGTCCCTGACCGCTGTGCCGGGAGTACTATTTATGGTCCTGGCTGGATTTTTTTGTATCTCGTTTGTCAGAGACCGCAGGTTTTGGTTTGCTATGCTTTTTGGCTTGGCGTCGCTCGGACAGGATGTATTCACTGCGTTGCCACATTGGGCGTGGCAAGTGCGTAGCAAACGGAAAATTGAACGCTACGCTCCAAATGCAACTTATGCGTCAGAGCTTGAGGATTCAGCCAATCTTCGCAGTTATATTGAAGGCATGTTAGATGGAGTACTGAGAAATACGACGTTATTTTTAACCTGCAACAATGCGCAGGATAAACTCGACCAAATACGCAGTTCACGATAAGCAATACGCAACACGAAAACGTCGGCTGGCTGCGAAGAAAAAATGCATTGTAGCATTTAAATGTCAAGCGCGTTTGATTATTATTTGTCTGGGCAAGTAGGAGAGAGGATCACAAGGAGGTGATCTATCTCCTACTGCCTGGAATTTAAAAACTCTTTTATAATTAATCCCACACTCAAGGTATGAAAGAACCCGTTTACCTAGCCGGAGTGAAGGACTCCCTACAATCGATTATGCCTAATTTCGACGCAGAAAGAACATAAGGATAGTAGTTATTTTAATGAACATTAATTTTGTCGGTATACTTAAATGGCTCTATTTATCTATCACATGGAGGGATTTCGCCACGTACCTATTCCGTCCCACCATAAGGAAATGTAATCTATAATCGGCTGGTGTTCACCTTTCCGTTCTGATACTGTAAGTGCCATATTCCGGAGTTGTCGCATACAGCCCAATCCACCAATTTGCCAAGCGTGGGCACCAATGCTAACAGCTTCCTGTTCAGCTTGTTTAAAATTTCCCCGGTCTGTTGCCAGCAGGTCTGCAAGTTTTTCAGCTTGCGGTTTCAACAGCCCTTCCCAATGAGCTCGGTCAGCCTCTTCCTTTCTGAATACCTTTGCCAGCAAGCGATCACGGTTTCTACGCTTCGTTTCTCGTTCAGCCGCGATTCGCGCCAGTCTCTCAGCACGATGCCTGCGGCTGGCAGGTCCTAATGTCTCAAGCATGCCGGTCGCTGGATCGACGACGACCCAAACCAGAAAAGTTGTACCGAGCGTGCCCAGGGTAACGCCGAGTCGGAACTGACTGGCACTACTGGCACCAATCATACCAAAACAGCCAGCCAATCCACCCAAAAACGGAGCAGCAACGTAAAAAGCCATGTAGTAGTTTGTGCTCGTTAGCGGATGTTCTTTTGCTATGATTTGGATGCCGCCAATCCCTCTATAGATCGCAAACAAATATATACTCACCAGTAGAAAGACAATCAGTGCCGAATGTCCTGATAAAGAGAAAACGAACCACCAGTTGAAGCCTGCTTGTCGTAGTGCCAGTACCAGAATATAGCCCATACAGACGACGAACCAGACCGTGCTGGCTAAATGGACAGATCGTAGAGTTCGTTGTGTAGACATAGGTATCTTTTCACACAACTACTACTTCTCTAGTTGTGCAGCCTGTATCACAGCGTCGAATAGCAGCCAGGTTATCTTTAGTAGCCGCCACCATAGTAACCACCACCACCATAGGGAGTTCTGCCTTCAAGGCCTCGTTCCACAGTGTAATACCCCGAAAAGGCTCGTGCAATTGGTCGTATCATCTCCTCAATTATCATGGCTAGCGCTGCTGGTATGGTCGGTGGCACGTATACTATATCACCTTGTTGCAGCAGCACATCCTTGCGAAGATCACCGTGGACGGCCATACGTTCAAAGTCGACTTCGAACACTTTAGATCTTAGTTTTTCATCTGCTGAGGGTCTTATGACCTGGACTCGCTGCTCCCAGGCCATAGGATTAGGAGATGCTTCAGCAAGAGCTCTCAGCACCGTATCCCTGCCGGTATAAACTCTTGGGCCAGGCCTGTTAACCTGTCCCAAAACATAATATACATTGCTTAAATACACAGCGACACGGACATCGATTGGTTTGTCCCCGGGAAGCGTATATAGATCCGCTGCTTTTTCTTTTATCAGTTCTGCTATTTCTGCAGGTGTTTTTCCCGCTGCTTCTATCTCCCCCAAGGCCTCAAAAGACACTTTTCCATCTGGTCGAATGCGCTGGCGTTGCAGGTGGATTTCCGCAACTCTAGAACAATGCACCACAATTTCATCAGGAGGCTGTAGAATATATTTCTCAGCGGTCACATTAACCTCATAGGGCTTGAAGAAGGCCTGGATGTCTTTAGGACGGGACGAGAAGCAACCTGTCAACCCAAAGATGACAGCCGACATAGCTGCCGCTTTTCCTAACCTTGCGGGCTTCTTTGCCATTACGATATTCCTTAAATAATTAAGCTTTTCACCGCAACAAATGGTTATCTGTCTTGCCTGTTTATTTGGCGTACACCAATTTCACTAAACTATAACTATCATCGTACTTTACGTCAAGTTTCTTGACAATTTTTTGGACCTTACGTCGATAATACTTTGGCAGCCGTTTCCGGTGGATGTCACTGCGGTTTCTTGTCTTTCACGAGATTAGCGTTCCTTTCAGATTTAATTTGACGTGCTGAAAATGGATTTCACAGCAACGCTCAGTAGCAATGGATGCTTTGTCTGATTAATATATTTTAACTCTGATGAATGCTGACGTTGTTGCTTTAAAAAAGACGTTGCGGATGCTACTCAATGCAAGTAGATTATATTTAGAAACTTGTGGCAAAGAAACTGCAGAGATCCTCGCTGTAATAGATGTCGACATACACACGAGGCAATAGACCGTAATTTATGCCAGATAGATATCAAAACAGATAATGAAAATCATAAAAGCAATATCGGACTTTCATAAAATAAAGCAGGGTTGTGTGCTCACCATAGGAAATTTTGATGGCGTACATCTTGGGCATCAGCGGATTCTCAAAGCAGTTCGTAAAATCGCTGAACAAAGAAACGTGGAATCTGTTGTAATGACTTTCGAGCCACACCCTGTAGCTATCTTGCACCCCGAAAAGGCTCCTCGTGTTTTGACACCATTAGCTCTGAAAATAGACCTTTTGAAAGATTACGCTGATGACTGTGTGATTGTACTGGAGGATAGTAAAGACTTACTCAGCCTATCCCCTGAAGACTTTATTGACAAGCTCTTGATACAGACCATTAAACCATCCCTAATCGTTGAGGGTGAAGACTTCAATTTCGGAGTTGACAGACAAGGCAATGTGCAGACTCTGAAGGACCTGGGAGCGGAGAAGGATTTCGAGGTTGCTGTTGTACCGCCAGAAAAGGTTCAGCTCGCGATGGGCCAGAGTATTAGAGTATCGAGTACGATGATACGCTATATGCTTGAAAGCGGCCATGTCTCTGACGCTGCTGTAGCTTTGTCACGTCTATACCGCCTTATGGGACGAATCGTCCCTGGAAAGGGAAGAGGTAAACAACTTGGTTTTCCGACGTTGAATATGCAAAAACCTGAACAGGTCATTCCTGCTGAGGGTGTTTATGCCGGTTTTGTCGAGATTTCCGATTCTGAAGAGCAGCTCCTGCAAGAGCAGCAGAGAATCCCTTCCGTCTTCAGCATAGGACAAGCTCGAACATTCGCCGATGAGTATCCGCTGCTGATTGAGGCACATTTACTGGTAAAGCAGGTCGATAATATGACCGATAAATGGATGGCGATGGATTTTTTGGGGCGGCTGCGTAGCCAGCATAAATTCAGTACACCAGAGGCCCTTGCCAAGCAAATCGCAAAGGACTGCGAAACAGCGAAGAAGATACTAACAGACAAACAGCAGTAACGCGACCTTGTGATTGGTTGGCTAAGCGTACCGGAGACTGAATTAGCCGGACAGGAGTATGTCTTTTTCAAAATCCTTCAAAGTCCACTGGAAGTCACTAAAAACAAAATTCAAAGCCTTGATTCTACTTTTAGGTTTTCTGGCTGCCACGATTACTGTCTGTGGTTTCATAGTCAGTAGTATCAGGTGGTTCCAGAGCGACTGGAAGAAGAGCGATGCATATATCTGGCTGTTTCAGCAACACAGAGATGTCATTCCTCTGATGGTAATTAACACCGGCGCTGCAGTATTGATACTTCGCCGTTGCCGGATGGCTCTCAAACGAAAACGCAAACTGCACTGGAGTTTGGTATTCTTGTTGGGTTGGGGAATTCAGATCATGCTGTCACTGCCTGCTGGTATCTGGCAGGGGATTAACAGTTGGTCGTATTTGCCTATAAATGGGACTCCACTTTGGTCCAGGATTCTAACACCACTTACGAACTGGCCTTTTAATGCCGGAGGTTACACTGTTAGGTGCGTATTCGATTCTACAGTGGGCTTTTATAGCAAGCTTCTTCCAGAACGCCTTGGTGATATCCTCGGCAACACGCCTTATTTCGCCGCACTCGTTCTCGTGCAAGGATCCATCCTTGCAGCAATCCTCACAATAAGATATAAACAGCACAGGACTCTGCTGGGGTACGTCACGATAGCTTTGGGAATCTTGTTTCTTGTGAATTCCCTATTCGGCTTAAGTCTTTCATGGCCTAAGATTTAACTGCTGTTCTTATCAGCCGGTATCTTACAAAGTGTACCTTGCTGGCCACGCATAGATGTATCTCGCTCTTGTGCATTGATTCGTTTTTAACACTGCTTGCAGGTTAGCCTTTCAATGCAGATTTAGCAATATGACCTAATTGGTTCTTGTTGGCTTAACAGGTATCTGTACTTGCAATTGTGTTTGCTTTCAGATATAAAAGTCGAAAGACATTGGTCGATTGGCTTATATTATGCCTGGGAATTTTATTCCTGGTAAATTCTTTCGCCAATATAACTTGGTTCTGGGCTGGAACATAAACAGGCCAAAAACAAAGAATATACTGTAATAGGTGAAGCGAAAAAAGATTTCGCTTGGACTTATAGAGGAGATTGTCATGAAACATAGAAGTTTGGAGAGTCCGGCAGGTACGGCAATTGTTCCAGGCAGAACTCTGCAGGTATTGTTCTGTCTTATTCTTTTAGTAGGAGCAGTGGGGCAAGCAAACGCTGGTTGGGAGCTGGTTAGTGAAATTCTAAGCGGGATTAAAGCGCCACAGTTTCCAGATCGAGAGTTTAACATTACCGATTATGGCGCAGTCGGGGATGGCCAAACTGATTGCACCGAGGCTTTCACCAAAGCAATATCAGCCGCCCATGAAGCTGGCGGTGGGCGAGTAGTTGTTCCCGCTGCTACATTTCTCACCGGAGCGATTCACCTTAAGAGCAACGTTAACCTACATGTTTCAGAAGATGCTGTTATTAAATTCTCAGTGGATCCTAATAATTATCTTCCGCCGGTTTATACCAGATTTGAGGGCGTTGAGTGCATGAGCTTTTCACCTTTAATCTATGCCTACGAGCAGGAAAATATTGCCATAACAGGCCAAGGGACGCTCGATGGACAGGCCAGTGATGGAAATTGGTGGCAATGGAAGACAACTCAACGCGAAGATGTTAAAGCTCTGCGGGATCAGGGAGAGGCAGGCGTGCCGGTTAAACAGAGAGTTTACGGTAATAGCAAAAAATTAAGGCCCAACATGATTCAGCCCTACAAATGCAAAAACTTTCTAATGGAAGGAGTGACAATCAAGAATTCTCCAATGTGGCATATTCACCCTGTACTTTCAGCAAACATCATAGTTAGGAATGTAAAAGTGATTGGCCATGGTCCCAACAACGATGGTTGCAATCCTGAATCGTGCAGGGATGTCCTAATTGAAGGTTGTTACTTTGACACAGGGGATGATTGTATTGCTATAAAGTCGGGCAGAAACAACGACGGCAGACGGGTGAATGTGCTAAGTGAGAATATTATCATACGAAATTGCCAGATGAAAGATGGACATGGCGGAGTTGTGATCGGCAGCGAAATGACAGGGGGCGCGAGAAATATTTTCGCAGAGAACTGCACAATGGACAGCCCAAATTTGGATCGAGCGCTACGGATCAAAACTAACTCGGTTCGCGGTGGAACGGTCGAAAATGTCTATCTAAGGAATGTCAAAATCGGCCAGGTTGATGAGGCGGTGCTCAAGATCAACTTTTATTATGGAGAGGGTGATACCGGCAACTATCCTCCGACAGTCCGTAATATCAATTTGGAAAACGTCACCAGCGAAAAAAGCAAATACGCTTTGTTGATTAGAGGTTATGACCGTTCGCCAATAACCGGTGTCTGCCTGAAAGATTGCACGTTCAATAACGTTCAGAAGTCTAACGTGCTCGTTGGAGTCAAGAAGCTCACTCTGCAAAACGTGAAGATTAATGGTGAGTTTCAAAATAACACTGTCGAAGAAGAAGCTATCCCTGCTGGAAGTCTATAATGAATAGTGATGATCTAAACAAGGCCATTGAGCTAATTGACAGTTCGCATTCTGTCCTGATTACTACCCATAACAGACTGGATGGTGATGCGTGTGGATGCGTTATAGTTATGAACGATGTGCTCTGCGCTCTTGGCAAAAAAGTAAAGCCTATCTTGCCATCACCAGTTCCGCAATGGTATGAGTTTCTTTTTGCAGAGAAACTTCCCATTCTTGGCAAAGATGTTAGCTTGCAGCAGTTAAAGAATAGCCAATTCGGCAGTTTTGACCTTATCGTTATTGTTGATACCAACAGCCATAGTCAACTGGGCGATTTTGACCAATATCTAAAGCAAGTCAATATACCCGTGCTTGTAATTGACCATCATGTTACTGCAGATGGGCTTGGTGACATTGAGATAGTCGATCCCACTGCTGCAGCGACAGGTCTTATTATTTTCGACCTTCTAAAACACGCAGGTTGGACAATAACGGAGAAAATGGCTGAGGCATTGTTCGTAGCAGTAGCAACTGACACCGGCTGGTTCCAGTTCAATAACACCGACAGCAGGGCTTATCGTGTCTGCGCAGAGCTAATCGACGCCGGAGTCAAGCTAACACAAATTTATGACGAACTATACCAGAATTTTTCATACTCACGTTTTCGCTTGATGGTCGCAATGTTAAACAACCTCCAGCTTCATTTCGATGGTCAATATGCTGTTCAGTACATATTACTAGAGGATTTCGAAAAAACTGGAGCAAGCTATGAAGATACTGAGAACCTTATCAACGAATGTCACCGTATAGGCACGGTCAAGGTCTCAGCGTTGTTTATAGAATTGAAGGATGGCCTAATTAAGTGCTCCTTGCGCAGCAGGGGGGCTATAGATGTATGCCAAATCGCCGCTAAATTCGGCGGGGGGGGGCATAAAATGGCTGCCGGTGTTCACCTGCCCGGCCCACTAAATAATGCCAAGCGACTGATTTTCGAGCAGGTTCGTCAACAGTTATTGGGGATTTCAGCAGGGTGATTTTTCTAAATTCATTTTGGACAGATATAGAAAGGACTCTCCCCCTCTTCGTTAGGCAGAAAGGCCTCTTCGAGGATCGCTAATCCCAAGCTATTATCAGCAGGGATCCAGAATTCATCATCGATTCTGCGAATGAGCTTGCCTTTGCCCCATTTCTTTGCACCACTGATGTGAGCGTCATTAGTGTTGACATTGTCACTTTGTTGGTTTGTGGAGTCGGATTTTTCCAGAAAGGCTATGAATCGCTCTGATTCGCTTGCGTTATTAGAGTAGGCGAGGACGTATGCCCGTACCCCTGCTAACTGGCCGTTCGGAAGCGGCCCCGATGGTGCTTCTATAGGCGGTGTCATGCCCTTTGTCGCCGTGAACAGTTGGCCGGTATTAAGGTCGTAGTACCACTCTTTCTCAATGGGTTCGATTGTAATCGTTTTCTCAGGTAGCAACTGCAATATGGCAACCGTCAGAAGAACTAAACTCGAGGCTGCGGTTGTAGCTATGACTGCTTTAGGATTTCTGTTGACCCACTTTCGTACCACCAGCTCCTGCCATCTGTACTGCATCCGCTCCCACTTGCGATAAAGTTCAAACCGAAGCCAGTCAGGTGGTCTAAATGACATCGTGATATTCCTTTTGCCGGTCTTGCCATGAAACAACGAAGCTGCGCTAAACAGTAGCTCTAATGTTGCAGCCCCATAAGCAATTGGACCATTCGCTCAAGATCGGGATTATTCTGCGATATATCCTCATCGCTGCGTATCTGCCAGTTCGCCAGAGCAACCGTTCGTGGGTCTTTGTATTTGAAGTACTCGCAATGGCCATCGGCGAAAGAAAGGTTGCAGCCGTTGCTATGTCTTGCTGTTATGTTTCTACTATCTCTGTAGAACCATTCAGGCGACACTGCATCAATTTGCTTTACAGGACAGAAAGAGCCCTCTATCCATTGGACCTTGCTGGTCGAGTCGATAAAAACCATCTTTTGGCCTGGCCTGGAAATTTCACTCCAGATTTTAAATGGATTTATATTATCGTGCTCACAGTTGCAGGTCTTACCGTTCATTGCTCTGGATATGGCATAACTTCGCAAAAGGTCGGTCGCATCACTTTCGCACTTGTATATATTCAGGGTGTGTTCTGTGTAAGGCCATAAGACGCCGTTTTCGATTGCTTCTTTGGTCCCACCGATGTCGTTACTGGGAATAACAGGCCCATCGGCGACCCAATGATTTGCAGGTGGGACATCCCAGTCGGTATCAGCCGAGCACAGCCTGTCGTCATTGTCCATAGCATACATAATCCATCCTTCGGTCAAGTTTCGTATGTTAGCAAGGCAGACGACACGCTTTCCTTGCTCACGAGCACTTGTAAGTGAGGGCAGAAGAATAGACATCAGTAATGCCATTATGGATACGACAACAAGCAGCTCCATGAGAGTAAAACCCTTATAGCTAACTCTGCTGCTTAAGTATTGTTGTTTGACCATTTTTTTTATCCTATGCTTAAATTTTGAAAAGGCGATACTGTACTTGATAGCAGTCAAGAAGCAATTATATATCAGCCTTAATGCCAGAGCAAGTAAAGTACACGTTATTTGCCATGGCTTTGGGTATCTCCCCAGTAGTGCAGCAGTAGATGTAAATTTAATCGTCGCCAGGGTTCGGCGGTGGCGTCCACGCAATGGCCGCAGGTGACTCGGTGGGCGAGGGATAAGGCCGGGAGTGGAAAGACTGACGGAGGAAGCACGGTGAGTCTCGAGTGGGAGCGAGAAGAACGGCTGGCAATGCGAAAGTACGGCATTACCGATATTCGGCTGTTCTTCGAGAACGACCCGCGATTTCTGGACCAGTTCTGCTAATTCAGTTTCCCAAGTGTCGGTCTTACCTGCACGATAATTGTGCGGATTTTACAAGCTATTTTGGTCTATATTTTTCGCGTATTTTTATTGACAACAATGTCCAAAATGTTTTTATAGGATATTGATAGCTTTATAGGAGACGGAAAGTAACTGCGGAGAAATGCAACTTTTGGACCAATTTGCCTAATTTTGCCGGTAAATACCGGTACGTATAGTGTGCGCTGTATGAAATTTTTTAACAATTTTAGGAGGGAACAATATGCAATTCTATTAGGCGTGATTTTTCGTAAACATCACTACGTTAGAGTTGGTGCGCATAGTGTGTGCCGTTAATCCCTAACGGGGTAAATATTAACAGTTCCCTGCGTATGCAGGGACAACCCCCGCTGGAGTTTATCCCACACCCATTCGGCCTTGCTCAGGGCAGGCTGTGATGCGGGGCGGGGACAAGATTTGGAAGGGAGAAAAAATGGAAGCGAAAAAGAGATTTTTGGTTATTTTTTTCCTACATTTTCTTTTACATAACCAGTAGCAACAGTGAATTTGCAGTTAGTTTAACCATTTGAAATTTTGACGCAGATGGTTTGTTTTGCGCCATATTGAGAAGAGAGGGGTTGCCTATGAGAAAAAGCGAATTGCCGTAAAGTTTGTATGTATATATGTATAGAGAAGATGCAAACGCAAGAAGTATTGTTTCTGATGTTTTATTTCTATCAGTATAATTGTCAACTTTTTTAGGAGGTAGAATTATGATTAAGAAAGATTTTATAAGGTTAGTAGCTATAATGTTTGTTCTTATTTGTAGCGGTCTCAGCCTAACGACGGCAAATGCGCAGACTTATCCCGTCCTCAAGCTGGATTTTAGCCCCAGCAACGTTGAGGCACGCACGGAGCCCGGCTTTACTTCTTTTACTATCGCCGATAGTGGCTCGGTGGTTGATGGTATTACAATTGAACTTGCCGGCGAACTCAATGCACGCTGGCGCGGCGAACCAGCCGGAATACCTTACGAGCTTATCTATCGTGATTTCATCTACGCGAGGCCTGGTGGAATAACAGCAACCTTATCTGGGCTGGAGGCTAATAAGGACTACGAAATCACTATTTATGTATTTGACACAGGAAGCGCAGGTGACCGGATCGCGGACGTGAATGCCAACGGAGTATATTGTCTCACGACTTTTACCAACAGTGGGCAACCACCAGGGGATGAAGATGACAACGCTTATACGGGCATAGCTCAGGCAGACGACGCCGGTACGATCGTCTTGGAATACTTTCCTAATGAAAACACCGTTGAGCAATCGGGCGAGAATAACCCATACGCTTTTGTCAATGCCTTGGTGATCTCTTCACTTGCCCCGATAACATATGCTACGAATCCCAAACCGGACAATGGGGCCTCATGTGTGGACCCCAATGTGGTCCTTAGCTGGAGTCCAGGTGTCACCGCAGCTTCACACGATGTGTACCTCGGCACCAATTTTAACGATGTGAACGACGGGGTCGGTGACACGTTCAAAGGTAGGCAAGATGTTAACAGCTATGATCCCGGCGGCCTTAATTCAGACACAACCTACTACTGGCGGATTGATGAGGTCAATGACGCTCACCCCGACAGTCCATGGAAAGGCGAGATCTGGAGCTTTACGACCGGCAGTGGGGGACTTGATCCCAACGAATACCGCCGCCGATACGAGCCGCCTACCGGAAATGACTTCGGTAATAATCCCACCTCCGGTGTTAATCTGGCTACCGGTGAATACAAGCAGACGGTGGTGGATACGTGTATTCCCGGTGTAGGACTCGATGTAGGACTCGCGCGGACAGTACGCTCGCAGATAGGGACAATACCTGATGCAGAAGCAAAGGAGGCTTATGTTGCAGTGAATTCGATACGTGTATACGGCTCTTTGGCCGCTAACAATGCGGAAGCGTCTCAGGCTGGCGCGACGGTGATGGGTGACGGCGTGGATATGGCCTACAATATCTTTCTGGAGCCCGCCGGGGATCACTTTATCCTGCATGACGGCACCGGGCGTCTGGACGCCTATATACTCCAGGCAGACGGCACCTGGGTGGCCCAGGGATTCTCAAGGGTCCTGACCAAGAATCCGGATGCCACCTATACCCTCACTTTCTCCGACAATGCAACCTGGAACTTTGCGGCGTTTGACGGCGGCATTTTTGAGGGCAAGATCACTACGCTTACGGATCGTAACGGCAATAGCATCCAACTGACCTATGACACCCAGGGACGTCTGGGCACGATAACGGACACACTCAATCGGCCTCTGACCTTTTCCTATACGATGAATGGCCAGATCGCCTCGGTCACGGACTGGGCCGATCGCACAACTACTTATACGTACTATCAGGCCGGTGAGACTGGCGGCGCGCCAGGCGATCTGAAATCAGTCACCACACCCGCGGTCATAGATACAGCCACGGGCAATGATTTCCCTAATGGCAAGACCAAAACTTATACCTACTCATGCGGATTTGCTGACGACCGTCTGAACCATAACTTGCTGACCATCACGGATCCGAGCGGAAACGTCGTGCTACAAAATGTGTATTCCCCGGCCACGGATCCTGAGGATTTCAGCTTTGATAAGGTGATCCGCCAGATTAAGGGCACAGACTGTATCACGGACATCGCCTATGGCAAAGTTGAGCCGTCGGCAGACAACAACTACGCCACCAAAAAGACAGTGACTAATGATCCCATGGGCAACGTATCCGAACACTTCTATGACGAGTTCAATCACCTCCTGATGGTGCGTCAACACACAGGCAGGGCCGCGTCCGACCAGCCAACCAGCGTGGACCTAACGGCCAATCCCCCTGTGAACCCTCTGCGCGGGGACGATCCGTCGTACTTTGAGACGCACTACCAGTACAGCATTGAATCACTGGTTACACGCATCGATTATCCCAATGGCAATTATGTAATCAACGTATACGAGATGGACCTCAATCATGAGGCCTCCCAGCGCAGCCGGGCAAATCTGCGGGAAAGGCATCGCTATGCCGGTGCCCTGGCCTCCATCAGCGATCAAAATGAAATTGTCGAACAGTTTGAATACGACACCACCCATGGCGGGGGCTGCTGCGGATTCAACTTTGTAACCCAATACACGGACGGTAACGGCCATGTGACCCAACACGACTACGACGATCAGGGCAACCGCATCTCAACGACAAGGGTGGTGCCGGACGGCCCTGATGTGATCGAGCAGTGGGCCTATGACGGGCGCGGGCGACGCATCGCCCATATCTTATCAGACAACGGGGGCAATTATCAACGCCGCGATACAGTTAGTTATATCACGGATCCGGCAGATCCCAACTACGGACTGCGTGAGAGCACTACGGTGGATGCCGACACCTTGGCCCTGACCACCCACTATCATTACGATAGGTACGGAAACATAAGTCGTATCATCGATCCCATGAGCGGTGACACCCATCTTGTGTACAACCAGCTTAACCAGGTCGTGCGTAAGATCTCACCGGAGGTAACGGACGGCAGCGGCATTCGGTACACCACAGACACCATCTATGACGAAAACGATCGTATTGTTCGCGAGGATATCGAGAATCGTGACGATCAAGGCCAACTCGCAGCCAATCCCTACCTAACCAAACAGTTTGCATACGATATCCATGGCAATCTGATACGCAAGACCGAAGAAGTCGATCCCGACCATGACATGGTCACGGAATATCAATACAACAAGAACCAGCAGCTTACCCTGGCCCGATCCGGCGAGGCCGTCAATGGCAATCAACCAACCAACATGGTGCGTACATTTTATGATGAACGGGGACTTCTATATCAGACCATTCGTGCACAAGCCGATCCCAGCCAGAGCACAACTCAGCAGGATTACGATGGCAATGGCAATCTGGTGAGAGTCTTTCAAGGCCTGGAGGCCGAGCCTCGTACTACAACTTATATTTATGATGGATTTAACCGGCTGATCGAGATTGCAGATCCTATGGGCAATCAAACACTCGTTAACTTCGACGCAGCAGGAAACCAAACACGGACCCGGATTCTGGGTGAATTGATCGACATGCCCGGCGCTGATGGAAATGTCCGCCTATCTGAATCAACCAATGAATATGATGCATTGAACCGACTGACCAAGACTCAGGAGGCATTCTTCAATCCCCAAACCGGCAAGTCTATCGACAATGGCACGGTGACTACTGAGTACGAATACAGCGACAATTCCCAGGTTATAAAAGTTACCAATGACAAAGGTAGTGAAACGCTTCATGAGTACGATACCGCCAACCGCAGAAGCATCGGACTTGATGCCAAAGGCAATAGAGCCACCTATAGCTACGATGAAAATTCTAATGTAGCCTCTATTACCACGGAGGACAAATCAGACCTTGGTAATCCTGATGAGACCTTTGTTATGACCTACCTGTACAATAATTTGGGACGACATATCAAAACCATCGACAATGCAGGCAACACTACTGAATACGCCTACGACTCACGCGGCAATCGCACCAGAATGGTTAGTGCCAAGAATACCGAAATCCGGTATGAATACGATGGCCTCGATCGGATGCTTAAAACCTTTCGCGATGTGGATGGCGACGGTGCCGATGCCAATGGTATAAATGATGTTATTACGACCCAAACCTGGGACGACAGCTCGCGACTTATCAGTCAGGCTGATGATAAAGGCAATACTACCAGCCATGAGTACGACCCGCTAAATCGCCTGGTAAAAACGATTTATGCCGATGGCACCAGCAGGCAGGCCAGCTACGATGTCCATAACAATCCGATTCAGACTACCGACGCTGCCGGAAGCGTGGTTGACTATACGTACGACGATTTGAACCGCCTTATCACGAAAACTGTCACACCGGGTGCAGGCGTATCCAATGACACGACCTTTGAAGACTATCAGTACGATAGCCTGTCTCGGCTGATTTATGCCGAAGATGATGACTCTGTCGTAACGTTCAGTTACGACTCGGTTTCAAATGTTACCGAAGAGACGCTCAATGGAGAAAATACGGCTTGCAGCTATGATGGCCTGGGCAACAAGCTTTCGTGCACCTATCCCGGTGGGCGCATCATCGATTACACCTACGATGCCTTGAACCGCATAGAGACAGTCTCAGACGCGGGAGGCTCAATTGCAACGTACAACTACTTTGGTCCACGGCGGATCCAGCAACGCGACTACTTCAATAATACGTGCGCAAGCTACGACTATGACAATGCACGATGCATTATTCAAACGACTCATACACACGACCCGGGAGGCACTCCAACCATTATTGACGACCGCACCTACGACTGGGACCAGACGTACAATGTTGTCCAGCGAAAAGACGTCCGTGCCGGCGGGCCGCAGCTTACCCACGATTACACCTACGATGCAATCAAACGCCTCGTCCATACAACAGTTACCAACACTGTCCCGGTCGTTGTTCGCGATACTGATTATGACCTCGACGGCGTCGGCAACCGCACGACTGTTACCGGCTCGCCCGACCCGGGTGTTTACACTATGGATAATACCACGCCCGAGCCGGCCGATGACCAGATGAACCAGTACACCACCACCTCGTTCGACGGTCGTCTCTATGATAAAAACGGCAACCTTACCACCATCGACAACGGCCTGCCTACCCAGAAGGACCTCACATACGACTACCGCAACCGCATGGTCGAAGTCAGCGACGCCGGCACCGGCCAGATTCATACCTACTCCTATGACTGTTTCGGTCGGCGAATACAGAAGGTCGTCGATTCCACAGGAACACCGCAGACAACGATTTACTTATACGACCGCTGGCAGGTTATCGAAGAGCGGGATGGCGGCACTACACAGGCAACTTACGTCTACGGCAACTATTTCGATGAAGTCCTCAATATGCAGCGCGGCGCAAATGATTGCTACTACCACGTCGATGACCTGTTTAACGTAATGGCTGTTACCAGTGCGGCCGGAAACGCCGTCGAGCGCTACGAATATGACGACTACGGCTGGCCTGTTGACCCAACAACCCTGCTGCCCATTAGCGGCTCGCCATCGGCCATCGGCAATCCGTACCACTTCAATGGCAGGCGCTACGACCCGGAGACCGGCCTCTACTATTACCGAACAAGGTATCTCGACCCACAAGCCGGCCGATTCACAACACGAGATACAATCGGTATCTGGGGTGACCCCACTAACCTTGGCAATGGTTGCAGCTTTGTGTGCAACAAACCCACGGCTCGTATAGACCCCTTTGGTCGTGGTGTTTATCCCGTTGACTTCGAAGGCGCTAACGGTGGGGGGGTGAAGAAACCCAAACCCCTACCCTGTGTCATGTGCGACTATGCTGAATGGATAAAGCTTCATAAAACGTATAATCCTTGGAGTCCAAGAATCTCAGGCGGCGACCCCGGTGGCGGGGTAGTGGATGGGGACGACGACTTGGATTATGCGACAGCGGGACCCGGTGTTTATCCAATGGCCCCCGGCGACGGTGTCTATCCGATAGAATACGAAGGGAAGGCAGCAACAATGGCCCCCGGCGACGGTGTCTATCCGATAGAATTCGAGGGGCGTGCAGCAACCATGGCCCCTAGCGATGGTGTCTATCCGGCAGAATTCGAAGGGTCATCGAGATCTGTGGCAGCAACCATGGCCCCCTGTGGCGGTGTCTATCCGGCAGAATTCGAAGGGCTTGCCCCAGGCGGCGGGGTAGCGGACGGGGACGACGATTTGGATTATGCGACAGCGGGACCCGGTGTTTATCCAATGGCCCCCGGCGGCGGTGTCTATCCAGGCAGAATTCGATTTATTTCAGCAATCGGGGTCCCAGTTCTCTTCGATGAATGGCAAGAACGGGACGTCGCTCCATATTGCAACCCAGAGCGAAAATTAGCTAGGCAATTCAAAAGACAAAAGAGAAAAGCGAAGAGGCATCAGAATTACTAAGTGAGATGTTAGTGTTTTGCCATTGAACATAGGTTAATTTCGGGGCCTGCACTTCGTGCAGGCCCCGAAATAGATTCTTACACAGCACCAGCGTGTCTCGTTCTGCTTTGCAGAAGCATTGACGATGCCATTTAAGGGCTGGCGTGTCCAGCCCTTTTTTTTGTCTGCGAAAAGGAATTCGGCTTGCCAAAATTACAAAATCTGCTTGTATCTTCAGGTCAATGTTTTGAAATGATTACATTTAGAAGGTAATCGAGCAAAGCTGGCCGCTAAGATAAACTATTAAACCAGTGCCTGTGCCGAATGTAGTTGGTATAGACCCCGATTTTATTGTGATTATTTCGGCACAAACAATATGGTCATGCGCCTGTCGGACATTCTGACCGGCCGTTCGACCTTGGCAATGTCCCGCATTGACTCGGCAATCTGATCAAGCATAGAGTACCCATGGTCCTTGTGCAACATCTGATGTCCACGGAAGAACACCGTAAATTGCACCTTGTGACCCTTTTCAAGGAACTCATGGGCGTGGGCAAGTTTGATATCCAGATCGTGCTTGTCGGTTTCGGGCTTGGTGGTACGGCCGTACTCGGGTCAAGGGTGACCGAACTGCTTTACTTGCTCTTGGAACGTGAGAGTTCAGAATGCACACGTCGGTCACAAAATGGCTGCCGGCGCTCATTTGCCTAGGCCTTTATAAAACGCAAAACAGCTTATATTCGATAAGATCCAAGAACAGCTTTGAAGATGCATGAATCATAGAAGCGAAGGGTTCACGGAAAATATAAGACGATAAATTTAGTCGGGAAATAGGGGAAATATGCGATTTTTTAGGAAAAGATCGAGATTTAAGGTGGTTTGAGTAGTTGTTAATAGTGATATTATAGAACTATAGCTTTAATAGCTTAAAAATGGGGGTAAAAACTCGCAAAAATTAACAAAAAATGACAAAAATGCGCAATTTTTATACAAAAACGAATAAAAATGAGCACTTTCTGAACCACTTATTTGGGGAAATTATAGATTTAGTATGTCGGATTTAGTGTTGCGTATATCGTATTGCGTATTGCGTACATGGTGATTAGTGAATGGTGGCTTGATGATCGATGCTGGAGCGAAGCGGAAGTCCGCTTGTGGCGGGCTGGATACTCGATACTCGAAAGTCAATCCCGTATACTCAACGCTAAATTCATGAGTCCTAATGCCTAAGATACTTAGGTATTCTTGTTATCTGAGGAATCCTTATTTGAATAAGCCAGGATTTCCCAGGTGCTGTTCTGCGCCCATTCGGCTGGGCTCAGGGTAAACTGTGAAGCATATCTCGATACTAGCGTATAGCCGGTAGCGTACAGCGTATTGAGTAACATAGAATTTACGGGTAAAATGAATTTGAGAATTTGAACGAAAAAAAGGTCCTTCTGTGGAATTTACCCCTTCAAATATGTTCAGGGCAGGCTCTGAGCGTAGTCGAAGGAAAACACATCCCCAGGGAACAGGAAGAACGCAGAGAAATAATTACAAAAAAGTACCCCCTATGGGGCAGGCGAACACCTTTAATTTTCACTAGGGTTGAAATTGCTATGTAGTCTTAAGACTAAAGGACTTGGCAGCATCATTGAATTCTAAAGAATTATTAAAAGGATTATTGGAATCTGAAAATCACTTGATTTTCAAAACAGTCAATAGCTACTTTTTGTTAGATTCTTATATGCTTATACGTAAAGCGCGTACGCGCTTTACGTATAAGATATTACAATGTTTAAAATAAATCCGCGAAGCGACTCCTTTAACACCGACCCAAAAAAGTACCCCCAATGGGGCAGGAGTATAACTTTAATTTTCACGAATTTTCAATATTATTTGCGTAAACGAATGTGCCGGAAAAGAATAGATAAACTTATTTCCCTTAATGGCCAGTTCTTTAACGACAGGAATATATTGCTCCTGTTTATTAAAAGTATAAACAGAACGAATATCATCACTATTAATTTCACTTACCGATGCATTTGCTGAGAAAGTGCCAGAACTATTAATGATTTCGGTACTAATGTCCTGCTCTTTATGACGGTTCACAACATTTATTATCACGGAATTTGTCTGCTTCGAATACACCGATGATACGTCCAGATAAGGGATGTTTTTATAAAAGTCGCCCGCATCGAACGTTTCGCATTCAACAAACACATCAAGTGACGTACCGAGGCAATTATTCGAGAATAATTTAAACGTGTAAAACAACGGCGTTTTGAACGTTGTTCCTTTTTCTCTGTCTCTTCCCAGAAGTGACGTGAACAATGTGTAGTTTGCCATTTTCACCACATCGGCGTGGCGGATAAAAGAATTGAGATACTGGGCGGATGCCAGCGTCGCTAAAAAACCTCTGCCGTGAGGGGCCCACTCGTCAAACGAAATATAAATTGGCTTTTCAATTTTGTATTTGGTTCTGACCAATTCGATTTGTGCCGCCGGTACTTTAATTTTCTCTTCAACGTCCATGGCACGCTGTCCCATGTAAACATAATAATCTTCGGAGTATTCCCAATATCGATGTATGGATACATAATCAGCGACATCCCGCAGCTCGGTAATTATTTTCAAATTCCAATCGATCCATTTTCCGTGCGGATCGTAGTTCGACGATCCGCAGGAGATAAACGATATGTCCCTATCCGTATATCTCATCACCTTAGCGGCCTCTTTTGCAATTTTGCAGTAATCCTCCGCATTCTTGTATCCCATTATCCACGGCTCTCCATCCACTTCATTACCCAGACACCAGTATTTGATATTGTATGGTTCCTCATTTCCGTATTCGGCACGCAAATCGGCGTAATAGCTTCCCTTTTCCGAGTTACAATATTCCACCCAGTACCGGGCGTCATCGAGCGTGCCGGTTCCCAGGTTAATACATACAACATTTTCAGTTCCGCAGGCTTTGTTCAGTTTGACCCATTCATCCGTACCGACGTGGTTTTTATCGAGTGCGCCCCATGCCAGTTCTTTTCGTACAGGTCGTTTATCCTTGGGTCCGATGCCGTCCTGCCAGTTATACCCGGCCACATAATTTCCCCCAGGCCAACGCATATTCGTTAATTTTAATTCCTTTGCAGCTTCGATATAATCCGTTCTGAAGCCGTCTTCGTTGGCAAGCTCGGAGTCGGGGTCGTATAATGTCCCGTACATGGTATTACTTGGTTTTGCATCAGGCATTCCAAAGCGCCTCGGATCAAACTGGATGGGTTCCATGAACACGCCATAAATATTCGGATCAACCTCGCCGATTTCTCTGTCGATATCGATTTTAATTTTTGCTGTCTGACCATGCACAAACACGGGTAATACGAACAATAAGACACAGAATAATTTTTTCATGATTAACCTCGATTCATAAATAAAGCTTGGGAATATTAGGGACGTTTACCTATTTATTTTAGTTGTGTAGGGTGGACTTTAGCCCACCGAACAAAGAAAATAAGAAACCTGACATGGTTGCTGTCCTGAGCCCGGTCTAAGGATGCACTTCAATCTAACCGCTATACGCAAAAAGAATTTATTTTGCAGCTTAGGCCTCCTTTTTCTTCTTCATGCGTCCTGTTGGTCATCTAAATGTTAAACATCCCCAATTATTCCCAATTATTACAATTCTACAGATTTGCCAGTAGGTCGAAGTTCCGATTAAAACGTTGTATTTCGTCCCGGACGTGCTCCGCGAGTTTAAGTTCTTTATATATGCTAAGATCCCACATTTTACGGCATGCGCGGAGACTTCTGTTCCAGCGTGGGTTGTCGTTCAATGAAAGACATCGCCCATCGGCAGCCTTGAAGGTTTTGTATAGAAGACAGGTTTTCCATTCGGATTTGGATTCTGTTTTCGGAATCCAGAGTTTAACAGCCTTGTCGAATAGACCGGAATACTTCTTGTCTTTGTTACCAAGAAATATCCGGTTTTTAGCTTGTATATTGCCATTACGGAAATGTATATTGTTTTCCGCTCTACAGCGATTTTTTAAAGAGAGGTCCTCAAGCTCTTTTTCAGTTTCTATAATCTTTTCTACTCGCAGTGCACCCAGGATATACCAGCCATTCCCATTAGTAAAATCGTTCCAGCAACCCCCCTTCTTACCAATAAAACTTTTCCAATCAGAACATTTGTTGCACCAAAGAAGCCCCCAGAAAAGGAGTATATCACCAGGTATGACGTTCTTTAGTGCGGCTCCACGACCGCGTTCACAAACATCACCATACGTCATGTCAGTCCAATTGGGATCGTTGTGGGTTACAAGATTGTCTTTTCTTGGGTTCGTGAATTGGAGCATCTCCGGTGGATACTCGCTGTAATGCGTTTCTTTCTTCGGATCCGCGCAGAAAGACACATAAACGAATGACTCATCGTCGAATATGGGGCTGCGTGCCTGGAAACGGTGACTAGTGTTGGCTCCGACATTGATTACATAGATTGAACACATAGTTAATCTCCTATATCGAATTCCAACATAATCTGTTCCAATGATCGATTGTCGATCAAGACTCTTGGGACATAGGATGCTATGTACAGCCAGTATTTTCTGTACAATGTCCCAAAGCCATTATTAAGAAGCATAAATCCAAGATGTCTCACTTGCTTGTTCATTAATAAGAATTTATACCAATGGTGGGGGGATTTGCAAGAAAAGAATAATATAGGGTTCAGGGTTTAGCGGATAGCGTTTAGGGTTTGCCACGCGTCGTGATATAAATGCCTCGACCCCACACTCGATATGAGGCGTGCTGTCGATTCTTCTTCACATACCGCATGGGCTAGAGCCCATCCTACGAACTACGAACTTCATGGTTTAAGCCACTGTTTGCAGAGAGCGGCTAAATCTTTCTCGTCAATCCTATTATCGTTAATTAAATCTGTTCTCAATATATCTCCGCTTTTCCGCCATTCGTCAGCCAGAATGCAAAAGTCCCGAAAGTTTATAAAACCATCATTGTTGAAATCTGCTGCAGGTGCTTTCGGCACCATCTGGCCAAAGATGCCATAGCGTGAGTCATCCTGGCCGTAACTTTCCCAAACTGTTACGAAATAGCCAGCGTCACTGAGCACAACGGCAGGGTCTTCCTGCCTGTCAGTGAGGCATGTGTTTAGACGGAACTCATTTCCGATGGGGCTACCGGATTCATTAAAGCGCTGTGCATAAATGTCGGTAGCAATTTCTTCGTTAACATCTTTGCTCTGCCAGACGATAACAAACTGCCCTTGATTGTTCACAGCAACATCCGGTTCAGTTTGGGCACCAACCTGGTAGCTATTGACAAGGAGCTGCTTTTCATTAAGAGGAGTATGGTTGGGGTCGTAAATTTTTAAGTAAATGTCATCTTCTTCGGAGGTGTCCTTATGGCCGTCCCATGCTATGACGTAGTTGCCTAAATCATCTATTGCCACGGACGGGTAAGTTAATGAAGTGAAGTCAAAATCATCGTTTACCTTAGAACTGGGATATGGCGCACTGCCATTAGCTTCAAAATGCCGAATCCAAACCGACTTTTGCGTACTTTCCCGCACCCACACTACTATGAATTTACCTTCATTATCAATTGTGACATCTGGATGTCGGTGTTTTGATAATTCGTCATTTACCACGAACTCAGAGCCGACAGCAGAGCCAGAGCTGTCAAACAACTGAGCGCATATTGACCTTTTCTTCTTCTGATCTCCGGGGATATTTATACTTTCCCACACAACTATAAAGTTGCCACTGTTATTTATGGCCACGGCTGGGTCGAGTTGTTCGTTATCTGTATAGCTGTTTACTCGGAACTCATTAGCGAGTGATACACCATTTGGATCAAACATCTGGGCAAAAATATCGTCACCATTGTGCTCAGAAGGTCCAGGACCTTGCCAGACCACAATGAAGTTACCTTGATTGTCTGCAGCGACGTCAGGTGATTTTTGATTGCCTGCAGTGGTTTGGTTCACGAGGAACTCGTTCGTGAGGGCTATGCCGTTTGGATCAAAAACTCGGCCGTAGATGCCATTGGAATTACCATCTTGCCCATAGCTAGACCAGACGACCACAAAACCGCCCGAAGGCAACAGTGCGATATCAGGGTCTTTCTGGTCCAAGGTTTTATATGTATTCACTCGGAACTCCGCGGCTAAGGTGTAACTGAGAGATAAACTAATACAAAGGCATAAAAGTGACGTGTGTTTCATTGAACTTTGCCCTCCATGCTATTTTTCAGGTCCTAACTGTGCACAAGCGCATCAGATACACAAAGACATTGCTTCTGGCCGGTAGCTCCCAGCAATTGCATCTTTGGTTCTTAGTGCAGCCCATCGCACAGCAATAAAGGCCATAACCAGTCCCAAGCTTCCTTGGAAACCGACTGTTGAATTCGCCACAGATTATACAGGATTTGAGCTTGCTGAACAGAGAAATAGTTAATCTTTGGATTTGGTCAGAATGTGCGAACATTTCGTATGGGTTGGCAGTAAATTAGTCAGACGATAAAAATTCGGAAAAAACACTAAAAAAACCTTGACCACATGTCGATACTGTAATAGAATTTACTAAGGAAGAGGCGGGCAACATCAATAACAGCCTGATGGAAAGGTTAAATTAGAGTTTTGAAGAAAATCCTAATTACTTTTGTATTCTGGCTATAAACTGCTCAGGAGTAGGCGCTTAGTAGTGCCCACTTTGAACCGCTGGCAGTTTGAGCAGCGGTTTTTTTTATTGCTCTTTGTTACGTTAATAGTTATAAATCCGACTGCTAAAGCCGATTTGAGACTATAGGCGCTGATAGGCGTTTTACTTGGAAGTTTGATTACGGGCTCGTAGCTCAGTTGGTTAGAGCGCACGCCTGATAAGCGTGAGGTCGGTAGTTCGAATCTACCCGGGCCCATTCGGGATTTTCGATTTACCATCGACAATTTACTATTGAGAAGTCGCTGGACGAGTAATACCAAGGAAATAGGAAATAGAAAATAGTAAATTGAAAATTGTAAATCACAGGCGGTCCGGGGACGTAGCTCAACTGGGAGAGCGCCGGCTTTGCAAGCCGGAGGTTGTCGGTTCGAGCCCGATCGTCTCCATTGTTATTAGAGGCACAAAGGTACCATAGGCACTAAGGCACAGAGTGAAAACTTTGTTCCTTTGGCACTTTGAACCTTTGTCCCTTATTATAGTTCTTTGACAAGTCAATATGCAGATGCGCGGGATAAATACAAATTCCCAAAAGGTTTTTCGCTGTGAAGCGAAGAGCTTGTGATATGAGCGTTCATTAGGCGACTTTAAGAACCTGTTCAATCATAGATTGATATGGTCAAGTTACTAAGGGTGTATGGGGGATGTCTAGGCGTCGAGAGGCGATGAAGGACGTGGCAGGCTGCGATAAGCCCGGGGCAGGTGCCGAGCAACCGTTAATCCCGGGATTTCCGAATGGGGCAACCCGGCGTCACTGGGCAACCAGATGGCGTCATCCCTGGCTGAATGCATAGGCCAGTGGAGGCGAACGCAGAGAACTGAAACATCTCAGTACCTGCAGGAAAGGAAATCAACCGAGACTCCGTTAGTAGCGGCGAGCGAAAGCGGATAAGCCCAAACCAGAGAGCTTGCTCTTTGGGGTTGTGGGCGCTGGTAAGCAGTTACAAAGGCATCGCGAGCAGAATCCTCTGGAAAGTGGAACCATAGAAGGTGATAGTCCTGTACGCGAATGCGAGAGCCCTGCGTTATTACCGGCGTACCAGAGTAGCGCGGAGCTCGTGGAACTCTGTGTGAAGCTGGGGGGACCACCCTCCAAGGCTAAGTACTACTCGACGACCGATAGTGAAAAGTAGCGTGAGCAAACGATGAAAAGTACCCCTATTAGGGGAGTTAAAAGTACCTGAAACCATACACCTACAAGCTGTGGGAGCCCTATGGTTTCTTGCTTCGGCAGGATTCAATGGGTGACCGCGTGCCTTTTGCATAATGAGCCGGCGAGTTACCGTCTGTGGCAAGGTTAACCCCTTCAGGGGGGTAGCCGTAGCGAAAGCGAGTCTTAACAGGGCGCATGAGTCGCAGGTGGTAGACGCGAAACCAGGTGATCTACCCATGGCCAGGTTGAAGGGGATGTAAAAATTCCTGGAGGACCGAACCCACTAACGTTGAAAAGTTAGGGGATGAGCTGTGGGGAGGAGTAAAAGTCTAACCAAACCTGGAGATATCTCGTTCTCTCCGAAATAGCTTTAGGGCTAGCCTTGAGACACTACTCTGCGGGGGTAGAGCTACTGAATGGGGATAGGGGACCACCAGTCTACCTGCCCCAACCAAACTCCGAATACCGTAGAGACTATCTCAGGAGTCAGACTGTGGGCTATAACGTCCATGGTCGAAAGGGAAACAACCCAGACCGCCAGCTAAGGTCCCCAAGTTCTGCTAAGTTCATAAGGAAGTTGGACTGCCGTGACAGCCAGGATGTTGGCTTAGAAGCAGCCACCATTTAAAAAGTGCGTAATAGCTTACTGGTCGAGCAGTTTGGCGCCGATAATGAACGGGAATTAAGCAGGACACCGAAGCTGCGGATCAGCACTTACTTTGAGAGTTCACCATCGAAGTTAATATTGTATCTGAATTACAAGCAGATTTTCAATGAAGTTCGGTTGTGAGTTCTCAAAGTAAGTGCTGGTGGTAGGAGAGCGTTGCTGTCAGCATTGAAGCGGTACGGTGACGAGCCGTGGAGCGGCAGCAAGTGATGATGCCGGCATGAGTAACGATAAAACAGGTGAGAATCCTGTTCGCCGAAAGCCTAAGGTTTCCTGGGGAAGGTAAATCCGCCCAGGGTTAGTCGGGCCCTTAGTCGAGGCCGAAAGGCGTAGACGATGGACAGCAGGTTAATATTCCTGCACTATGTACCGAAGGTTTGGACTGTGGGGGTGACGCAGTGACAGAGGCTGGAAGCTGACTAGTCGTGGCTATCCTGCCGGAGGTGCCGTCGGTAGGCAAATCCGCCGACACAAAGGCACTGAAGGACGGCGAAGGCCAATTTAGGATGCCTGAGCAGCCCGAGTCATTGCCGAGAAAAACCTCAAACAGGACGACGGTGCGTATCCGTACTAAAACTGACACAGGTAGGCGAGGAGTAAATCCTAAGGCGCTCGAGAGAACCGTCCTTAAGGAACTCGGCAAATTGACCCCGTAAGTTCGCGATAAGGGGTCCCTCCAGATGTGCTTGATTTCAATTGAGCGCATGCTGAGGGCGCAGTGAAGTGGCTCTGGCGACTGTTTACCAAAAACACAGTTCTCTGCTAACTCGTAAAGAGGATGTATAGAGAATGACGCCTGCTCGGTGCCGGAAGGTTAAAGGGATGGGTTATCTGCCTTCGGGTGGAGAAGCTCCTAACTGAAGCCCCGGTAAACGGCGGCCGTAACTATGACGGTCCTAAGGTAGCGAAGTTCCTTGTCGGGTAAGTTCCGACGTGCATGAACGGCGTAACGACTGGAGCACTGTCTC
>Ga0315551_10000174_pt1 | contig 49895 bp, 40 predicted proteins | sample SalMarSW160290MG_FD_203678 | JGI IMG/M metagenome (GOLD analysis project Ga0315551, IMG submission 203678) | Salt marsh sediment microbial communities from the Plum Island Ecosystem LTER, Massachusetts, United States - Salt Marsh Sediment SW1602-90 ...
TTTTCTGATAGAGAAATGGGGACAAATTCCTGAACTTTATGATCGTGATATTAGTGCATACAACAGAGAAGCAGCGCATTTGTATGGATTACTTAGGGAAACTTGGGAAGCTGCTGTTGAAGAGATTCTGTTCAACGAAACAGTAAGACGACATTCAAGCGAAGTCCATACTCTAAGACTGCAATCTGTGAAAGTAACCGATGAAGATTACAAAGACGTTTATGAGGGAATGTCAAAAAGTTCGAAATGGATGTTTGGACATGACAAAGCAAAAGGGTTGGATATCAACAGGCCATTACCAGGAGAGTTGCATCAAGATATAGAAGCTTTACAGCAATTCATGAAGCAGACCAAGTCTCGGGGCGAAATCCTTCGGAGTGAGAGAGAAGCAATTATAAAACCACAAGAGCCGGGAATTGGATGAGATTGCCCGCCAGACTGACGGCGAGGTAAACGGAGTGGATGTAATGGACGAGATTGACGTAATGGACGAGCCCTTCGACGTCGCTCAGGACGAGTTGGACGAAAGAAATTTGCGGGGCAAGCCCCGCCCTACGAAACTGGATTCCCGCTTTCCTCCTTCGCTAACCGCTTCGGAGGACAAGTCGCGGGAATGACAATCAAGCGGGGAAATTAAAATCGAGGTCCAGATCCTTCGACTTCGTCCCGACGAATCGGGACTGCGCTCAGGATGACAAAAAATGAGACTGTCCGGCGGACTGACGGCGAGGTAAACCACGCTGCGCTACGAAAATTTAGGTATAATGCAGAGATGCAAGATTATTATGTATATATCTTAGCAAGCAAGAGAAATGGAACGCTGTATGTTGGGACAACTAGTGATATTGCGAAAAGAATTGTGAGGCACAAGAATATTAGGGGCAGCAAGTTTGTGCAAAAGTATAATGTTCACAGATTGGTTTTCTATGAAAAAGCAAATGGTTATCGTGAGGCACGCAAAAGAGAACGACAATTGAAATGGTGGAAACGGAAGTACAAACTGGCAATTATAGAACAGATGAATCCCGAATGGAGAGATTTGAGCGAAAAATTGCTGGACCCCAGATAACGACTTTCTGGGGTCTCCGCTGCGCTACGAGGGGCAGAGGACGGCAGTAATATAACGTCCAACATTGAATCCGCCTGCGGCGGACAAGTTCTAATTACAAACGCACAAATTGCCAAAACAGTCTGATTCTAACCAAAGACGTATAATCCTGCCCTGTATATTGGCTCAGGAGAAAAGCATTGACGTCTGTATCCAAGTACTATAACTTGTTCTTTTAGATACGGCCACCTAACGATTGGAGAGGTGTATAAGAGCTAAAGGTCGAACAAGTATGCCGTATAACATCCGAATTGTGAGTACGTATCCCCCAAGAAAGTGCGGAATCGCCACGTTTTCGCGTGATTTGGCCAATGCGCTCGAACATTTTACGGGTGAAGTTAGTCAGATAAGAGTTGCAGCAATCGATGATAATAATGGGCCATATGATATTCCTGTGGACATTGTTATTGACCAGTATAGTCCCGAATCGTGGGATTTTGCCATTAAAAACATAACAGCCAAGGCAAAAGAAAGTGCAAATCCCACTATTATTATATTGCAGCATGAATATGGCCTGGACCCGGACAGGAACAGAGCGAGTGGTCGAGGCACTAATTTTGTTGACATGGCAAAAGCCCTTAGCGAAGCGAGTATCACCACTTTGGTTTACCTGCACACCGTGCTCGATGAGCCGAACGACCATCAAAAAAAGACGTTACAGGAACTGGCTAACTACAGTGACGGGCTCATTTTGACCACAGAAAGTGCTATAGGAATATTAGAATCGTCAAGTTACAAAATTGAGCATTCAAAGCTCAAGCACATTGACCACGGAGTCAGGATGCAACAACCTTCCGAATATGACCGATTGGCAGCCAAAGAAAAATACGGCCTGAAGGATTTTTTTCTCGTTACCACACTGGGACTATTGTCTCCAGAAAAAGGAATCCAGTACAGCATTAGAGCTTATGCGAGGTTTTTAGAAGAGTCCTGTACGGACAGCCAAAGGGAAAGAATAGTGTATTTAATTGCGGGTCAATGCCATCCGGATTTTGTACGAGCGGACGGGGGCAGGAAATACCGTGAATACCAAGTGACCTTAGCTGAGGTTCTAAAAGAGTCCAAACTGAAATGGTGCAAGGTCAAAAAAATCGAGGACCTTGATTATAAACAGCACGACGTTGTCTTTCTCGACACCTTTTTGGATGAAAGTACTTTCCTGGAACTTTATGGTGCGACCAACGTTATGGTGCTTCCTTATCTCAACATGTTCCAGATGTCAAGCGGCATACTGGCTGACACTTTAGGCTCCAGCAGAGTTGCTGTAGCGACGAAATTTCATTGTGCTCTGGAGCTTATTCATTCAAACAAACCTTGTCCGAGCGGGCTTGTCATCGGCAGATATGCCAGAAGTATTCTGGTCGATGCCGGGGAAGCTTCAGTGGAACAAATAGCCGAAGCGATTGATTTTTTAGTCTTTAACCAAAATAAACGCCTTTGGATGGAGAAAGAGGCGCACCAGAGAGGATTCCAAATGCAATGGAATAACAGCGCCTGGGCATTACTGCGGCATGTCAAGTTTATCAGGGAAGAAAAAGAATTAATTACGGGCAGAGCGGAGAAATTCACAAGGGAAAAAACATCTATCTATCAATTCAATATGCCTGTTTTTAGTGCGGCAACAAATAGCTCGAAAGGCATATTTATTCATACGAGAAATGAGGCAGGTATATAAAAATTCATCCCAAGCCAAGCTTCTATAAAATCTTTCCCTATAGGCATTATCTTTTGTAACTGTACTGACAATAATTAGGATTGGCTTCAAGTTTGTATCAGGGCACAAAGGGGTGCCGTTAGATAAGATTTTGCAAGACAAAGATTAGCACATTTTTGACGGTTCCAGACAGCGATAAATCCTCCGCTGATTTCCAGTCTGATTTGCCAAATATCCTACTGAAACTTTAGTAAATTGACCCCGGATTAAAATCCGGTGCTAAACACGACTTGATGATGGGGAGGAGTCGGCTTATACTTGGTTAGATGCAAAACAAGAGCGCAAGAGAAAAAGCAACGAGCGGCTTGAGAGCGGCAGTATTGATACCGGGGGTAACGGTATTCGTATCAAGCGCCTGCTTAATGATGGTCGAACTGATAGCCGGGCGATTCGCAGTAAGGAAGTTCGGTGCGTCGCTGTATACGTGGACGTCGGTAATAGGCGTTACATTGGCGGGGCTGACTATCGGCAACTATATAGGCGGACGAATCGCAGACCGGTTCAAGCCGAAGAAGGCGCTCTCGGCGGTATTCGCGATTTCATCGATTTGCTGTGTCCTGGCGATTTCGATGAATAATATCGCAGAGGCGTGGAAACTGCTGTGGTATTTTAGCTGGCCGATGCGTATTTTCAGCCATATCTGTATAGTATTCTTCCCGCCTTCGATGCTTCTGGGAATAATCAGCCCGGTGGCGGCAAAGATGGCTTTAGAGCAGAGCAAAACGCAGGGCAGGACGATTGGTGAGATTTACGCGTGGGGGGCGGCAGGCAGCATCTTGGGGACATTTCTGGCGGGGTTCTGGCTGATAGGGATTTTCGGCAGTGTTGCCCTATTATGGCTGGTCGCAGGCGTTCTGCTGGCGATGGGTATCGCATACGGTCCGAAGCGGCCCTTAGTGTACGTACTTGCGGCGTTTTTTTTCTGTCTGTTGTTTATAGAGTCCGCACCAATAGAATCAGTGGCGCGGCTCGGTTCGAGCATGGCATTGAGAGAGCCGGCGGACCCCAATATGCTTTACGAAGACGAAAGCCCTTACAACTACATTGCGGTCAACCGGGTATTGCAAAAGCCCGACTTGCGGATATTCGTGCAGGACCGGCTGGTGCACAGCAAGATTGCGATGGGTAATATAACGGACCTTCAATACTTCTACACAAAAGTATATGCGGCATTGACAGAGGGGCTAAGCCGGGAGAAGGACAAGGAAAACATCTCGGCGCTTATAATCGGCGGTGGCGGGTACGTTTATCCGAGATACATCAAGCACCAATGGCCTTCGGCGCGGGTTGACGTGGTTGAGATAGACCCGGCCGTTACAGAGGCGGCGAAGAAGGCGTTCGGTCTGCCGGAGGACACAACAATAAGAACCATAACCGCAGACGCGCGCAACTACGTGGATGCGCTTGTCCACAAGATAAACACCGGGCAAGAGGCGGTGCGGTACGATTTCATTTACGAGGACGCAGTAAACAACTATTCTGTGCCCTACCAGCTTGTGACCAAAGAGTTCAACGACAGAATCACACGAATTCTCAAGGACGACGGGCTCTACATTGTAAACCTGATTGACGTTTACGACAGCGGATTGTTTCTGGGGGCCGTGACGAATACTATCTGCCTGACTTTTGAGCATGTTTATGTTTTCTCCGATAAAAAGCCGAACGACTGGCGCAACACATTCGTGATAGCCGCCTCAAAACATCCGATAGATGTAAATAGGTATATAGCAGAATACGGCGACCTGCCCGACATCCGGCAGCTCAATAACGACGAGATTGCGCAGCTTACGGCGAAGTCAGGGGCGCTTGTTCTTACGGACGATTACACGCCCGTTGAAAACCTGCTGGCGCCTGTGGCGCGTGAGGATGCGGTAGATTTCTGGCTTGGCGAATGCAGCAAGATAGCGCAGCGACTCATGAGAGCGGGCAGACTGGATGAGAGTGTGGTCATGTACAAGGAAGCAATCAAAGTTCGACCCACTTTCGAGTTTTATTACCAGATAGCCCAAATAAGTATTGTGCAGGGGCGGCTGTCAGAGGCGGAGAAGGCACTTCGCAAGGCAATAGAAATCGGCAGGCAAACAGCAATCGACATGACAACAGCGTACCTCGACTTAGGCGAGCTCTACAAACAGATGGGAAGAGAAAGTCAAGCCGAAGAGAACCTGCGCAAGGCAATAGAGGGATTCAGACGGAAATTGGCCAAAGGTCATAAATCAGAGGATGTAATTTTCGGACTCGGCGCTGCGTTAATGGAGGTCGGGGAACTCGAAGAGGCAGCGGCACTTCTTCGTCAGACGGTAGAAGAAAAGCCTCAAGACGCACAAAAGCGAGAGATGCTCGCGCGTGCACTGCTGCTGCAAGGGCGGTACGATGAGGCAATTTCATTTATCAATCAGAGCATCCGATACTTAGTGGGGCAGGGATTAGAGGACAAAGTTGGGGAACTACGAAAGCTTGCTGAGAAGGCCAGGGCCGGCAAAACAGGCGGCTGAAGAAGCCGATTGGTCAATCGCTTGACACATTGGCGGTTTGCATTTCTTCGGGTCAACCGGTTATGAGTCAGGATGAAATCAAGAAGGAAGCAGAAGCGGTGAAATCAGAATTCTCAAAGTCATCTCTGACAGCCGGCGCGACGATATTTTTCTCGAACGTTTGCTTAATGATTCTTGAGATTGTTGCCGGTCGACTTGCGGCGAGATATATCGGGGCATCACTATATACCTGGACATCAGTGATAGGGGTGGTTTTGGGAGGGATAACACTGGGCTACTATCTGGGCGGGCGACTGGCGGACCGTTTTGCCTCACGAGAGGTGCTTGGGTGGCTGTTTGCCGGCAGCTCAATATCCTGTGTTGCGGTGGTGGCCATAAATAATCCAGTTGGGGAATGGACGCTTTTGTGGCGTTTAGAGATGTCAATACGAGTGCTGGCACATATATCAGTCGTGTTTTTGATACCGACAATACTGATTGGGGCCGTGAGTCCGGTGACTGTAAAAACGGCACTGGAGGAAGCCCGACATAAGGGCAGGACAGTAGGCCGGATGTATGCACTCGGGGCGGCAGGAAGCATAATGGGGACGTTTCTGGCGGGCTTCTGGCTCATAGCGGCCATAGGGTCGGTAAATACGGTGTGGGTTGTTTCAACAATGATGCTTCTGGGAGCAGTTGTATATCTGCCCAAGCCCTTAGTGAAGTATTCGTTGGCCGGTGTTGTCGGGTTTGTTATAGCCGTGGGGACAGTGCCGACAGTGTGGGCGGAACATTTAGGCGCGGCGCTGGGGCTTCGGCAAATACGTGAGCCCGATATACTTTATGAGACCGAAAGTCAATACGGTTACATAGCAGTGCGGCAGGTGAGCAAACAGCCGGATGAACGACAGTTCATACAGGACAATATGGAAAACCACAGCAGACTGATAATGGGGGACATACGCGATTTTCAACTTTTCTATTCCCGCATGTATGCAGCAGTAACCCACAGGGCAGCAGGTGATAAAGAAAAGTTCAACGTATTGAGCATAGGCGGAGGGGGTTATGTTTTTCCCCGATATATTCAGGACGTCTGGCCCGGAAGTCACGTGGACGTGGTAGAAATCGACCCGTCGGTAACAGAGGCGGCGACACGCGCATTCGGACTTAAGGCAGATACGCCAATCCAAACGATAAACCTGGACGGACGCAATTACGTTGACGGACTTTTAGAAAGAAAACGGCGAGGTGAAAAGACACCGGAATACGACTTCGTTTATATGGACGCATTCAATGATATGAGCGTGCCTTTTCAGCTTGTAACAAAGCAGTTCAACGAGAAGATTTTCGATATAACGGCAGCAGACGGCGTTTATATGGTGAATACCATCGATATGTTAGACAGCAGCAGATTTATTTCCAGCTTCGTTTACACAATCAGCCGGACATTTCCTTATGTATATGTAACAGGCAAATTAGTTCCGGGTTATTTACCAAACAATTTCGTGGTGATAGCGAGTAAAAGACCCGTGAATCTCGAAGGACTGAGCAAGGAGGAGTTCTTCAAGAAATCAGCGGTTAAGGTTTTCGACAACGAAGAAGTGACAGCTATTATTGAAAAAGCCGGCAGGATTAACATCGATGATGACTACGCACCAACAGAGAATCTTATGGCTCCCACAGTTCGACAAAGCGCGGCAATACAAATCGCGAAGAAGTATATCGAGCAGGCAAAAGAACTAAGCGATGCGGGAGAAACAGATAAAGCAATCAGCAAGTGCCGTCAGGCGATACGAGCGAGTCCGGCCTGGATGGTGAAGGGATACTATGAGATGGGGAAAATACTTGCCAACCACAACAGATACGCAGAGGCGGCTGAGGCGCTGCGTTCGGCACTGGAAGGGACCACGCCGGAAGACGGGGGGGTCTTTACATCTCTGCTACATTACTTTCTGGGTGTGACATTGAAGAAACTCGGCGACAGAGGAGACGCCTTAGCAGAATTCGACAACGCAATCGAGCTTTTGAACGCGGAATTAGAAAGCACGGGAGGCACATCTGAAATTTACTCACATCTCGGACAGGTCTACGCGGTCAAGGGTGATATGAAAGAGGCGACGGAGTTTTTCGAACAGGCCTTAAAAGAGGAGCCCAATAATATCAACAACCACATCACGCTTATAAGAGCGCTTATGTTCCAAAAGCGATACGGAGAGGCAAAACAACAGTTGCAGAAGAGCGTCGATTACATGCAAAGCAACGGCAGGAATAAAGATACCGAGCAGCTTGAAAAATTGATTATTGATTATTGATTATTGCAAGCGGGGAATGTAATCATCAATACTCGATTATCAATAATAGATGAACAGGGACGGGTAATGCCAGATACACGAAGCCACAGAGGGCAGCATCCTTCGGACGAAAAGCTTTTTTCAGAGGCCAGAATCCCGGACCTTCGCCGGGCAGTAGCCGACTATTCGCTTTTGTTAACGAAGGGCTATGCTGCAAAGAGTGCGTTGAAGCTTGTTGGCGACCGGTTCACGCTTACCGAAAGACAGCGATTAGCAGTGATGCGAAGCTCCTGCTCGGATGAGCAGCTTGCGCGGCGCAAAAGACGAGAGCTTGACATCGACGACATAGCGGAAGAGGCAATCGCCATCGACGGATACAATATCCTGATAACAACCGAAGCGGCAATGAGCGGAGGGCTAATCTTCGTCGGTCGTGACGGGTGTTACCGGGACTTAGCCAGCATCCACGGGACGTATCGCAAAGTCAGCGAGACGATACCGGCTGTCGAGCTTATCGGCGGATTTCTGCAGAAAATCGGTGCAGCCGAGACACTGTGGCTTTTAGACAGCCCGGTTTCGAACAGCGGCAGATTAAAAACGCTTTTAGGCGAGGTAGCCCAAAGAAACAACTGGAGGTGGGAAATCGAGCTGGTGATAAGCCCGGACGCCAGACTCATCAAGGGCAATAAAATAGTAGCAAGCAGCGACGGGGTGGTTTTAGACGGTTGCGGGAGATGGGTAAATCTGGCCAGAGAAATAATAACCGCTGAGGTGCCATCAGCAAAGATTGTCGACTTTTCGGTCCTACCATAAGACCTTGACACAAAAGGACTTGCGATTCAATTCTCCAAATAATTCAGGATTTGCTTTCTTTTTTGTGCCGCGTTTTGGGCAGTTGCGCATTTATAATTTTGATGATAGCCAGACCTTTACCAATTGAATCAGAAAGAAAACTGATGAATGTGAGCGAGTTGAGTGGTTTTGCCTTCGAGCCGGACCTGATGACGACGGCCAAAAGCGACCCCGGGGCCTTCACAAGATTATATTTCCGCCACTATGACGCGATATTCAGATATTGTGCACACCGACTCTTTAACAGAACCACGGCAGAGGACATCACGTCGGAGGTTTTCCTGCGTATGGTGGAGAACTTCCAGAGATTCGACGGCGACGAGAGGCAATTTCGCAACTGGCTTTACACGATAGCCACCAACGCGATAAACGAGCATACAAGAAAGACCACCCGGCGAAGCGCAATTATGACCTGGGTGCGGCAGTGGCTGAGCAATAAAAACAGCGAAGAATCGTTTGCAGACGAATCGCAAAAGAAAACGGCTATCATCAAAAGAGCAATACTCGCGCTCAAGCCGGAGTATCAGGCCATCATCACAATGCGTTTTTTCGAGAAACTGAAATTAGAGGAAATAGCCGAGATAGTCGGGACAAGCGCCGGCACAGTCCGCAGTCAGTTGTCGCGGGCATTAGTGAAGCTGCGAAGGCATATCTCTTCGGCCCAAACTAATGGGCAGGAGGTAACAATATGAGAAATGATGAAAGACAATTCGAAGAACTTTTCAGCAAGGTGACATTCGACGACAAGTGCGATTATCATCACCGGAACAAGCTACAGAAGGAACTGCTGGCTGCTTTTGCACGACGCCAATGGCAAGAAGAGAGACGAACCCGACCCGCCCAAGGCGGAGAAATCGGGGTCTGGAGAACGATTATGCGAAGCGGATTCGACAAGCTCACCACGAGCAGAATAACAAAATTAGCGGCGGTAGCGGCAATAGTGGCCATTGCAGTTTTTTTGAACCGTGCAATATTCAGACCCGGCCACACTGATCCAATAACGTCGATAGAGTTTCTTGCGAAGGCACAGGCGGCCGAGCAGGCGCTTTTCACCGGGGACAAGATTGTGCATATCCTGAACGAAATCACAATCTACGGGAGCCATTACAATCCCAAAACAAACGAAATGATAGAGAAGCTCGGCGACCCTAAAATTACGGACGAGGAAATGCAGAAACTCAATCGCGAATTAGTAAGCTCCTGGATGATAAACTGGCTTCCGATGTGCTCGCTGGAGGCCGACGGAGGGCAACGTCTGACAGAAATCAGGTTGTCGAGGGACGCGAACCAGCCATATACGATTTTTGACAATTCGTGGTACGAGCCGCGTACGGGACGATTTGTCCGCACAATGGAGACAGACGACAAGGTAATTTTTGTCAACGCTTACGACGGCGAATTCGTAAGTATTACTGAGACGGCCGCTGACGGAAAAATCCAGTTAAAAGGCGAGGCAGTTACGTCCGATTTCAGGGCACCGGAGAATCCAGCGGAGTTTTTAGGGATAACTGCAGGCGTTCGGCAGTGTCTCAGCGACAAGTGTGTGGCAGAGCCAATTCAAGATGTAGTGGAAGACAAGCTCGAAGACGGGACTCCGGTTCTTGTATATAAGCTTGGTTTCCCGGACCCGTGGGGTGAGCTAAACACTTATTATCTTTTCAAGGTGCGTCGTGCCGATGAGATAATCGCAGAGATTGAGTACACCTATATGGGCCAGCAGCAGATGCTGATTCGAAGGATAGCGAGCGAACCGGTAGATGAGCCGGGATATTCTTGGAACCTTGCGGAGCTCAGCAGCAAAGAGCTTGCAGGGCAAGCACCAAGCGCAGTAACGGTGGCATCCGATGTCGCCATCGATAACGTGTCAGTGCGGCATATGGTTGACAGGGCAGAGTTCGAGACGTATATCTTCGCAAGCGACCCGAGCTGGACGCAGCAGCGAATGATAGTAGACGTTGTTGACCCGATGAACCCGTCGGCGAGGATGTTCTTGATTCTGTACACCGCGGAAGACGGCCGGCACGTGCTGCTGATTCAATCCACTACTCATAACAAATATATGGGAATGATGTTCAAGCAGGCGCAGGCCCGCTCGGCGGAGGCACACGGACAGGGACTTAATTACACCGAGTATGCCAATGGCTGCAAATTATACGCAAACATCGGCGGCGAGGCGTTCTGGACGGACTTGTGTTTCAGGAACTGCGGATTCGAGCCGGCACAAGACCGTGTTGGTTACATAGTCGAGACGCCATCCGGAACGGTCCCGCTGATAGCGGTTAACGGTGCGGTGACCGAGGAAGAACTAGCCGTGCTTGTAAATTCACTGATACCGGCGAAGGAATACGAGGTGAAGTAATTTATCGCAGTTTTCACGGGCTTGGAAGCCCGTGCCACAAAAACAAGCGCCGTCCCTAAGGGACGGCGTTTTTTTATCAAAGTTTTTCGACGGCTTTACGAAGCTCGTCGCAGACGATTGAAACTTCGGCTTTTGTGAGATTGTTATAGAAAGGCAGAGCGATTGTTCTTTCGGCGACTGATTCGGTTACGGGGAAGTCGCCTTTTTTGAAGCCGAACTGTTCGACCATAAACGGCTGGAGGTGAACCGGGGTGAAATAATTGCTGACCTGGATGCCCGCATCCCGCATTAGCTGCAGGATTTTATCTCGCTGTTGGCGACTATACTGTTCTGCAAGCCGAATCACGAAAACGAACCAGTTAACGTCGCAGCCGGGCGGCTCGGACGGAACAATAAACCTTTCGTCATCAGCAAGGGATTCCTGATACCATTTTGCGACCTGTTTTCGTTTGGCTTTGATTTCATCGATTCTCGATAGCTGGGCGATTCCGAGCGCGCAGTTTATGTCGCTGAGGCGGTAGTTGTAGCCGAGTCGTTCGTGACTCAACCACCCCCCCGCCGAGGCCCTGCCCTGATTTCGCAGCGAGACACACATATCAGCAAGAGCGTCATCGTTGGTGAGAATCATTCCGCCTTCTCCAGTAGTGATTTGCTTATTGGGATAGAAGGCGAAGACGCTCATTTTGCCGAAGGTTCCGGCCTTTTTGGCGTTGAGCGATGAGCCGAGTGCCTCACAGCAATCCTCGATGACGATGAGCTTATGCTTATCAGCAACCTCGGAGACTTTGTCGAAGCCGGCGGGGCTGCCGAAGACCTCTACGGGTATGATTGCTCTGGTCTTTTTCGTGATTTTAGATTCAATTTTGGATACGTCTATATTCAAAGTCACAGGGTCGATATCGACAAAGACGGGTTTGGCGCCGGTCATAATTATAACGTTGGATGTTGCGATAAACGTGAAGGGCGTTGTGATGACTTCATCACCGGGTCCGATACCGAGAGCGAGCAAACACAAAAACAGGCCACTTGTTCCGCTGTTTACGGCGACGGCCCGCTTTGTGCCAATGTAGCTTGTAAACGCCTGTTCGAATTCCGGCAGTTTCGGCCCCAGCGAAAGATTTGGGCCTTGCAGCACTTCAGTTACGGCCTGAATCTCTTTTTCTGTTATGTCGGGCCGGGACAGGTATATTCGCACAAGCAACTCCTTATCAAATCACAGGCGCATAAAACAAACAGAACCATTTTACTACCGGCACTAAAGAAAGCCAAAGACTTTCTAACCCGGCCTGACAATCCAGACAAGTCAGGGCATATCAGGCCCGGGCGGGAAAAACGGTCGATTTTAGCAACGCAAACCAATTGTGCTTATGGGACGTAGTAACAATGGCAAAAGGTCGTATCAAACAAAGGACTTGAAAGTGGATTAGACGTGCTAAACAAGGCCCATTATCAAGTCGATAAACTATGGGCAGACGTAGCGTTCGGACACAAACGGGGATATTAAAATGGCAAAAGGGAAAAACGTACTGACTACAGGCGACGTTGCGAAGATATGCAACGTTGCGCCGCGGACGGTGTCGAAATGGTTCGACAGCGGCCAGCTCAGGGGTTACCGGATACCGGGAAGCAGGGACAGGCGGATACCGGTCAACGAGCTGATTCGATTTATGAAGCAGCATGATATGCCAGTGCCGTCGCTGCCTGTCGACAAAATGCGCGTGGTGATAGTCAACGGTGACACAGAATCGGCCCTAGCAAACATGCTGAAAGAAAATTCGGATTATGAGGTCAGAGTGGTCCGGAACAACTTTGAGACCGGCAGCGAAGTCCAGAGATTTGCACCGCACGTTCTGCTTGTGAACCTTTTAGCCAGAGATATAGATGCGGCTGAAATCTGCAGGAATATACGAGCAGATGAAGAGCTGCAAACCATCAAGATTATCGCCCTTGCGAACAATCTGACTACCAGCGAAGCCACTGCACTTATTCAGAAGGGTTTTGACGGGTATGTATCAAGACCCGACGATGTTTCCGAGGTCGTCAGAAAGATAGAAGAGGCCACAGCAATAATCTATTAGCGACAGCAGAACACCAAGCAATTTTCAAGCAAAGAAGCCGGTCTAAAGACCGGCTTCTTTTTTCCCAGTCCTTAGAGGAACCAGACATAAACAAGCTGAATAGAAACGGGAAGTGCCCTTTGCCTTTTAAAGAAATGCGAGTTCCAAGGGAAGAATCCGTCAGCAGGTTATTGCCTTCCAGCCCTGGTGCAGCTCCTGCATCAAGCTTATAACATCGCGAACCATTTGCGTGTCCTGCTTAGTGTTTGCCTCTGAGAGGCGTCTTGTCATAAAGCTGTAAAGCTGGCGGAGATTTGTAGCGACCTGGCCGCCTTCATCCATATCGAGGACGGCATTAAGCTCGTTGATAATGTCCTGTGCCCTAGAGATGTATCGGCTTTTTTCGTCGAGATTTCCGGCCTGCATCTGCTCGATTGCGAGATTCATAAACTTGATAGCACCCTCATATAGCATAACGATAAGACGGCCTTTGCCCTGGGTACTAACGGCGTGGTCCTTGTATACATCGAGTCCTTTCATCCGACTGCTCCTTTAAGCATCATACGATGCGTTTTAACAAACAGTGAGTTTTGTTTTCCACGGGTTTGAATCCCGTGCCACCTGGTTTCGTGATTAAAAAGATGGGGAGGCGACTATGCCTGTGGCGACAGCCACCTCCCCCCATTCACTTCAAATCACAGTTTTCCAGGTGTTAGCCCAGCAGAGTCAGCGCCATAGTCGGCATCATATTTGCCTGCGCCAACATCGCGACACCGGCCTGTGCAAGAACCTGGTTCCTTGTCATCGCAGCCATTTCCGTAGCTACATCGACGTCTGAGACACGTGACTCGGCTGACATCAGGTTTTCGGCCTGAATGTTGAGCACTTCCACCGACGTCATCAAGCGGTTCATCTTTGCACCAAATTCCGCCCGAGCTGTTGTGGCGGTGCCAATGGCGGTGTCAAGCGTTGAAAGTGCCGTCATAGCACTGTCATCGGAGGTGATACTGAGCGCATCGATACCAAGTCCTTCCTTAGTCATATCCTTCATATTGACCGTGATTGCATCGTCCGCAGTGCCAAACACGACCGAAACGGTGCCTGTTGCGCTGTCGAGCAGGCTGGTTCCGTTAAACTTGGCGGAGCCGGCGATACGCTCGATTTCCTCGGCAAGCTCATCAAACTCGGTGTCCATAATGGACAACTGGTCAGATGTATAGGTTCCGGTGGCGGCCTGTTCAGCCAACTGTTTCATACGGACAAGCAGGTTGTCGATGGTCTGCATACCACCCTCTGCGGTCTGCAGAAGACTGATGCCGTCCTGGGCGTTTCGTGCTCCCTGTTGAAGCACGGCGATGTCCGCCCTCATCAATTCGCGGACGGCGAGACCAGCGGCATCATCCTTTGCGGTGTTGATGCGCAGGCCCGACGACAACCTCTCGACCGACGTAGCCAAGGCATCATAGCTCTGGCCCAGGTGGCGAGCGGCGTTTGCCGCCATAATGTTGTTTTTAATAACTAACATATTTCTAACTCCTTAAAAGCCATTCCATCAAATCCTCAGCTCTCTTTCATCGCGGGGGCCATTGAAGACCTGCGATACAACTCCTTTATCGTGCTACGAGCACGTAGCGAGCTTCCAACTGTCATTATCGATTATGAAAACGGGGACTTAAGGGAGTTAATCGATGCGGCAGGCGACAATATTTTGGCCCTGTAATATGGGCGTCTGGGACGCTGAAACAGGGTTGATAACGTCCGAGAAATTCAAGGTGACAAAAAAATGTCACGCGACAACTGCGACTACAAGCATGGGGACGCCATACCTTAGATTAAGACATCCAGCAACTCGTTTGAGGGTGATGATTGATGTGCACCGGAGGTTGTTTGTGAATTGAATGCAGTTGCGTCCGCGAGATATTCCGTTGCGGCAAACGAATCGTCCCACGGCCTATTTGAGCCGGAATCATTGAAGCTGTGATGAGCAAACTGTTCCGAGGCATCGTGAGAGTAACTATCCCGCCAGGACTGCTGGGCCGACTGCCTAAACGAATCCGAAAGCGTGACATCAATACGTCTTATCGCAATGCCCAACTGCTCAAGAGCGCGCATTACTTCAGGGATTGCCTGTTGAATCTCTCCCCTGGTCTGTGGATTGGTTGTCTCCAGCAGGCCTGTAAGCTCGTTACCCTGCTGGCTGAACTTTACATACACCCTACCAAGCTCGGGCGGATGAAGCTGAATTGTAATCTGGCGGTTTCCCTGCTGGAGCGAGGATTGGATTGACTCGCGAATCTGCTCTTTTACCGCAGCGGCAGGGTCGGAGACAGTTGCACTTTTAGCGACAGGAGTTCCGCTGGTCTGGGCCATTAGACGATTTGCGGCAACACCATTAGTCAGCTCAAGGCCGACATCCTGGCCACGGTTGGATTGTAGTTTTTTAGAGTCAGTACCGCCCTGCTTTTTAGAGAACAGCTCAGCCGATTCAATACCGAATTTTTCAGCCGACTGGGCGAATATTGCGTCGTAACCGGAGCGTTGGCCAGCCAGGTGCTGAGGGCTTCCCTGCCCATCATTTGTGAGCTGAACCTGAATGTTATTGGGACGAGCTATCTCCCAATTATCAGACAGCTTCCCTGCCTTGTCGGTCTGCACCTGGCCGGCTTCGTTATTTCCATTATTTTTCACGTTTGCTGCAATCAAAGCGTTGCTGTTATTCAGTGTATTTGACAACTCCGCATTCCTGCCTGACTCGATTAGCTTGTCGTTTGAGTTTTCTGAGCCGTCGAACGCTATCCCGGCCGGTTTACTTTGCGGAAGTAAAGAAGCGGTATTGTTTTGTTTTGTGGGCTGAACATTTTGCTGAGGGGCTGTTTTATGGTCTGCAGAAGTTAGTAACGCCTGTTGAAGGGCTTCGGTTTTGTCCTGTGTGGCATCCTGAGCAGCGTTAACCGTTTGCGACTGAGTTGTTTTTGATGTCTCGGCTGAATCAACTTTTGCGAGTAAAGGCAAGCTCGCTTGAGCTATATTGGCTTTATCGTTTTGGCCGGGATTTACTTCGGCTGCTGTATTCGTTGCTTTGTCAACCGCTTGTGACTGCCCCGAAGCATCCCCGTCTATACACTTATCGTTAAGCGTGCTTAGCCGGCCTTCCTGGCCAAGGACCACTTTACCCTGTTGTTTTTGACCAGTGGCAACACCAATAACATCTCGTAGTCCATCCAGTGTAAGCGTAATATCCTGTTTTGAGGATTCGACGGTCTTTGCCGTTTTATCCATATCCGATTTTTCACGTTTTCCATTATTTTGTTGGGCAATTATGAGCCGGTTTTCGAGAATCTCATGAAAATCGTTCTCGGTCGCATTTTCCGTTGTTTTCTGTGTGTTCTGAGATGTTTTATCGGACTGAGTATTCTCGGCAGAGCGTTTTGCAGATTCGCTATGAATCGAAACGTAATCGCTATCAGCGAATTCGCCTTCGGGGCGTTTTGTAAGACCATTATCGCGGCTTTTAGAGTTTGATGCTGTTGAGTTGCGCGCAGCAAAATCCTGCGTCCGCTCCAAAGACGCTGCGAATAACAAATCAGTTGTTAATGGACCTATATTCATAGCGCAAAACTAAGACGAATGTTAGCAATCAGGATGCCACTTCAGGCCCTGCCGCATACATACAGCCATAAGACCTTGTTAGCATAGGACTTAAGTATTATATAAAAAGTGTTTTTTCGTAAAGATGTTGAGCCGGAATCGAAAGCCGGTAAAATGTTCCGGCCTGCGAGGAAACAATTTCCTTACGGCAATCTCAAAAAGACTCCTGCCCCCTTTTTCTCGTCGTCAAGAAACAGGGCTTGTTGTATAGAAACCGAACGGTAATCATCTCTATAAACCGCGAGTTTGAGAGTCAAAACAGGCGATTTTTCACAAAAAACGAGCTTAAACAATCCCGCCGAGCCAAAAAGTCATTTCTGGCACGAGCGTTGCAACTTCAGGCGGATAAGAAAAGGTTAACCATATTTTTCAGGGCTTGCAGATGTCCAAAACGGGCATAGTGGAACTGCTCGAGGCGGGGCTAAGAGCTGAAGCGATGCGCCAGCAGGCGATTGCCAATAACATCGCCAATATGCGCACGCCCGGTTATCGGCGTCTTGACGTGAAGTTCGAAGAGCTTTTAGCCAAGGCGATGGAGTCCGGGGACTTAGGGGACTTAGAGGACCTGGAAGAGTTCGTGCCGCAGATGTACCGTCCCAAAAACACGGCTGTGAAACCGGATGGCAATGACGTCAACCTCGAAGTTGAAGTGGGCGAATTAGTGAAGAATGCCCTGAGGCACAAGGCGTTGATTCGCCTGTTGAACAAGAAATACAGTCAAATCGATAATGCAATCACCATCAGATAGCCGGGAGTCAAAAGATGAGAATCGAAAACGGATTCGGGCCAATAGACATTGCCGTGTCGGGTTTGCGGGCGCAGAACAAGCAGATGGAGGTAATTTCGTCGAACATCTCCAATTCGAGGACGACCGACGCGGGCAAAGGCGAACCATACCGACGGCTTGAGGCGATACTCAAAACGGAAACTGACGGTATAAGCGGAGTCGAGGTAGAGCGGATAGCAAAGGATATGAGTGATTTTAGCAGAGTGCTTGAGCCGGGGCACCCGGATGCAGACGAGAACGGCTATGTCCGAATGCCAAACGTGAGCATTCCCGTCGAGATGATGAACCTTACAGTGGCGACGCGGACATACCAGGCGAATGCGGCAGTGCTTCGGCGGTATCAGCAAATGGTCGATGCGACACTCGAACTTCTTCGATAGGTGAGGTGAAAGACAATGATTAACTTTGACCCGAACGTAAGTTCAGCAACCAACAATCTTCTCCAGCAGGCGCAAAAGGCCGGCAACCAGGCCGGCGAGCAGGGAGACTTTTCCGGCACAGTAAAGGCATTAGGCAAGTACCTGACGGAGGTCGACGGGCTTCAGCAGTCATCGGATATGTCAATACAGGATTTGTTAGCCGGTCGAAATCAGGACATCGCATCGGTGGTAGCCGCGGTGGCGAAGGCGGACATCAGCTTCAAGGTTTTAGTTGGCGTGCGGAACAAGCTTATCGACGCGTATAAGCAGACTATGAATATGCCATTATAACCGGTAACGGCGTGATTGGGCAAAATACAAGCGGGCAGAGGATATGAACTTTTTTGAGAAACTTGTCGCGGTTTGGCAGAAGATAAACATAGTGCAGCGAACGCTGCTGGCGGCGATTGTCATTACGATGTGCATCATAGGAGCGCTTTTAACTTACTGGGCACGGCTGCCTGATATGACAATGCTGTACTCGGAGCTTGGCCCGGAAGAGGCGGCCAAGATAACCGACAAAATCAGCGAGAAAGGCATCGCATACGAATTGCGAAACGGGGGCAAAAGCGTATACGTTCCGAGAGAGATGGTTTACCAGCTCCGGCTGGACCTCGCCAAGGAAGGGCTGCCGACGGGTGGAAAAAGCGGCTACAGTATATTCGACAACGAGAAAATCGGAGTAAGCCCGTTTGTTCAGAACGTCAATCTCAAACGTGCTTTGCAGGACGAGCTCGCCAGAAGCATCCAGATGATTGAAGGGGTGCTGAATGCACGCGTCCATATAGTAAGCAGCAACCAGACGGTATTTACCTCGAGCGAACAGCAGACAAGCGCATCGGTAGTTCTGAAATTAAAGCCGGGCTACAAGCTGAGCAACTCAAACATCGCGGCAATTGCCAATTTAGTTGCAGGCAGCGTTGAGGGTCTCAAGAGCGACAACGTAACCATCGTCGACAGCAACGGGAGACTTCTCAACGGTCAGTCGGACCAGGCGCTGACAGGCGGTGCCGGGACGGTCCAAGATTACAGGGAGAGGGTGGAACAGAACCTTGCGAACAAGGTCGAACAGATGCTGCAGGCGGTGTTAGGTCCCGGCCGGGCCACTGTGCGGGTAAGCGCGGAGGTAGATATGACCAGCGTCAGCACGGTCACGGAGACCTACAGCCCCACGGGAAAGGTAACCACCAAGGAAGAGATAAAGAGTAATTCGGAGACGGAACCGGCTACGGGCACGGAAAGCGGCGGGACATTGGCCGGCGGGGTGAAGAAAGATGAAACAGTGGTAACGGAATACGTTGTAGGCAAGACAGTGGAGCAAAAAGCGATTGTTCCTGGCGACGTAACAACGCTATCAGTGGCCGCGGTTGTGGATTTATCAGTGGCCGATGTAAACGGGACGGAGTCAACGGTAGAAGGAGCAAAGATAATGCAGCTTGCGGACGTTGAGAAATTAATCGAGACGGCGCTTGGGCTGGAGCTTAACGGAAGAGATTCGCTGAAGGTCGTCGAGGCGAGGTTCTTCCGGCCAATTGTCAGTGCCGAGCAGCAGGAGGAGCCGAAAAAGCTGGATTATATAACGATTGCCCGCAACGCCTCATTAGGTATTACGGCATTTTGCGCATTAATCGTGCTGAGGGTATTCACAAAAGCGCGGAAGAAAGTGGAGGGCCAGACAGCCATAGCGGAGCTTCCGGCAGGAGCAGAGGCAGCCGGTATGCTTCCCGGGGCGGGCGGCGTGGAACCGGTTGTGGTGCGCAGGCAATTGGCGGAAGTAATGCGAAGCAACCCTGAGCAGGCAAGAAGGTTATTCGTAAACTGGCTCCAGGAAAAGGCATAGTCGTAATGAAGATTTATAGACAGCGGAGCAACTGAACAATATGCCAACAGCAATAGTCCAATTCAAAGGCAAACAAAAGGCGGCAATGCTGCTGATGGGTCTGGATGCAAATACGGCGGGAGAGCTGCTGAAGGGAATGGACCCACAATCGGTTCAGGAACTTGCGCTGGAACTTGCGTATCTCGACGCTTCGGGTTATCGCAACAGCAAAGAGAGCCTTGAACTTGCGAAGGAATTCTGCACCCATGTAAAAGGCAGCGATACCTTCCACTTCAAGACGTTTTTAGAGGAGATGCTCAAAAGCGCAGTGGGCTTCGAGAAGGCACAACAGATTCAAAAGGAAATCAGCAACCTGCTGCATAAGCGAGACCCGTTCATGCAGATACGGTCGGTCGGCCCGGAGGTGCTGGCCAAGGCGCTCGAGAACGAGCATCCCCAGGCAATAGGAGTGGTTTTGTCGGAACTGGATGCCAAGAAAAGCTCGGCGGTGCTGAGTATGCTGGGCGAAGGCGTCCGGCTGAGCGTTATCAGTCGAATGACGACTCGCGAGGCGGTCGGCGGGGAGGCAAGACTGCACATAGCAAAAATGGTCGATTCACATTTGAAGGCACTGACAGGAGCCGCAGCAGCGGCAGCCGGGCCACAGGGAGAACAGTCGCTGAGGAAGGTGGCGGTTATTCTGCGAAACTTAGGCCAGGAACTCCGGGACGGCTTGCTCAGCTCAATCAGGGAAAAGGACGCCGCCACAGCCGACAGCGTGGCGGAACTGATGATAATCTGGGAGGACATTCCCCTTGTCGCGGACAGGTCCTGTCAGCAGGCGCTGCGGGGCATCGAAGCCGGCCGGCTGGCGCTTGCCCTGCGTGATGCTGATGAAGCAATAAAGCAAAAAATCAGGTCAAACATATCGGAGCGAGCCAACGCGATGGTGGACGAGGAGACATCGCTTATGGGAACCGTGAAGAAAGAGGATATGGCGGCGGCAAGGGAAGAAATCGTCAAGGTCTTTCGCGAGATGAACATAAAGGGCGAACTGATGTTCGCAGAAGGACAATGATATGTCGGGGACACCCACTATAAAACTGGCAGGGCCTGTCGATTCAGTGGAGCTAATTGACTCGACGCTCGAAGGGCCACAATCTTTCGAGGTCAATATCGAGGGCGGGACAGCGGTCGAGCCGGAGACGCTAAAGCAACAGTATGCCCAGGCGATACAGGCACTCCAAGCAACGGCGAAGAAATTACAGGTTGTATGCAACAGGATGATAGTCGAGCACAGACAGGCGATAGCAAAACTGGCAGTTGAGATAGCGAGAAAGATACTCGCACAGAAGGTCCAGGAGGGCGACTACAAGATAGAGACGATAGTCCAGGAAGCCCTGAACAATTCACCTACTCGGCAGGATATTGTTGTTCGGCTGAATCCCCAGGACCTGAGCCGGTTACAACAAATCCAGGGGGACAGTGGGACATTCGACGGCGTGAAATTCGTTGCCGACGCCGGGATAGGACCGGCACAGTGCGTAATCGAGACGCCGAAAGGCAAGGTAGAGTCACTGATAGAGGAACATCTCGAACAGGTCAGCAGGGCGCTGGGCAAGGCGATTTGAAAAATGACACCTGAAGGCATAGAAGAGTTTGTGATAGATTTCGACCGGCTTCATTCGGCGCTCGATACAATCAATCTGCTGGACTGCCAGGGCACGGTCGTAAGGGTGTCCGGGCTGACTGTTGAATCGAACGGCCCGATAGTCGGTCTTGGTGAGCTGTGCGGTATTCATATTCGCGACGGCAGGCGTGTTCTGGCGGAAGTCGTCGGTTTTCAAAAAGACCATTTGATTCTGCTGCCACTCGCGCACATAGACGGTATATCGCCCGGCGACACAGTGACGGCGAGAACGACTCCGCGAACGATTATGCTAAGCGAAGGCATTCTCGGCAGAGTCATCAACGGGCTTGGCGAACCAATCGACGGCAAAGGGTCGCTGCAGGGAGCCGACAAGCGGGCGCTTGACACGAGCAGTCCGCCGCCATTGAGCCGCACGAAGATAAGCGAGCCGCTTCCACTGGGTATCCGGTCGATAGACGGACTGCTGACGTGCGGCAAGGGTCAGCGTATCGGGATTTTTTCGGGAAGCGGCGTCGGCAAGAGTGTTTTGTTAGGCGACATCGCCAACTCGAGCGAGGCCGACGTCAACGTGGTGGCGCTGATAGGCGAGCGTGGCCGGGAGGTTCGTGAATTTTTAGACAATGACCTTGGGCCGGAAGGATTGTCCCGCAGCGTGGTCATAGTGGCGACGTCGGATTCACCGCCCATTCAGCGGGTCAAGGCGGCATTTGTGGCAGTAACGGTTGCCGAGTATTTCAGAGACCGCGGCAGGAACGTGCTATTTATGATGGACTCACTGACGCGTTTTGCACAGGCCCAGCGAGAGATAGGGCTTGCCGCGGGCGAGCCGCCGGCAACAAAAGGATACTGCCCGAGCGTTTTTTCACTAATGCCTCGGCTGGTGGAGCGTCTGGGGCGTGCCGAGAACGGCAGCATTACGGGGATACTGACGGTCTTAGTGGAAAACGACGACCTGACGGACCCCGTGGCGGACAGCGCAAGGAGTTTGTTAGACGGGCACATAGTGCTATCGAGAAAACTGGCGGAGCGAGGATATTTTCCGGCGGTGGATATTTTAGCAAGCGTGAGCCGGCTGATGCCGGTGGTGACGAGCAAGGAGCACAAAACGGCGGCGAAAAAAGTGCGGGAGATATACGCCACTTACGCCGACGCCGAGGACCTTATCAACATCGGGGCATTTTCGCCGGGCAGCAACCGTAGAATCGACGGGGCCATCGCCCTGATTGACCAGATAAGGAATTTTTTAGTGCAGCCGGTTCGGCAGAGGACCGAACTGCGAGAGACCGTCGGCCAGATGAAGGCCATAACGGAGACTTGGGACCGGCTGCTCGGTAATTAAAATTCAGGGAATAATTAGATGAGGCGATTCGTATGGCGCCTGCAGCGTGTGCTCGATATAAGGACGAAACAGGAACAGATTAAGACCCAAGAGCTCTTTGCAATAACAGAGAAACTTACGGCTAAACGCGGTGAGCTGCTTTCACAGCAGAGAATCCTGCGGGACATACTCGATGGAATAGCCAATGAGGACCCGATGCACCGATTAGGCAAACAGGAATTTTTTCTACGGCATTCGGCGGCAACGGACGAACGAATCAAGCAGCTCAAAGCGAGCGTCGAGAAGCTCGAACAACAACAGAGAAGCAAGATAGCCGAAGTGATGAAAATCAGGCGATTCAAGGAGAGTCTCGAACGCCTGAGAGAACAGGCGAAGAAGGACTTCATTGAAGCACAGGACAAACTCGAACAGAAGCAGCTTGACGAGATGGCGACCGTAGGTTTTGCGCGTGAGAGTATCAGGGACAAAAAAGACGGCGGTATAGAAGAGCAGGACGGCGTGATTTGATACGTCCGGGCGTTTGACAGGAGACTAAAAGTGAACAAGAAACAGATAATAATCGCGGCCGGAGCGGGACTTTTGAGCTTTGGGGTGACATTTGCGGCGGCGTTTATGCTCCTGGGTCCCGCCCCGCCACCGCCGGAGCCGGCTGCATCCCAACAAACTGAAACGCCCGAACAGCCAACGGTCGAAAGCACCGCCGTTTTCCCCGCGGATATGCAAATTACCGAGAGGAGGGAAACAAAAAAAGGTCTTAGTGAAAAACGGCTCAACAGTCTCGTTTACGAGGTGCGTGAAAAGATAAACGATTACCAGGGCAAGGTCAGAGGGCTGGAGGTTCGCGAGGCGAGACTCCAGATGACCCAGGAGACGTTAAAGAACGATATCGACGAGCTGAACGGGATACGCGTTGAGCTGGCAACTCTGGTGGTGAACCTTAAGGAGCAGAGAAAGCTACTGCTGGAAACACGGACGCAGATAGAAGAGAGTGAAAAGGCGAACCTGGCCAGTATAGCGGCCACCTACGACAAGATGGACCCGGCCAGCGCAAGCAAAATTATACGTAACATGTGTGCCAGTCAAGTGGAGACCGGCAGAGTGCGTGGCGGAGCGATGGACGACGCCGTGAAAATTTTATTCTATATGACGGAGAGGACCAAGGCGAAGCTTCTCGCAGAGCTGGTTGCGACGGAACCGAAGCTGACGGCAGTTCTCTGTCAGAGACTAAAAGAAATAGTAGAGCAGAAATAGATATGGACCCTACAACAATAGCAGGAGTAATTTTCGGTTTTTTACTAATCGGCTGGGCAATACTATCCGGCGGAAGCTGGAAGATATTCATCGATTATCCCGCGATGGCAATCACCATAGGCGGGATGCTCTGCGCGACAATGATACACTTTTCGCTGCCGCAGTTTGTGGGGATATTCTCGGTCATCAAGAAAACGATTGTGACCAAGATACCCTCACAGTCGGAGCTGATTCAGCTTATGGTCAACTACGCCGCCATCAACAAGCGTGACGGCGCACTTGCTTTAGAGCAGGAAATTCCCAAGGCCAATGACGCATTTTTAGGTCGAGCACTACAAATGCTTGTCGACGGACAGAACGGCGATTCAATCAGGGACATAATGTCGATGGAAATCCAGTACCTTCAGGACAGGCATTCGACGGGCAAGAAGATATTGGAGTTTATGGGTTCGGCGGCGCCGGCGTTCGGAATGATAGGGACGCTAATCGGTCTGGTTCAGATGCTGCGTAACATGACCTCGCCGGAATCAATCGGGGCCGGAATGGCAGTCGCATTGATTACGACGTTCTATGGGGCGATGTCGGCGAATCTGATTTTCATTCCGTTGGCGGGCAAACTGGGACTTTACTCCAAGGCGGAGGTTACGGCCAAGGAGATGATTGTGGAGGGAATCTGCGCGGTATCCGAGGGAGAAAGCCCCACCATAGTTCGCGAGAAGATGCAGGTATTCGTGTCGCAGAGCAGACGCAAAGAAGTAAAGGCCAACGTGTAATGGGATTTAACAAGAAGCCACCGCCGGCAGACGACACATCAGGCGCACCGGAGTGGATGGTTACATTCAGCGACTGCCTGACGCTGCTTCTGACATTTTTCGTGCTTTTGATGACGTTTTCATCGATAGGGGTTGAGACCATACCGGGGTTGAGCAACGCATTTCGCAGGGTAATGCCCGGGTTCAAGTGGGCGGACCAGATGTACCGCAACAATCTTGCAACTATTATGAAGAGGGACCCGGTCGAGGGCGCCCTGGAAGGCAGTGAGCACGCGACATTAGAACAGGGGCCAGGCGGCTGGCTGAAAGAGACAACGGGTTTTCGTGACCCATACGCGCCGAGAGTTTTTCTGATACCATCGAGCAAGATTTTTGCGGGGAGGGCAGCAACATTGTCTCCACAGGGCCGGGAGATTCTGGACGTTCTTGCGGCTTACCTGAACAAGGTGCCCAACGGCGTGATTATAGGCGAACACAGGGCTGCACGGTCTCCGGCTGACGACCAGATTGGACCTTCACGGATGCTGGCAGTGGTGGATTACTTAACAACCAAAGGCGGACTGGAGCGGAGCAGATTCGGTATATCAACGGCGAGCGTGGCCGCATCTGGAGCGTTTTCGACAAGCAGGCAGGATAGCGCCAGCCGGACAGATGAAAACACAATAGAGATAGTTCTATTAGGGGAAAACGTAAGCAAATGAGCCGGCAGCATCGTCAAATAGTAGAAGAAGTCGCAAAGGCACCGGCATATATTGTCATATTCACGACGTTAATCGCCTTGCTGCTGGCATTTTTCGTGGTCTTAGTGAGTATGGGACACGTCCGCGACGATACGCTGCTGGATGAAGGTGAAGGCGGCGGGTGGTCGTTTCTTGAGTCTTTCCAAGCGGGATTCGGGGGCAAAAGAAACTTAGGCAGCGGAAGCCCCAACTACTACTATTCGGTAAGCGACCCGGAGGACGATACCGAAGGCAGGACGATAGACGCGAGAAGCGAGAGGGTGAGGCGGAACGTCAAGAAGATAGCTTCATACGGAGCCGCCATGCCGTCGCCGATAACCGCCGGCAAGATTGATTTTGTCCTGACGGATATACAGTTTTCGGGCGAGGCGGTTACAATTAACGAACAATCCGAACGATTCCTTCGGCAGTTCTGCACGGGTCTGCAGCAGGACCAAAGCCCGGAGGAGGTGAGGTTGTGCGTGATGTGCGTGGGCAGCAACAGGCAGCCGCGGGATAAGGAATGGGCTTTGTCAGCCAAGCGGGGCAAGGCGGTTGAAGATTTTCTTCGTGCGAATCTGCCCGGGACGGGGAAATGGTCGATGTATTCCTGGGGGACCGGGCCGGGGAGCACGTGGTCCGACGGGGATAAAACAGTTTCAGCACAGCCACAGGTGCTGATTGCAATTCTCAGAAATGACAGCTAAATCCAGGAGTATCCTGCTGCGAACTTCGGTTCGTGCAGGAATATGTGATTGCAGATACCGACTGCGTTAAGTTTTTCAACAAAGCGTCTGATTTTCCCCCAGCAATGCCAAGGCGGCTAACCGCTATTTTGGCCCAAAAAGGCCATTGGCGGCGTTTGGGGCGTTCGGGCACATCTTTTGCAGTTATCTGAACAAGACAAGGTTCGTTTGGCGGTTTTGAAGTGTCGAGAGGCAAAATAAAACTTGCTGCGGTGCTGGCCGGTTTGATATTGGCGGGCGGTCTACTGCCAATCGCGGCCCGTGTATTTGCCACGACAAACCAGCAGGAAATCGAACCTTTGGAACCGCAACAGGAAGAACAACAGATTAACGAAGCTGACTCATCACCCAACAGCGGGCAGTTCGGTACCTTCGGCAGGCGAGAATTGTTCTACAAGATGCTGCTGTCGGTATCGCTGGTGATTGTTTTGGCTATTGCGGCGGTATACGTTTCGAAGAAGCTGCTGCCTCGGTTTGTGAATATGCCGGGAAAACAGATACGCGTTATGGAGACGGCGTATATCGCGCCTCGCAAGGGTATACACCTGATTCAGGTAGGCAATCGGCGCCTGCTGATAGGCAGCACCAACGATACGGTTACGATGTTAGCTGACGTTACGGAGCCGGAGGCGGACTTCGCGGCCGAGTTAGAGGCAAGGAGCGCGCCGGACGAATGAGAGCCAAACACCTGTTACTATTGGCTGTGATTTTCCTGATGCACAGTCCTTCTGCATCCGGACAGGCACCGAGCACAACATTCGCGGTTTTGCCAGCGTTGCAAACAGGCATAACACAAACCTCAGGCAGTCCATCAAACGCGGTTCCAAGTATCGACGAGCTGATGAAAACATTTGAAAAGGCGACGCAGGACAAAAGCAAAGACTGGTCAACACCGGTTAAACTGGTAATCATTTTTACCGGTCTTGCGATACTTCCGACGCTGCTGGTGATGATGACATCTTTTACGAGAATAGTGATTGTGCTGGCGTTTGTGCGGCGGGCGCTTTCAACGCAGACGATTCCGCCGAATATCGCGATTATGGGGCTGGCCTTGTTTTTGACGCTTTACACGATGACGCCGACTTTGACACAAATAAATGTCGCAGCAATCAAGCCATACCTTGCGGACCAGATAAGTTTCCAGACGGCAGCAGAGAAGTCAGGCGACTGCATAAAGGAATTCATGCTCAGGCAGAGCAGACAGGCAGACCTGGCATTATTCGTGCAGATGGCGAAGATTGAGCGGCCGAGCAGCCCGACGGAGCTGGGACTTCATATCGTGATACCGGCATTTATCATCAGCGAATTTCGCACGGCGTTCGAGATAGGATGCCTGCTTTTTATTCCATTTTTGCTGATTGATATTGTTATCGCAGGGGTTCTGCTCAGTGCCGGTATGATGCTGCTTCCGCCGGTTATGATTTCCCTGCCTATAAAGCTGATGTTGTTCATACTCGTCGACGGCTGGGGGCTGCTGGCGAAAAGCCTGAGTTTGAGCTTCAGATAACGCTCATCGGAGATTAAAGATGGACGGAAGTTTTGCTTTGCATTTGGGTCGGCACACACTCGAGACCGCCCTGCTATTGTCGGCTCCCCTTCTGTTGGCGTGTATCATAGTCGGTGTAACCGTGACGCTGCTCCAGGCGGTAACCAGTATCCGCGATATGACGCTGACCATAGTTCCGAAACTTCTGGCAGTGGGCGTCGTGGCTCTGCTGGCGGGCGGCTGGATGCTCGAAGTAGCACTGCGTTTCACCAATGAGATTTTCGCGTATATCCAGAACATCGGGCACTGAGCGATGGAGCTGCTGATTGAGAAGCTGCTTGGTTTTGTGATGGTGATGACGAGGATATCCGCTTTTTTTCTCGTGGCACCGGTGTTCGGATGGCGCAGCATCCCTTCGATGATAAAAGTCGCCGCCCCCGTGATGCTTGCAATTTTCTTCTCGATAACACATCCGCCGGCTGTAACAGCAGAACAGACGTCGGCGGTCCAGGCGGTGTTGCTGCTCGGCTGTGAGGCAACTTATGGGCTGGCCCTTGGTGCAGTAGCAAATGTTCTATTCTCGGCAGCCAAGCTCGGCGGCAAGATAGCAGAGCGCCAGATGGGGTTGTCGATGGCCCAGGTAATAGACCCTTTTACTCAGGAACATGGCGCGCCTATAGCGAGCTTGTTAGAGATGGTATTGGCACTGGCATTTCTCGCGGCCAACGGGCATCACCTGTTATTGAAAGTTATCGAGCGCAGTTACGAGGTCTTTCCTGCGGGCGATATACCGTCCGCAGCCACCCTTGCGGGCAAAATGCTCGAGGCAAGCTCAGCGATGTTCGTGGCGGGATTGCGGCTTGCCGCACCCGTGCTGGCGGCGATGCTGGTTCTGCTGGTTGCATTGGCGATTCTTGCGAGATTAGTCCCCGAGATGAACATATTCTTCATCAGTTTTCCGCTGAGAATCGGGCTGGGGCTTGCGATAGTGACGGTATGCGTTCCTTTTATAAACGACTTTGTGAGCGAAATGGCGGAACTGATGTCGAAGATGCTGCCTTTGTAAGAGTATTTCGTCATCGAGGACAGACAACCCGCCAACAGCGAAGAACCGATTAAAAAAACAATCGTGTAATTCAATGAGAAAGTCTTTAGAGATGTAATATGCCTGAGCAGCCCGCGGCGGAAAGAACAGAACAACCAACAGCGCGTCGCCTGCGAAAGGCCAGGGAACGCGGCAGGGTTCCGCACAGCCAGGAAGCGATGTCGCTGGCGACGCTTCTTGCGCTGATAGCGGCACTTGCTGTATTCGGCCGGTGGCTTGCAGAGTGGGCTGCGACATTAGCGAGAGAAGGGATGAGCTGCCAAAGGGAAGTATTCACAAATACTGAGACGTTTCTCGGTTTTATAAATACCAAGATAGCGGACTCCATTTTTGTCGGCATTCCCGTTCTTGCGGTGCTTTCAGCCAGTGCGGTCCTGGCGGGACTGGCCATCGCCGGACCAAACTTTGCACCGGGAGCAATACAACTTAAATTCAACGCAATAAACCCTGTTCTGGGTTTGCAGCAGCTTTTCAACGGCAAATCAATGGTCAAGCTGCTGGCCTCTATACTTAAACTTGCGATGCTTGGGATAATCGTCTGGGTCTATCTCGACAGCAAAATCGAAACATTAGTCGGTCTTCGATGGGCATGGTCCGGACAGATAATCATAACAACCGCCCGGATAATACTGGGACTGTGCATCCGTGTGTGCATCGCGCTGGTTGCAGTGGCAATAGGGGACCTGATGTACCAGAAATGGAAATACATCGAAGATTTGAAGATGAGCAAGCAGGAGGTCAAGCAGGAACACAGAGACACCGAAGGCGCGCCCGAGGTCAAGGTAAGAATCCGCAAAATGCAGATACAAATGAGTATGAAGCGGATGTTGCAGGACGTGCCCAAGGCCAACGTTGTGCTGGTCAACCCGACACACGTAGCCGTAGCACTTAAATACGAGGGGGCACAGATGGATGCACCCGTGGTGCTGGCTAAAGGAGCCGACCACATGGCGGAGAAGATTATGGAAATCGCCCGTGCGTACGGGGTTCCTATTGTTCGCAGGCCGGAGCTTGCAAGAACGATATACTCAACGGTGCAAATCGGCGAGGCGATACCGCAGAGCTTGTATGTAGCGGTGGCACAGGTTCTCGCGATGCTGCATCGGCTGCGGCGGAGAAAAAGACAGTAGTCGGCGGGGTCAACGCGGTCTCAGTAGGATTAGCTCAAACCGAGGGCCGCCATTTGGTTCTGCCAAAGCGTCAGCGTCTTTTCAAGACGAGCAAACTGCCCAATAAGGCGTTGTTCCTTCTGGTCTACCCGATATTTTTCGGCCTCGATTCTGTCCTCCAACAGCTTGATTGTATCGTCTATATGCTTCTGGTCGATATCAATTGAGCCAGTAGAGGCCTTGAGCATTCTATCGAGGGCATCTTCAATGGCACCGGCAAAACCCTGCTTGACCCTGACCGTGGCGGTGTAGGTTCCGTCCTGACTCAAATCCACACTGAACTGCAAGCTGTTTTCCGGATATACGGGATTGCCGTTTTCGTCGAATGAGCTGTCTCCGGTGACAACGTTGCCGGAGTACGTCGCATCGTTCCAACTCGATTCGGTCGATAATTTCATTCTCGCGCCGGTTATAGCGCCTCCGCCTACAGTTACTTCGACATCATAAGTTCCGGCGGTGGTGTAACTGCTACTGGCATGGTAGAAGCGAATGGTGTTGCTGTCGGAGCTTCCGGTTTTGGCCGCACCGATGACGGCAAGAACGCCCGTATAGTCCTCTGCAATTGCTTTTTCAAAGGCGTTGGTGTCAAGCGAGAGCATACCGTCACTGCCGAGCTCCAGGCCGATCTGGCCAGGCGTAAGGAACGAGTCGACATCCTGAATGAATCCGGACGTCTGTCTAATCAGCGGCATAGAAAGCTGGGTTTTTATTGTGCCGACGACATAATCGCCCATAAGAATGCCGGCCGTCTTGAGGACGTCATTATAGCCGGTTTTCTCTTTTATATAGGTAATGACGGAATTATAGGCGTCTATCATCGAGAGCAGCTTCTGCTTCACCGATTCGGTGTTTCTTGTGAGCGTGATACTTTCGCCGCTTTCGCTGGTGACATCGTGCAGGTTCAGCGTCAATCCGTAAATGACATCGTCTATTGTGTTGGAGCTTCTGCTTATGTATTCATCGACGCCTTCTGTCTGCTCGGTGACGGCAAGCGTCTCGCTGAGACCCGAGGAGTCAATTAGTATCATACTGACATCGCCAAGGGTGTCATTGAAGGTGAAAGTCAAGGTGCCGCTTGTATTCAGAGCGTCACCCTCGACAACTATGTCGCCTGCATTGACATTGGGCAGGGCATCGAGAGCGGCCTGGATTGTAGCAATGTCGGCGTTATAAGCGATAGCATCGGTGATAAAACCGCCATAGCCAAGCGTGAACGTTCCGCTGGTAACGGCGGATGTATGCTCGATTTGCTGGACCTCCGAAACGGCATCCTGAAAGGGGTAACCATCGATTTTGATTTTGGAGTCCTGTGCCGCCTGTGTTCTTGTGAAATCGGCAAGACTGAAGCCATCCAGCGTTGCAGGGGTGCCGCCGTCGGTCAGGAGTTCAATCGTCGGCAGCGACAACATGGCAGCAGAATCATTTGCGTTATAAGTCAAACTGATTGAAAGTTCGCTGTCATCTGAAAAAGCGTCGGTGACAACAATTTTGCCGTTTTCGAGCGTGGCCTTTACGTTTCCATCAAAGGCCTGGTTGATTTTGTCAATGAGATGGCTGAGCTTTGTGTTTGCAGTCAGCTCAAGGTCCACCTGCGTTATGTCGTTGCCGTAGCGGTCGGTTCCTTTTATCTCTATGACCTCCCCGCCTTCGAGGGGATTGTCGCCGAACTGGTCGAGCTGCGTGATGTGAGTGCTTAAAGCGGCGTTGTCCGAGTTGCGTGTGAAGGCAGTGTCGGCCTGCAAGACCTCGGTAGAGCCCGAATTGATTGAGATTCGATAATCGCCTCCGGCGTCGTTGCCGTTAAGGATAAGATGATAAGAATTGGCATAATGCAGTAAAGACGCGGTGACGCCCGGGTTGTCGGCATCGTTGTTAATCAGGCCGACAAGGCCCTCCAGCGTCGTCGTGTCGGTGGTTGTAATAACAGTTTCCTTGCCGTTGTATGAATAGATAAAGGTTCCCGCGTCCACGTAATCCTCGGCGTATTCAAAGCCGGCGGTATGAACCCAGCGGTCGGCGGTTGCGAGACGGTCGATGACAACGTTGTGGTTGCCCTCGAAGGCATCGCTGGTTGCCTGAGCGGTGACTATATCAGGGTCACTGGACGCGACACCGAAAGCCCGGAGCTGCTGGGCATCCGACAAGGCACGAACGGCAGAGACAAGTGTGCTTAACCTAGTTTCGATAGTGCCGAGTGCATCTTTCTTCTCTTCCCATTGCGAGAGGCGCTGCTGGTAAAGATTCATCGTCCGGCTCTCAATGGCCAGAAGCTGTGAAATCAATGTTTCCGTGTCGATACCTGTATATAAACCCGGCAGACGCAAGACGGACATTTTTGTTGGCCTTCCCGTTCAAACAATCAAGATTTTATAGGGCTTACCTCCGTGCCGGACATACAGCATCCGTGATACGTTATTATCGAGAGAAGTCACTAGTTGTTTAGTCATTTCGTGCATCTTCATACTCAAGACTCAGCCCGGCCGAAAGCGACTCAGGCAACGGGCTGCAGGTGCCTGTCGCGTATGGACCGGCATTTTCCCCTTAGATTTATGATGTTCTGATTTGCCGGCTCGATTCTGCAGCAATCATCCAGTTGGGTGCAGGCCAAATCGAAGGCCACAGCCGCATAATCAGCAGCATTAGAACCAAGGTATTTCTGGCCAATATCAAGATAGACAAGTGCGGCCTTGCATTTGGCCAGTAACGGCTTTTGGCCAGCCGGCAGCTTGTTCCAAACGACATCGGGAAACAATTGCTCCGGGGTGAATGTCTCGGTAAATCTATGAACGACATCGAAATGACTCTTTGCCTTGGCGGTATCATATGTTTTCGAGAGACTCTCCTGCCTCAGACGGCGCAGGTAAAGCGCCTCCGGCAGGCGATGCATCTTGAGGCCTTGTTTTATGAAACGTCTCATCATATCGTAATCTTCAGCGACAATCAGACGTTCGTCGTAAAGTCCTATTTTGTCGAAGACACTTCTTTTGATGCAGGTTTTGAAATGCACGACCGGCCAGCCGGAGTGGAACATATCGGCTATGATTGCCTGCGAGTCTGAGTACTGAGGCCTGTGGATTACACGGATTGGCTGGTCCTGTTCGTCGATGAGATATTCGTCGCAGTAGACCATATCCGCCTGGGGGTACTGAACAAAACCTTTGAGGTGTTCGGCGAGGTAATTAGGCGTCATCATATCGTCACTGTCGAGCATAACTATGAATGAGCCGGTGGATTTTTTCAGCCCGAAGTTACGTGCGGAGGCGACACCGCCATTTTCCTTGAAGAAATATTTTATCGGCTCGTTTGTGAAGCTGCGAACAATGTCGGCGGTGTTGTCAGTAGAGCCGTCGTCGACAACAATCAGCTCGAAGTTTCTGTAATTTTGAATCAGTACGCTTTCGATTGCTCTCGCGATATAGCCGGCGGAGTTGTAGGCGGTAATCACAATTGAGACAAGCGGATTGTCCGGTGCCTGATAGAGCGGGATAACGGATATATAGGGGTTGCCGTATCGTCTGCCAACGGCATATCGCTCATACAAGCTGTGAATTTTTCGGCCGTGCTCGATACCATCCTTGTTGCGATAGTAAAGACCGAGGAATTGAGGTATGTGCTTGAAGCTGTGCTTTTTGGCGACTTTAAGCCAGAAGTCCCAGTCGGCGGCACAAGTGAGTGACTCGTCGAAACCGGCGAACTCGTCGTGCAGTGACTTTCTCCACATCGGCTGGGACCCGACACAGCAGCCGAAGAGCAAACGCTGCCAACTGAATTCCGGTCTTTTGGTCATTTCGACGGCGTGATGATTCTCGAAGGTGCCGTTCGGTGTGTCGGTAACAATCTGGTCGCCATAGACCAAGGCAACATCAGGATTTGCGGTGAGTGTGTCGGCCATAATCTCCATCGCATCTTTTCGGTGCCGGTCATCGGTGTTGGCATTCGTTAGAAACCGGCCTGAGGCAGCTTTGATGGCCCGGTTCCAGGCAGAGTACAAGGGCTCGCGATGCTCTGTTTTGATATAGACGATGTTGCTGTATCTTTTCTGGAACTCTTTTACGATTTGCTCATCGTTTTGCTGAGAGCCGCTATTGACAACGATAATTTCAGTTTGGTCGGCTATTGTCTGACGTTCGAGGTCCTCGAGACAGCCGCGAATAAACTCTTGCGCGTTGTATGTTGAGACGATGGCTGAAACGAGGTAAGCCCCCTTCTGGGACAAGGAATCAGTAACACTGGCATCTTGTTGCTGAGGCATGACGGTAACAGGCGACTCGGTCAATCTGTCGATTTCTTTGCTTATGCAATCTTTCTGCTGGTCCGACAGCGTAATGAATGAGCAGTTGAGAATCTGCGAATAAGCGGCGGCGGCCTGGCGTGATTTACCCTGTTGTGCATAGGAGAAGGCCAGCTTCATAGCGGCATCGATGTAGCAAAGTGTTGCTGATTTTTCATCTTTGAAGGATTCGCCGAGCGAGGAAATATTATCCTGTGCAACGGCTATATATAACTGCCGACTCAAGGGTTCGAGGAATCTCTCGGCGACATCGAACCGGCCGAGTCGCACATTCATCCGGCCGACGGCATAGCGACAAGGAACGTTGTCCGGCTCAATGGCAATTGCCTTCAAGGCCCAGAACAAGGCAAGGTCGGGGTAATTTTTTTCGAGAAACGACACGTTGACCATAAGGCGGAAAAAGTTACTCTCGAGAGTAGCCCTGTTGGCGGGGTAGAAATTACTGAAGAACCTGATGTATTTTCTGATGCCGTGGGCCTTGCGTGCAAGCATCTCAGCCATTACCTGCGAGCGAAGGGTTTTTTCAATCCCGCCGGCATCGTCCACGTTCCGCGGGTCGTGATAAATTACAACATCGGGAAAATACATCAGGGCGTTTAAGCTTTCTTTTTGATGCCTGAAGATTCTGTAAGAAAGCTCCTGGCCTTCGGTGTGGAACAGGAATTCGTCGAAACCGCCTACTTCAAGTAAAACATCTTTTTTGAAGGCGCAGTTACCTTCGAGGTCCACAAGAAAAGGCATCGGCTCGTCACCGAGGTCGTAATGGTCCGGCTTGCGGTCGCCTGATTCGGGGAGGGCTTTGCCCCTGAGGCCGGATATGTCAGTTTCGTTGAAGTGCCTCAGGATATTTCGGACAAAATTCTCATCGGCTATGGCATCGTCATCCAGAAAAGCAATATAAGGCGCCTTCGCAAACCCTGCCCCGATGTTTCGTGCCAGCGACGGGCCATAATTGCTTTTTAGGTCCATACAGCATACGCCGAAAGGATACCGGCGGTTATCCGCGAGCGGGATTATGGTTAAGCCGTTGTTTACGACTATCAGCTCGAAATCAGATTCGCTTTGCCCGGCGAGAGCACCGATGCATTTGAGCAAACCATCGGTGCGGTTGAATGTCGCTATAATTATGGAAAGCAAAGGCACAGTGTCGGGATTTCGGTTGTCATCAACCTTTTCGACCGGTTCGACCGGCCGGCCCGTTAATATTTGGGCGGTTTGCCTTTTTACGATATTCGTCTCGCACCAATCAGTAAAAGGCGACGTGCCGGTCAAGCCGGCACTGCCGATGAATATAGAGTTAATGCTGGCATATTGATAGGCCTTTTTGATAAGCGCCGTCTCAAACCTGCCCACCCAGCCGCCGTTGCTGTGTTCGATGCTGTCGGACCTGCGCTGATACTGGCCAAGGACCATAGTGAGATACATAAACTCATATTTCTGGGCGATTCTGAGCCAGAATTCGTAATCGCCCGCCGAGAAGAATGATTCATCAAAGTAACCAAACTCGTCGTGGAGCTCCCTTCGCCACATCGGCTGGGGGCCGACGAAGCAATGGTCAAGCAGACGGGCCATGGTGAAATCACTCCTCGTGGTTTTGCCAACAACGGCACCCGTTTCGGCGTCAATAATTTCGTTGTCGCCGTAAACCAGGACTCCATCAGGGTCCCGGTCAAGGGCATTAGCCATTATTTCAAGGGCATCCTCGTAACGTCTGTCGTCGGTGTTGGCATTTGTGATGTATTTGCCGGTTGCGGCTTTGACGGCCTTGTTCCACGCGGCATAAATGGTCTCACGTTGTGCGGTTTTTATATACTTAATGTTATCGTATTTTTGCTGTAGCTCGGCGACGACGGCCTGCTCGTTTTGCTGAGAGCCGCTATCGACAACAATGATTTCAAGCTTGTCGGCTATTGTCTGGCTTTCGAGGTTTTCGATGCAGCCGCGGATTGACTCCTGCGAATTGTAGGTCGAAACTATCGCCGAAACGAGATACCGGCTCGGCGTTGCAGGCTTGTTCGCGGATAACGCAGGCTTTTCAGAAGTTAATCGCTGTGTCTGATGTTTTTTGATAGTGCTTAGAAAAACCGCTGCCTTTCGGCTTTGTTCTTCGTCGAAATCAAAGTGCTTTCTGAACCTTTCAAGAAACTGGTCGTTGAGTATAATCCGGTCCGGATAGCGATGAGGTTTTGCATCGGCGCAGACGCTGTCGTACTTCGTAGTCTTTCTGCAATGCAGTCCGCTGCCGTCCATACCTACGTTTTTGATGTGAGAACTTGTAGGATAGGCGTAATAACCATTATTAAGATAAACGGTAAGAATCCAGTTCAGCGTCCAGACGTCGTTTAGCCGACCTCTTAAGAATTTTTCGATAAAAACCTGGACTTCGCTCCCGCCCTGGGCGAGGTCGATTCCTCTTTCATTGGCCTCTTCAACGAGTTTTTGCAAGTCCCTGTCATAATATTTCCAGGCCCTTTTCCAGGTGGCCCAGCCCCAGCTGCAAATGCGCGGGCAAAAGTAAAGGTCGTAAGGATATTCACGGAGGAGTTCATCGGGCATCGATATCGAGTAACCAGCGACACCGAAAACTTTCGGATTGTCCTTGTATTTTTCGAGGCAGGTGCACATAAAATCGAAGAAGTGCTGCTGAGGAACACAGTCATCTTCGAGTAAAATCAGGCGGTCGTGCCGTTCGAATACAAAGTCGGTCGCACTGGTTATACTTTTCGCCAGGCCGAAGTTTTGCTCACGCTCGATTATTTCAGGCGTTGTCCAGTTTATGCTGTGAACAAGTCGTCTGACCAGCGAGACGTCCTGTTCGTGCTCAGGTCGCTTCGGCGCATCGCAGAATATATATAGGTTTTGAACATTGTGCCCTCTGAGCGATTTCAAGACTTCGAGCGTGTGTTTTGGCCTGTTGTAAACTACGAGTGCGACGGGGACATCGTTCTGCGGCGCCGCAGCCGGGCCGGTATGGGATGGCTGTGCAGTCACGTTGCCGGCCCCTCGATGTGGTTCGATTTCGCCCACCACTGGTTGCTCGGGACAGGCATCGCCGGGAGGGCCGGGCAGATAACACTTCTCAATCTCATCCCGCAGGGAGAAGATGTGGTCACTGTGCTTGAAGCGCAAATACTGCTCGTTAAAACTGTATCTCTGGTCTTTTTGTCCCTGCGAATCGGTAGATGGAGCATCATGATAAATGATGGTATAAGGCCAGTAAATAATACTATTCAGCATATCGGAGTTTTTTGCGATTCTGTAAGTCAGGTCATAGCCCTCATGGCCGAACAGCAATGGGTCCATCCCATTAATCGACAGGAATATCTCTCTTGAAAATGCGGAGCCCCCTTCAAGGTCGCAGACCGTTGGGAAGGGATTCGGACCGTGGTCGTAACCCTTCGTGCCATTATTCGTATTTTGGCTGCTTTTGGGCAGCGCCCTGCCGCGAAGGCCGCAGATGTCATAAGTTTTAAAGGCCGTCCTTATCGAACTTATATAATCCGGCCCAACAACAGCGTCGTCGTCGAGGAAGGCAAGTATCGCCCCCTTAGCAAAGAAGGCGCCGATGTTACGCCCTTCCGAAAGACTGAAGTTCATCGGACATTTGATATACTGGTCGAAGTCGTTGCCAAGCTCGTTGAGGTTGGTGCCGCCGTTATCTACAATAACTACTTCAAAATTCTCCTCGTTCTGTTTGCTGAGCGATTCGAGACAGTTTTTCAGCTCTTCAGTTCTGTTATACGTAACAATAATAACCGAGACCTGAACATCAGAGGACTTGTTCCGGGTTTTAGTCGTCCGTGGCAGCTTTGTGTAATCAATTGCCCTGCGGTATTGCTCCATCAATTCCACTGCCTGCTGGAAATTGCCGGCAGCAAACCGGTCAACTGCCTTGCGAAAACAAGCAACAGCAGGGTCAAACGATTCACCTGTCACTGGCCCGGACGGCAAAATCGTGTTCTCGTGCGGGTAGAGTATTTCTTTGAGTTTGTCCACGCTGAAAGTTTTGTCTGAAGCTTTTATTGCCTTCGAGTCAATTCTCGACAAGACCGACTGAGGGACCGAGCTGCATCCTGTAAACAGGTAGTAATCATCAAGCAAAAACTTCACAAACGAAAGCACTCGTGAGTAATTCACCCGGTTGTCGAACGAACCCTCAAGAGACGCCTTTAACGCGTCTTTCAGCTCAGCGACATTTACTTTCTCGACGAGACCAACCTTTGATAAAATATTATCCCCCAACAGAAGCAATTTACGTTTTCCAAGCAGTGACTCGAAGGCAACCGTGGAGTTTATCGATACAACCAAATCTGCAACGTCAATCAGGTCCCAGATATCGGCATCAGTTACGATACGCAGGTTCGGCGATTGCGGTGCGAGTTCCTGGAGCTGCTGACGACTTTCGGTTTTTGATTTTGGATGCGGTTTGACAATCAAGGTTGCGCCGGAGGGCATCGCATCGGCGACGGCACCGACCGCCTCGGCCACGGTCTTAAAGCATGAGAGCTCAGTGATGCTGGTATCTTCATCCACCCAACCCGGGAAGAAAATAACCGGCGAATTCACCGCGATAGAGAGTTTACGCCTAAGAGCATCACCACTGATTCCGGCCGGCTGCTGCCACGCGCTTGAGCCGGAACTAATGACATTCTGCAGGTACTGCTCGACTCTGTCCCGCTGAGATTCAGGTATGCCGGCGTTTGCCACAGACGGCCTAAGCGAACAACAGGCATTTATACCCGCCTCGTCTATATACCAACTGTCAGGCAACATACCCTTTTCGGCATAGAAAAAGGGTGTGCTCTGCTCCGACAGGAAAATCCTTATCATTCGTCGTATGTCCGCCATTCCATTCCAGACAATGACCAAGTCCGGCTGAACAATATGAAAAGCCGACCTGAATCTGTCGAAGCGTTCGAGCAGGCGCTGTGGTGAATCCCAAAGCGCGAAGCCGGGCGCCAGTTCGAGCAGACGCCGGGATGGCGTGCCCACAGGTCCACAGGCAGCCAAGGCCGGTGCCAAATCCGGGAGCTTTGCATAATCGATAATATTGTATGCATCAAGCTGTCCGGCCGGTTCCTTCACGTCACAAGCCGTGCAAAACAGCTCATAAGGCAGAGATGCCAAGCCATCGTAAAAGGATTTGTAAACGCGGAGAATCCAGGGGTCGGCCGTCTCAATTGAGAACAATACTCTTATCTTTCGGTGCATAGCTATTTTCACAAATTACTATATCTCGTCAGCTCGCCCGCCAGTTGCACAACCATCCCCTACCGTCCTGCTTGTGCCACGTAAAAACCCCTCGGGCGTTTATGCGTATCCAAGCTGTGCGAGCTGTGCGATAATCTTGGAATCCATCTCCTGCTGCGGCATACTATTTTTTCGTTCGCCACCGGAACTCAACAAATCCGTTAACCGGCGGTCAAGGGCCTTCATAGTGGCGTCAGCGAATGGTTCAGCCGACAGGTCGCTGGTCTCCTGCGGGTCATTTTGCAAGTCATAGAGCTGCGACTGAGGATGAGTGGTGTTCTTTATATACTTCCACTCCGGCGTCCTTAGTGCATACATACGGTCAGTATTTGTTTTCGTTAAAAGTTGAATCACCCCCCCGCCTTCCGCCACGACAGGCAAAGGCGCCGCCATATATTCGTCGCGGATACAAGGCAACAGCGAAACCCCGGACATCCGGCAATCGCTGTTGAGATTTAAAATCTCCAGGATAGTCGGGAAGATGTCGATATTGCGAACCTGCTGCGATAATATTTTGTTCGATGAATGCAACTGCGGGTATCTCAAAATCAGGGGCACACGGAGGTTAATATCGAACATTCTCACATAATGTCCCCATCGTTGATGCTCCCAGAACTCCTCGCCGTGGTCCGCAGTAACAATCAAGAGGGTATTTTCGAGCAGGCCGTGCTTTTGGAAACAATCCAACAACCTGCCAAACATGCTATCGAAATACGCTATCTCCGAATCGTAACAGTCCATTATCAATTGCCTGTCCAGCGGGCTTATCCGGTCCTGGTCCCGGTGAAGTACGTCGTATATGCTGTTGAGCTGTCTGACAAAGCGAACAACCTCTGCTTTGGGTTTGTCGGCCGAGAACCGGGAAAAATGAGGTTGTCTTGGAAGATATGGCGCGTGGGTGTCCATATAATGCAACCACATAAAGAACGGCTGCCGTTCATTTGCGTCCAGCCAGGCGCCGACCTGCTTTGTTAAATCCCCGCTGCAGACATACGGCTGAGTAAATTCGACATTCTCCCTTTTAGTTACACCCTGCCAGGAATACTCGATGGTGGCCGGTATTTTAATATTAGTCTTTTCTGGAAAAAGGTCGTAATAGCAACTATACCCCCTGCTGTAACCATGTTTGCCGCAAACCAAAGGATTGGTATTGAATCCCACCGTGCAATAGCCGGACCTGTTCAGCACCTCGGCGATGGTGGGGACATCGGCGGAAAGAGTCGTAAGATTCCCATCCACACCCGTGCGGTGCAACGACGGATAAAGCCCGGTGATAATAGAAGGAATGGAGCTGACCGTACAGGATGATGCGGAAAAAGCCGACGTAAACAGGACCGATTGTTCTGCAAATTCATTGAGCCTTGAGCCGGTCGGTCTGCCATAGCCATAACACGAGAGGTGGTCAGGCCTGAGGGCATCAACTAATACAACAACGACATTGGGCTTATTATGCTGCATATCAAATCAGCGGTGCGCATTGTCACGGTAGGCCGAGACAACGCGCTTACTTTTGCGAATCGAGCCAAGTTTTTCAGCAGTAACGTTTTTTTGCGCCGAAAGCACAAGCTGAAGCTGATGATAAAGCTCAGCAAGATGCTCCCGGCTGACTTTGTATTCCGGCCTTTCAAGCAGTCGGGCTTGCGTTATTTTCTCTACAAGCGGTTCGCACTTTGCAGCCAACCGCTCCATATCCGTGAAGCTTCCCCGCCGAGCCCGGTCGAGCTGTTTTTCGAGCAGCTCGGTAAGTTGAGTCAGCAGTTGCATCTCTTCTTCTACACTCATTTGCCGTTGACTCCGGGCTGAGCCTTCTCCGCGGGTCCGCGTTCAAGCTCTTCGAGCAGGTTTGCCGCATCTTTGTGGTCCGGCTGTAGTGCAAGAACGTCACGAAGGAGGTTTTGGGATTCGTCAAGCCGACCGTCTTTCATATACAAAGCAGCCAGGGCGAACATAACCGATGTATCGCCGGGATGCATCTTCAGATACGCACGAAGGTAGTGGATTATCTTCTCAAACGAACCCATCTGGCAGGATGTCTGAAACAGTCCGAGCAGCGCGGTCAGATTGTCGTTTTCAAGCTCAAGGCATTTAAGATACATCTGGAAGGCCTCCGTGTAGTGCGCTCGCTGTTGCGCGATAATAGCCAGGCCAGCATAGGCCCTGGCACAGGCCGGGTCAAGCCGGCAGGCAACCTTGAAGGCAATCGCAGCGTCTTCGGGCAGGTTTTTCTGCAGGGCGACAACACCCAGGCCGAGGTAAGGTCCCGCAGCATCCGGGTCGAGCGAAGTCGCCTTCTCGTAGTGCTGCTGCGCTTCTTCATATTTACCGACACTCGTCAGACAGTCAGCCAGCTCCATCAACAACTCATAGTGCTGAGTCGAATTGGGCTGTTCGACAATTGTGTTTTGCGTAGTATCGGTTGCGGTGGTTTGCTTTTCAGACATTTTGCCGATTCCTATTTACGTTTGCTGTTTGTATGTGCGGCCTGTTGCTCTTCAATAATTTCAGGCGACAGGTGGCAGGTTAATATATCTTCGGCCCTATTGAGCAGCACCAAGGCCGATTTGAAATCTCTTTCCCGCCGTCTAAGCCGTGCCTCCAGCATCAGCGTATCCACGGTCGGGCGCCGGCTGTTTACCCACGAGATAAGCTCGGTCGCCCTGCCAAAATCCCCGGCGTTAAACAGGGCGGCAGCAGCCTGTGATTTCATCCATAACTGATTCTGATGATGTTCAGCAATGAACTCATAGATTTTAGCGGCTTGTTTCCAGTCGCCCTGCTTTTCGTTTTCGTGTGCCTGTTGAAGCAGCGTGTCAAACTGGAATGGAATCTCTTCAGGCCGCAGACGACGCAGGCCGACGCCCGCGGCCACAAGACCTTGCTCAATGGGTAAATTCGGGTATCCGGAGCGAGCGATCTGCAGATGTTCTCTTTTCGCAACTACCGCACGACAGGCAGGCGTGGAATCCTCAAGCTCAAACGCCTCAGAAGCATTCGATGTGTTGAGCAGAGCGTAGAGAGAATCCTCCAGCCACATATCGCGAATTGGAAAATCCGGCGGGACCACGGCTACGAAGTCAGCGTCGCAATCGGCAAGCGCCCTGTCAATGCGCTGAAGCTGCGTTGCGGCCGGGTCGACAGGCACTGTAACGATATTCGATACATCGGTGCTCAGGCGAGCTATATCCTCGCCCGGCAGTGTCAAATACAACTTGTTGGGATAGAAAGTATGTCTGCAAATAAGACCGATTGTAAGGGCTGTTTGACGATTGAGGCGGTCGGCGGTGCAGATTATGGATAAATCCCCGAGCATAGGCCAGGGCCTGGCCGGCCTTGTCGTGCGAATAGTCATCACGTTGCGGATGTATTCTTTTTCGTCCTTTCGCTTTTGAATTGATATCCTGTCACTTTCGCCGATGGACTGAAAGTATTCGCCGGTAATTTGATGAACGTGACAGAAATCGGAGAAAAAGGCCAGCCGACGTGTCATATCCCAGTCAATCAGAACGTTGAGCGTCTCGTTATAAGGCCCCGTCTTATCGAGCAGGTCCCTACGATGAAGACAGCTTACGTGCAGGACGTGGTTGTAATACAGCATAAGGAATCGGTCGAAGTCTCTGCTGACCTTGACGACTTTGCTCAGTGCGATTCTCCTTCCGTCCGGAGCAGGTCTGTAATATGTTTTATAGAGGTCGGTATAAGCAACTCCGCAGTCGGTATGATTCTCCAGGGTGTCAACAAGCGTTTCAATATGATGCGGATAGTAGATGTCGTCGTCATCGAGATAAGCCACGTATTTTCCCCCGGCGTGTTCGAGGGCGACGTTGAGCGAAGCCGCCTTGCCGCAATTTTGATTTTTATTTATGAACAGGATTCGTGGGTCGTTAAACGATTCAACTATGTTTGTGACGTCACTGCCGCCGTCGTTTATGACTATGATTTGCAGATTGGCATAGGTCTGGCGCACGGCGGAATCAAGTGCCTGTGCCAGATACAAGGGCCTGTTGAACGTCGGCACAAGGACACTAACCATCGGTCCATTTTTGGTTTCGCTCGTCCGGCTCATTTGGGGGCTACGTTCCAGCAGCACAAGTTACGGCAGATTTGCGGGCGTCTATTTCGGCCCCGAAGCGCAAAAAGAGCTTGTTGATTTCGCTTAGCTGTTGCTTAAGCGAATACTTTTCTTCAACGAACGCCCGATATCGCTGCGGCTGGTAAGAATCCGAACAAATCTGCCCGCAGAACTCCTCGGCGATGTTGAAAAGAAACTCTGGGGGCAGTATCTGCTCAGCGCCGGGGAAATTGTGAACAACGGGCTTAAGCCCACAGGCCATCCCCTCCAAAATACCCATTCCCTGACTTTCCGATATGCTGGCGGATACTATAAAGTGTTTATCCGCAAGCCAGCCACTGACATCGTCTCGCCAGCCATCGAAGAACACCACGTCAGACAGGTCGAGCGCTTTGACCATATGGCGGATATACTGCTCAAGTGCCGCGTCCTGGAAAACTCCGGCGAAAAACAGCTTGTATTGCGGGTCTATATAGTGCAGCTTTTGCATGCACTGCAGCAGGAACATCGGATTCTTTCTCACATTCAGATAGCCGATACAGGCGATGTTTTTGCCTCGCGGTTTTTCGCCAAAATTGAACTTTTCGAGATTTACGCCATTGGGAATTGTAACGAGACTGGTGTGAGCTTCGATAGCCGGGACCTGTCGCAACAGAGCATCCTTTACGAAGGAGTTACCCACGGTAATAAGCGTATCGATATTCTCCCAGTTTGTCTTCATCGGCCAGTCGCTGTAGGCCTCGAAACGGTGCAGGCGAACAATATTTTTAGAGACCTTAGGCAGCTTCGATGCGGCGGCAACGATACCGGTGCACCATTCGAACCAGCATATATCACTGGACTGCATCACCTCACGTATCCGGTTGACATCGGAGCTTTCACAAAATTCGACCGGGAACCGCTGCTCGATGAAGCTGTAAATGTCCGAAAGGAACTTCACGTCCCCTTTCACGCCGCAAAAAAACGCGACCTTCGGCCTTTTAGTTCGTATGACCTTCAGCATAGGCGTAAGCAGCTCCTGGTTGGGCGAGACCTGTAACGAACGAAGGAGCATTTCGATGGCATCGCCCGCGCGGCCCTGGTCGAGGAAGACGTTTGCCGTCCTGTTGAGAACATCGGCATTTAGAATACCCTTGCGCGCCATATCATCGAAAAGCTCGGCGGCGTGTTTTGCATTTCCAACGGCCAGGCAGGCCTCCGCGAGATTCCAGAGTATCTCCGCAGAATCCGGGACGAGAATCCTTGCCCTTCGGAAGTATTCTATCGCCTCTTCGGACCGTCCAAGGCAGTGCAGAATCGCCCCGGCATCGTTTATCGCCTGGGCGTCGTCAGGGGAAGAATTCAGGTGCAACTGCATACACTCCAGGGCCTCTTTGTGCCGGCCGGCTTCGGCCAGCTTGAGGCCCTCCTGGTAGTAATTATTGGTGTTTTCCATTAACTTTCGCTCCCTAATCTGACCTTCAACAAAACACAGGTGCACCGACTTTATGCACCCGGTTTGACGCCGTAAAACGATGCAAACGGCGTGCCCGCAACCTCACCGGCTCCTCAGGCAACACCAAGGGCGATCAAACCCGCAGAAACCTCAAAATGTGTATAAATATCGAACATTTCCACGGGACATCGCCGACACGGCAATATCCTGATAACACCCACCCCCGTTATTCAATGAAATCAAGCAGCGACAAGGACATAAGCTTGCCGGCAACCGACAGTGACATCTCGTAAAGCAATTCGTGACGCGACAGGTCTATGGCAATCTGGGCAATGTCCGCTTCTTCCAGGCGGCTCACCTCGTCTTCGGCGTCGTACTTTACGCTTTCGAGACTGTCATTGAGCTGACTGAGGAATCCTACTTTTGCCCCCACCGAAACCTGTTTCTGAGTGACGAGATTCCCTATTTCCTCAAGTGCTGTCATCGAGTCGCTGTGAAGCTGGTTTAGCTGCTGGTCCGACAGGTCCCTGTCGTTTCTGAGTATATCGCGGATACTGATTAGCGTGCTGAAAATATCGTATGTCCCGGGGACACGAACAAGCTCGACGCCGGTAGAGTCTATCCCGGTCGTATCAACGTAAAGGACCTTTCCGGTTCGGGAATCCGTTACCTGCTGATTTGCGTCTCCACCTGAGGGAACGGTCACGAAGGTGGCACCGTCGTCTATTGAAATTTGATAGTTCGAGCCGTCGAATGTTACCGTCAGCCAGACGTCTCCGGTGACATTGGAGGTTCCCGTACCGGCAGCGGCACCGGTGATGCCGCTGAATTCGGGCGTGGACCGCTGCGAGGAGCGAAACAGGTCCTCACCCACATAATACGCGGCTGACGTTACGCCGGGAGCAACATCGACGTTGCGCTGGTCCAGACTGCCCTGATAACTGACGGAGGTGATTTCGCCATCAGTGCGCTCGACAACGTACGGGGCCTGAGAGGTATTTGCTCCGCCAAAGAGGTAGCAACCGTTATGTTTTGTATTGGCGAGCTGAACCAGTTGCTCAAGCACATCGTCAATCGCCTCGGCAGCCCTTTGGCGCCCGTCTTCGTCGTAAACACCGCTGGCAATCTGGGTGACACTAACCCTTGCCTGGCTGATGACCGAACTCATTTGCTGGAGAACAGACGAGCTGACCTCAAGCGTGCTCATTGTGTCGGACAGCTTCTGGATATAATTTTCGAGCGAACTCTGTTCGGTATTGAGCGTGAGTATATGATACGCAGCCGACGGGTCGTCCGACGGACGATTTATCCGAGAGCCGGTTGAGACCTGTTCCTGCAGCCGGGTAAGGGCGTCTGAATGCCGTGCAAGGGCGAAGCTGACGTTGTTGTATATGCTGTTAAGTATGCCGCTCATTTGTTATCACTCATTAAAATCGCGTGTTATAGCAACTCCATAATAGTAGTTATCGTTGACTGAACGGTGTTTAGATACTTGGCCATCGCCTCGAACATCCGTTCAAAGACAAGCATCTGTGCGGCTTCATCGTTAATGTCCACACCACTGATTTCGCTTTGCTGGTTCGTCAAGCTCTGCAGAAGGGTCTCGATGCTGTCCTGCGACATCTGCTTGATTGACAACTGCTGCCCGATATCGGAGACGAGCTTGCGGTAAAACTGGCCGGCGGTAAGCGAGTCCAGCTCGTTAATCTGCAGCTCACTGACCGAGGCCAATTTTAATGCGTTGGCATTGTCGGTCATATCCGCACCAAGAGAGGTCGCTATCCGACCGGGCGATTCCGAGACATCGCTGCACAGTTCCATACTGGATGCGTTTACACCTGAGAAAAAGGTATTGAGACCAACCGCCGCCAGTAATCCCGATGTATCGGAACTGGCAAAGGCAGCTATCTCAAAGCTGTCACCATTGTTGAGGTCACCTGTGCCGACGGCTATTTTGATTCCGTTGCCGAAATCAAGCAGGTCACCGGCTGCATAACCGGTGCCGATGTTGAGCGTATCGACAAGCTGCAATGATTCGTCTCTTACCTCAAGCAACAACGGGGCATTTCCAACGGTCCCGCTGCCTACCACCGTGAGTGTAAAGGTCTGGTTTTCGGCGCCGGTATAAATACCGGATACTGAAACGCTCGGCGGCGAACCGGCGGTGAAAGTCTGGGCCGTCGGCTCAGACAGCACCGCAGGAAGAAAGTCAAATTCATAGCCGGAATCGGCCTGAATGCTTAACCGTGAGCCGGATACCGTTGCATTTAGCCCCGTGATGGCTGAGATGGCCGATGCAACCGTGGTCAATGTATCACTCGAAGCATCGATATCAATTTGATGGCGGGTTACTTCACCGGTAGTGGTATCGATTACGCGAATAAACAAAGCACCGTCGCTTATAGGCGGGTCAAAATCGCTGAGGTTTTGGCTTGTCATCGCCCAGCCGGTCAGCTCGGTAAACGAGCCGTCGGAGCCGACTCCCTCGACGTGGTACTGATTGACCTGCTGAATTATCGCCAGAGCAAGTGTATCGAGGTCGCTATGAATGTCAGCAAGAGTGGTATTATGCAGAGTCATAAGACCGGCGAGTTTTCCGCCCTGAATCTGAGTCTGGTAATTGTATGCGCCGACGGGGGTAATACCGAGCTTACCGTCATTATTAAGGCCGACTTCAAGCTCCAGTGTATTTGTGCCCATAACTATTGGGATACCGCCGGCCTCGACATCGACGACGCCATATTCTCTCTGCTGCGTCTGGACCCCCATCAGCTCGGACATCCGGCTTATGAGCTGGTCTCGCTGGTCACGCAGGTTGCCCGCTTCGGTGCCGCCCATCTCTACTTGTTGTATATTTTCATTAAGCTTGGCAATCTGCGAAGCCAATTCGTTGGTCCTGCCGATGATGTTTTTGGCCTGCAGTCTGATTTGCGATTCGAGGTTTGTCAGGAAGTCGCCGAGCATTCTGAACTGGCTGGCCATTGCATCCGCCGAGGAAAGCACGTCGTTGCGGTAAACAACCTGGTCGGGATTGGCACCAAGACTGCTTAAGGAATTGAAGAACCGGTCTATGGCGGCATTGAGACCCGTATTACCCGTCAGCTCTCCAAAGGCCGATTCCACGCTGCTGAGCGTTGAGGATTCCTGTGAAACCTGGCCGAGCGAAGACTGCTGACGGAGAATCTCAGCTTCGAGGAATTCATCTATCATCCTTGTAATACCGGCGACCTCGACGCCTCCACCAATAAGCAGTCCGCCTTCCCATCGCGAGAAAGCGGTGACCAGGTCCACTCTCTGGCGGTGATATCCCTCGGTGGCGGCGTTGGCGATATTATTGCCGACAACGTCAAGCCCTCTGCGGGCTGCATCGAGTCCGCTCAATCCTATATCAAAATTCCACATTCGCTGTACTTATCCGTCTAAAGCCCGTCAAAGTCGCATATTCATAAATGCGGCGTCGGACTCTCTTGAGGCCGAGCCGGTCGAATCGTAGCAAATCGGGCCGGTCTGACCGCGGTCGAAGACAATTTTCAAAAGAATCGCATTTATCCTTGCGCAATCCGACAATAATGTGACCGTGGAAACGTATTCGGTCTGCAAACGTCTCACCAGTGTCTTTAGCTTTTGTTGAATTCCAGCAACAGCACTCTTTGCCGGCTCGGCTATTCGCGATTGAAGCACGGACAGCGTTAACCTGTCCCCCTTACAGCCGAGCAGACCTGAGAGCTGCTGACGTATCAAACTGCGTTGCTGCTCGTTTGCCTGATAGTCCTGTGCCTCGGTTCGTATCTTTTCGAGAACCCGGGCAAGCGCCTGTTCGTCGCGCTTTATCACTAATTCCCGAAGCTCGTTCAGCCGGGAGGTTGCGCGTTCTATCTGTTCGATATCCCGGTCGAGGACATCGAGCAGCTCCCGAACTTTTTGTGATAATTCGGATGACTGTTCAGTCATAAACTCTCATCCAGCGATTGTGGGGATTGATTTTGATTTTGCAGGTCGTTAAAGAACTGCTGTAGGTCTTTCCACAATCCGAGGCCGCCCTTGTCCGCAACGTCACGTGCGAGGTAAAGCCAGAACAATCCCTGCACCTGCCCTGACGCAGCATCCTCCTCGAAACCCCAGTTACCGACGGTTTCCTTCATTTCATCGAACAGCTTTGTCAGCAGGACCGACTCAAAGTCTTTTGCCAGCTTTTCTGTTTTCGCGGTATCTGCTTCAGACGAACCGGTCTTACGTGCGATACCGTTAAGTCCGTCAGCCGCTATCTTTTCGAGCAGTGTTGGCGGCATAACGGGCGTCGTCAATATGAGGTTCACGCCATCCATAGATTCACCTACATAATCTCCAGCCGGGCCTGTAAAGCTCCGGCTTTTTTCAAAGCATTAAATATCGCGATAAGGTCTCTCGGCGTCGCCCCGATGGCGTTGAGCGTCTTGGCAAGGTCCGAGACGGTAACCGAGCGGGAGACCGGAATCAGATAGCCCTGTTTTTCTTCGACACCTATGATTGTGTCGGGCACTCTCTCTGTTGAGCCTGCATCAGAGAAAGGCGCCGTGGGCTGAGAGACAATCTCAGTCTCCTTGATTTTGACGACCAGACTGCCCTGGGAAATCGCCACTCCTGATATGCTGACATTTTCGCCGACCACAATTGTTCCGGTCCGCTCATTTATCACCACGACTGCGGGCACATCGACGACGACCTCCAGCCGGGTTATATCGTCAATGAAGCCAGCTATTCCGGCAGCTTCGACCTGGTCAGGAATTCTCACCCTGATGGTGCCAGCATCGACCACCGCAGCACAATCAGGGCTCGCTATATTAACCATATTGCTGATGCGCTGTGCGGTTGTAAAATCGCTATTCCTGAGATTGAGCGTGATGAACCTCTGGTCGGCAATCCGCTCGACGAACGTCGCAACCTCAGCCATCTCGACGATGGCGCCATCGGGTATTCTGCCGACCGTCTGATGGTTCTTTGAGATTGAGGCCTCACTGCCACCAGCGGCCCAGCCGCCCAGTGAAATCCCGCCCCGTGCCACGGCGTAAACCTGGTCATCGAGACCTTTTAACGGCGTAGGCAG
>Ga0315551_10000176_pt1 | contig 49779 bp, 39 predicted proteins | sample SalMarSW160290MG_FD_203678 | JGI IMG/M metagenome (GOLD analysis project Ga0315551, IMG submission 203678) | Salt marsh sediment microbial communities from the Plum Island Ecosystem LTER, Massachusetts, United States - Salt Marsh Sediment SW1602-90 ...
AGACAACGCCAGCGAAAAAATACGATATAAGGAAGCTTCAGAATCTCCATGCTCACTTATACGGATCATGAAGATGATTGAAAAAATAGTTGTTACATACTTAAGAAGCTGAATTAACCGGCCATCATACCGGCAGCAACATTTGAATAGTGGGGACAGGGTTTAGCATTTAGTGCTGATCCCTGTTCTGTTTAAAGGTGTACTATACTATCAGGCAAAGGGAGATCGTTTGTGTTGGTTGACCTGATGAAGCCGTTTTTACCATGGTTCTCCTCCACGTTCATATTCATGTAAATAACCAAAATTCTTTACCAAGTTCAAAGATTCTCCACTTCCGAGATGAATGTATTTATACGAAAATGTCCATCTTCCTTTTGAATCGAGCATTAAAAGATAATCCCCGGGATTAATTCCTGTAATCGTGATAGTCCCTGTTACATCAGCCTCCCCCTCATATTTGCGTTTTGCTGAAATAAGTTCACCATATTTATCAACTAGATAACGTCCCAAAAGTACTGAATCAATACAAACATCATTTACGTCCCTTTCGTCATATAAATAGGCTGTTGCACCCACGTCAGGCTTGTAGCCAACAAAATCATTCCAGAAATATGAGACTTTTATTGTAACATTAGCCGGATCGTCTTTTTCACATCCTGTCAAACAGGAAATGAAGATAAGTAACAACAAAGCATTTAAGATTCTTGAATTTAGAGTTTTCATAATTGGATTGTATTTTTACTCACTATTAAAATTAAACCTTAATTTCACAATACACAAAATAAATTTGCTTCTGGCCCCGTAGGTTTCTAAATTTGATTTGCCAATTTCTTTGGCACGTGGCGGGGTTAGCACTACCACCATGCAGCAAGAAAGCCCCTTTGTCAGAAATGGCAGGGGATTTACATTTTCAATTCAATTCCAGTAATTTCATAAATTTGATTATAATAAAAATGTAGGATTTAAACACATTGAAATGACACCATATGATTTTTATGAAGTATTTGTTCTAGGTAATTATGAAGATTTTCTATCAAATATAGATTGTATTCGACGTGCGTTTAATGCTGCAGTATCAGTATCACAATTGGCAGATCATTATTTAAATTATTATAAGAAAAATGATCCTTCTAAAGTAGAATCATTTGATAGAATTGGTGATTTTGTAGAATATCTATCGATTAACACTGAAGATCGATATCGAGATATCAGGAGTATCTCTAATGCTTACAAGCATCTCTACACTGCAGATATGTGGACCGTTGCCTCGCCAGGAGTTATTAAGAGTATTTCTTTTCCAGATAAAAAATCCGAAATTAAAATAATAGCAGAGGAAGAGACTAAAGACTCTGAGGTCAATGATTTTGAATCAAAAGTCGTTTATACTCGGAAAGATGGACAGCAAATTGATTTTTTGCCTACAATAGAAACAGTGATTAAATTTTGGGATTCACTACTTTATAAAATGGATTAATAACGGTGACAGATCAAGTCATTTGATGCAGCGAGAGGTAAGTCCTCGGAAACATACCGAGGGTTACTGTTTTATAATCCTATTCATAGGGAATTAGTAACTTTGATTACAATAAATGACAATGTCTTTTACATAATTATATGAAAGAAAAAATCATCATAAACGAAGATTATCTAAATGAGAATATAACTCAACTTCTCAATGACGCAGAATTAAACTACTTATATGGCAAGGAGGTATTCTTTACAGCCGGATTCAATCAGAATAAATACATCCTGTTTCAAATGATTGGTAATCTTGGGGCATATGCAAATGATTATGAATATGATGATTCAATTAATGTATTCGTTTTGAGTGATTCATTTTATGACCAAATGAAAAGCGGATTCAAAGATGAAATTCTCAAAAAAGTTGAAAAAAAATTAAATTCTAAAAGAGAGTCAGAAAAGAAACCTTTACCTATTACCGATAAGAACCCATTAGTTATTACGAAATCTTCCCTAATAGATTTTGTGAAAAAGAGGACATCATATTATGGTGATAAAGTCACGCAAGATTTAATAAACTCTTTCCAAGGAATATGAATAACTCTTTTGTGGCTTTAGATGTTGAAACAGCAAATGCAGATTATTCAAGTATCTGCCAAATTGGAATAGCTAAAATTGAAAATGCCAAAGTCACTGATAAATGGAGTACTTTAGTTAATCCCAAAGCGTATTTTGACCCATTTAATGTTTCTATTCATGGGATCTGTGAGGAGGATGTAAGAGATGCTCCAACCTTTAAAAAAATCTACCAAGAATTATTCGAAAGGATTTTTCATCAAATTACTGTTCATCATATGCCTTTTGACAAAATCGCAATTAGTAGAACTTGTATCGAAAACAATCTTAATATTATTAATACAAGATGGTTAGATTCAGCAAAGATTGTAAGAAGAACTTGGGAACAATTTGCCTACAGAGGCTATGGATTAGAAAATATTGCTGACTTCTTACAGATTAATTTTGAACATCATGATGCACTCGAAGATGCAATAACTGCAGCAAAAGTTGTACTGCATGCCTGTGAAAAAAATCAGATAACTATTGAAGATTGGTTTAAAAGAATTTCCCAACCAACAAAAATTTACTTGGAGGGAAATCCCGATGGCTCATTATATGGTGAAACGATTGTTTTTACAGGAACGCTTTCATTACCAAGAAAAGAAGCTGCAAAAATCGCAGCCTCGATGGGATGTCATGTAGATAATTCAGTAACTAAGAGAACAACGATTTTAGTTGTCGGAACTCAAGATGTATTTAAACTTGCCGGATATGAAAAAAGTTCAAAGCATCGCAAAACAGAAGATTTAATCCATAAAGGTATTCCGATAAAGATTCTATCCGAGAAAGACTTCATTGAGATGTGCAATAGCGAATGCGAAAATCAAAAACCTTAGAGTATGTTATCGGATGGAGCTGTATGCAAATACAATGCAAAAGGAGAAATAAAAAAGGGAGCTACAACCTTGTAACTCCCTGGTGCCCAGAACAAGACTCGAACTTGCACACCGTAACCGGCACCAGCCCCTCAAGCTGGCGTGTCTACCAATTTCACCATCTGGGCAAAATCAAGATAAAAGATAAAAGTAAAAAGATAAAAGTGAACAACATTAAAAACTCCTTTCACCTTTTTCCTTTTGCCTTTATCCTTTAGTCTTTTGTCTTCTTTAGTGCCCAGAACAGGACTCGAACCTGCACATCATTGCTGATACTAGTCCCTGAAACTAGCGCGTCTACCAATTTCGCCATCTGGGCATTCGAAAGATAGCGGATGTAAAATTAAGAAAAAAAAATCCTAATTAAATAAAGAGAATTAATTAAAAGTATATTTTTACTCCCTGATTATTCATTATGAACAACAAGATAAAAAAGATATTGTGGTTGATTATGCATCTGTTTTGCAGGTCCGCGTTATCATAATGAGAATTTATCAGAATGATAGATATAACTGACCTGCAAAAAGATGCAGGTTTTTTTTTGAAACAGTAAGACAATGGAGATAGTGAAAATAATGAAATTCGGAGGTACTTCTGTGGGAACTCCCGACAGGATAAAAGCTTTAATACCGTTGATAACCGGTAACGAGAATAAGATAGTAGTACTTTCAGCAATGTCAGGAACTACAAACAAGCTTGTTGAGATCGCTGATCTGCTCTATGCCGACGATGTTAATCAGGCATCAAAGATGATTGATGAGATGAGAACAAATTATAATAATATTGTGGATGAACTTTATTCTACAAATGCTTTCAAACAGACGGGCCATGAGCTTATTGACTCACACTTCGACTATATAATGAATTTTACCCTGAAGGAATTTACAATAAGGCAGGAAAAAGCTATACTGGCACAGGGTGAGCTTATCTCTACCTCATTATTTCATCTTCTTCTGAAGGAGAGAAATATCAGTTCGGCACTTCTGCCCGCTCTTAATTTTATGAGAATCGATAAGGACGGTGAGCCTGACATGTTCTATATTGAGGAAAATATTAAGCGGGAGTTGGGAAACCATACATCTGAAAATATTATAATAACCCAGGGATATATCTGCCGCAATGCTTACGGGGAGACAGATAATCTCAAACGAGGCGGAAGTGATTTTACTGCTTCAATTCTTGGAGCCGTTCTGAATGTTTCGGAAATACAGATCTGGACCGACATATGTGGATTTCATAATAACGATCCCAGGTTTGTGGAAGATACCAGAGTAATACGGGAGTTATCATTTGATGAAGCAGCAGAACTGGCATATTTTGGTGCCAAGATCCTTCATCCTTCAAGTGTCATTCCTGCCAGGGGAAAAAATATTCCCGTAAGACTTAAAAACACTATGGAACCTGAAGATGAAGGAACTTTAATTACTTCTTCAAGTGTACTACTTGATTATAAGGCAGTTGCGGCAAAAGACGGAATATCAGTCCTGCGAATTAAGTCTGACAGGATGCTTATGGCCTATGGTTTCTTACGCAAAGTGTTCGAAATCTTTGAAGCCTATAAAACTCCTATAGATATGATAGCAACATCGGAGGTGGCTGTGTCATTAACTATCGATAATCCACAATACCTGAGTGAAATAGCAAAAGATCTGAAAAACCTTGGAACAGTAAACGTTGAAAAAAACCAGACAATTATCTGCGTTGTTGGTGATTTCCGTACTGAACGTACAGGCTCAGCACCTGAAATTTTCGAGGCTTTGAACACTATCCCGCTCAAAATGATATCATATGGAGGTAGCTCAATCAGCCTGTCACTTCTTATTGATACCAATGATAAAATCAAAGCTCTGAGATTACTTAACATACATCTTTTTAATTAACAAAATGATCAGCCAGGAAACAGTTAATAAATTCAAGGATCTGCAAACTCCGTTTTATTATTATGATCTCGATATTCTGAATGTTGCATGCAGAATTGTAATGAAGGGATCAGCAGACTACGGATATAAAGTGCATTATGCAGTAAAAGCCAATGCAAATCCCCGGATCATGAAAATCATTTCGTCATATGGTTTTGGTGCAGATTGTGTAAGCTGGAATGAGATCGAATGTGCTATTAATGCAGGTTTTAAGCCTTCAGAAATTGTCTTTGCAGGAGTTGGGAAGACAGATAAAGACATCGAGGAAGCCCTGAAAGCTGATGTTTTCTGCTTTAACTGCGAATCGATTCCGGAAATCGAAGTAATAGATTCCCTGGCGTTGAAGCAGAACAAAGCAGCTATGATCGCCTTAAGGATCAATCCTTATATTGAAGCTTTCACGCATAAATATATCACTACAGGTATTGAGGAAAGTAAATTCGGAATAAATATCTGGGAACTTGATGAAGTGGTCAGAAGACTAAAACTGCTTAATAATCTCAACCTCAAAGGTATTCATTTCCATATCGGTTCACAGATCACCAGGATGGATGTGTTCAGGAACCTCTGTTCGCGAGTAAATGAATTACAGGAATGGTTTGCTTCACGTAATATACAACTGGATTTTATCAATGTTGGAGGAGGTCTTGGAATTGATTATGAGGATCCCGGTCAAATACCTCCATTTGAAGAGTACTTCTCACTTATCAATGAGTTTATATCTCTTCGTCCGGGACAGACTATTCATGTTGAACCGGGCAGGTCATTAACCGGTCAGTGCGGATCTCTCATATCAAAAGTACTTTATATTAAGAACGGAAGTAATACAACTTTTGCGATTATTGATGCAGGAATGACTGATCTTATACGGCCTGCCCTGTATAATGCCCGCCATAAAATAGAAAACCTTACATCTGCAGGCAATCCTCAAAAATATGATGTTGTGGGACCTGTTTGTGAATCGTCTGATACCTTCGGAAAATTTATTGAACTTCCGGAAACCCACAGAGGTGACATTATTGCAATCAGATCAGCCGGAGCATATGGTGAATCCATGGCATCGAGGTATAATATGAGAGATCTGCCCCGCTCTGTCTTTTCTGATGAGATATGATGTTGGTCAGGTGTCGGACGTCAGGCGTCGGCGTCGGGTTTTGGGGGATAGGCTGAGTACTGAAAGGTAATTATGATTTAAATAGTCCCAGGCTATACAGGAAAACCATTGCTATGGCCACCGGAGCAACAAATTTCACGATAAACATATAAAGAGGTATATATCCTGCTTTTAACTCTCCATCGTTAGTTAACTCCTTTCTTGTCCGTTGTGGACTGAAAAACCATCCGATAAACAGAACGATGAATAAGCCTCCCAGAGGTAACATAATATTTGCAGTCAGATATTCGAGCAAACTAAAAATATTCTTGTCAAGTATCGTGAAATTGCCAAGACCTCCAAGCGACCAGACTGTTACCACTCCAAGCACTGAAACAGTCAGTGTGGCAGCAATTGTGGCTTTACGTCTGGTCATTTTCAATTCTTCCACCAGGAAGGCTACAATAACTTCAAGTACCGAAATAGTTGATGTAAGAGCGGCAACGCCCAGTAATACAAAGAAGATTAATGCGAAGATATTCCCAAAAGGTATTTTTTGAAAGATACCGGGTAAAACAATAAATACAAGGCCTTTATCAGATGCCGGGGAACCACCCAGGGCGAATACTGCAGGGAATATTGCAATCCCTGCAATCACAGCAATCATTGTATCAGCTATTCCCACATATAAGGCTGATGAGGCAAGGTTATCATTCTTACGGATATACGAACCATAAGTTATTAAAGTTCCCATGCCGATACTGAGTGAAAAGAATGCCTGACCCAGCGCTTCCAGAATAACTTTCGGGGTGATTTTACTTAAATCGGGCTTGAAAAGAAAGAGTAATCCTTCTTTTGAACCCTCAAGTGTAAGCGACCTGACACATAATAAAATAAGAAGAAGAAGCAATAAAGGCATAAGTATCTTGGTATACCGTTCAATTCCTCTCTTTACCCCAGAAAAAATAATTAATGCTGTTAATCCCATAAATATAAGAAACCAGAGAAACGGACGAAAAGAGCCACTTAGAAAATCATCGAACATTAAAGTCAGTTCACTGTCGCTTTTCCCTGATAAATTTCCAACAAGAGCCTGATAGAAATATTCAAGTGACCAGCCGGCCACTGTAGTATAAAAAGCAAGTATCATAAAAGCAGCGGTAACACCCATAAGTCCTATCAGGTACCATGGTTTCCCTGGAGCAAGTATTTTAAAGGCACCATAGGGATTTCTCTGAGCAGAACGTCCAATAATGAACTCCGATGTCATAACAGGTATGCCGATAGCTATGACAAAACAAAGGTAAATAAGAAGAAAAGCACCACCACCGTTCTCCCCGGTTACATAAGGAAATCTCCAGATGTTTCCAAGGCCTATCGCAGATCCTGCTGCAGCCGCTATCACACCAAAACGGCTTGTGAAACTATCCCTCTGGCCGTTTAACTGATTATTCATAAATTTGTTAACTTAGGTTCAATTAAAATTTGTTTGGGGATTCTTCACAGAAGTCCAAAAAATTAAGGCCGAAGATAATAAACGTAATGTTCTTTTGTAAATAGTTAATAATATTTTAATATTAACATCTCTTTACTTGTCAATGAAAAAGAATTTTAGCTTTATTTCAATTTTTAAAACCTCTCAAGTTATGATCAGATATCTGGTTTCAGTATTTCTCATCTTTATCCTCTCCTGTTCTCCGCTGAGGATATATCAGGATCTACCTGAAGTAAGAGCATGGGAGAACGATATCGAAGAATTTGAGAAACTCAATGTTACAAAGTCATACCCCTCAAATGCCGTACTGTTTGCCGGTAGTTCAAGTATCAGATTGTGGACCACCCTGCCGGAAGATATGTTACCTTTCAATGTAATTCAAAGAGGATATGGAGGCGCTAAACTAACTGATTTTGCCGTATATGCTGATCGGATAATCAATCCCCACGAGTGTAGTGCCATTGTGCTTTTCATTGCCAATGATATATCAGGCAGCCCTGAAGATAAAAGTCCTGATGAGGTTGCGAACCTGTACAGGATTGTATTGAAAACTATCAGGAGAAAGCATAAGGATACACCTGTGTTCTGGATCGGGATCACTCCCACTCCCGCACGCTGGAATGTATGGCCCGAGATAAATAGAGCAAATAACCTGATCAGAAATATTTGTGAAAAAACCCGTAATACTTATTATATCCGTACAGTTCATATATTTATTAATAAAGATGGTAAACCGAGGGAGGAATTATTTGTTTCGGATAAATTACACCTGAATGCAGATGGATATAAAATATGGACCGGCATAGTTAAAAATGACCTCATGAATGTACTGGGCGACAGATTACCTGTTCGCTGACAATCATTAATTATTATCATATGAAAAAACTGTTTATCCTTTCATCTTTTCTATTATTTATTTTCTATATGTTACCAGCTCAAGTTCAGATCATTGCGCACCGGGGAGCCTCATATTTAGCTCCCGAAAACACTGTAGTATCAGCCACTCTTGCCTGGGAACTTGGAGCCGATGCTGTTGAAGTGGATATTTACCTTTCCAGAGACAATAAAGTATTGTGCCTTCATGATGAAAACACCAGAAGAACCACCGGTGAAGATTATTCAATTAAGAAAACCAGCTCGCAGATACTGCGGAAGCTGGATGCCGGATCTTTTAAAGATGAGAAATATAGAGGTGAAAAGATACCATTCCTTTATGAAGTCATAAACACTATCCCTGAAGGCAAGGAACTGGTTGTTGAGCTCAAATGCGGTAGTGAGGTTTTGCCATATCTCAAGGAGGAAATAAGCAGATATGGCCAGAACAAACGGTTTGTCTTCATTTGTTTCGATTTTCAAACTATTACTGAAACCCGAAAGGCATTCCCGGATAATGCCTGTTACTGGCTATGCAGCAATCGACTTCTTCTTGAAAAAAATCTTAATCTGGTTCCAGTAGCAGGATTACAGGGAGTGAGCCTAAGCTATAATATTATAAATGAGAAAGTTGCTAACAAGGTTAAAGAACTTGGCCTCGAGCTTTTCACATGGACAGTCGATGATCCTGATGAGTCAAAACGCTTAATCTCATTAGGCGTAAAAGGAATAACCACTAACCGCCCCGGATGGCTGAGGGAACAGATAACCTTACAATAATATTAACATTATTAAAAATGAAACGATTTTTCTTTTTTATTGTTTTTATGTTGGCAATTGAGCCCGAGCCCGAACTTATTGCTCAGAAGCCAAACCGAATTACAGCTAAACAACCACCATCTTTCAATTTTGGTAGAAATGCTTTTAGTGCACTGCCAGATCAAAATCTACCAGTCACATTCAATAATCCTGTAATACCGGGTTTTTATTCGGATCCAAGTGTTTGCCGGGTCGGTGAAGATTATTATCTGGTCTGCAGCACATTTGAATATTTTCCCGGTGTGCCGGTGTTCCACAGCAAAGATCTCGTGAACTGGAAACAGATAGGTCATTGTATAGATCGCCCGACTCAACTGGCAAAAGGCCTGAATATTTTCGCCACAACTATCCGTTATCATGAAGGTACATTTTATATGATCACGACCAACGTAGGAACAGGAGGTAATTTTTATGTAACTGCCGCTGATCCTGCCGGTCCATGGTCAGATCCTGTCTGGATTGAAGCTCAAGGGATTGATCCTGATATGTTTTTTGATGACGATGGAAGTGTATATATTGTTTCCTCAACTTTCGGATTGTATGAGATAGATCTGGAAACTGGAAAAGCAATTTCTGAGATAAGAAAAGTATGGAATGGAACAGGAGGTCGTTATCCGGAAGGCCCTCATATATACAAGAAAGATGGTTTTTATTATCTTATGGCTGCAGAAGGAGGTACTGAAGAAGCTCATTCAGAAACGATTGCTCGTAGCAAGAGTATATGGGGGCCATATAATCCGAATCCTTCCAACCCTATTCTGACTCATTGCAATGCAGCAGGACAAAACAATCCCATACAGGGAACAGGCCATGCAGATATTGTCCAGGCGCATGATGATTCATACTGGATAGTGTTTCATGGTTACCGTACGGTTGGAGGAGGAGCCCATCATATACTAGGCAGGGAAACATGTCTGGCTCCGGTTTCCTGGCCAAGAAACGGTTGGCCGGTTGTTAATGGGAATGGTACTGTTAATATAAATATGACCTGCCCAACTCTGCCACTGAAACCATTCCCGGAAAATGCATCCATGATCGATTTTAATGAGGATAAGCTTGGTCTGGAATGGAATTATATCAGATACCCTGCTACTGAAAATTATTCACTTAGCCAGCGCAAAGGATACCTGCGTTTGAGAGGTTCCGAACAGACAATAGAGGACAATAAATCACCAACATTCACAGGCAGAAGAATACAGGATATGTACTTTACTGCAACGACTTCACTGGAGTTCAATCCGAAATCAGCAAACGAAGAGGCAGGTCTTATACTGCTTAACAACGGATCTCATTTTGATCTCCTTGTTAAGAAATCCGGCTCAAGGAGAGTGATTGTAACAAGGTTGCGTTTTGGATCTGTCGTTCACGAGTCAGATGAGGTGATTCTGAAACCCGGACCTGTTCAGTTAAGAATTTCAGGAACCCGTTCCACATTTTCTTTCTCTTATTCTCAGGATAATAAAATATTTAAAGAGATAACCAGGGCAGATTCCAAATTCCTGAGTTCAGAGACTGTGGGAGGCTTCACCGGGGTCTATACAGGTCTTTATGCGACCAGTAACGGAAAGGTAAGTTCATCCGTCGCAGATTTTAACTGGTTTGAATATAAAAAGGAGAATGCCGGAAACGCAAATCCTAGATTCCCTGGTTTTTAACTCTTTAATAAAGAAAACAGTAGAGTAGTAAATGAAATTAAGATTTCGTATTAATTACCAATAAATTACAAGATGAAGAAGACATTACTTTTTTTGCTTATCGTTTCAGTTTCTGCGACCTGTAATCTTTTAAACGGACAAAAGACAGGATCGTGGGGCGACCAGGGAAATGATACTTATATTAATCCAATACTGAATGCCGATTATTCTGATCCTGATGTAATAAGGGTTAGTGAGAAATACTATATGGTTTGTTCTGAATTCCATTTTATGGGTATGCCAGTGTTGGAATCAGACGACATGGTAAACTGGGAGATTGTCGGACGTGTTTATGATAATATTGACTTTCCTGGTTACAGCACAAATGAGCAATACGGGAGAGGTTCCTGGGCACCTGCAATCCGTTTCCATAATAATAAATTCTGGGTTTATTTCTGCACACCCGGAGATGGTTTATTTATGAGTACATCAGAAAAAGCGGAAGGCCCCTGGGATCCCCTGGTGGTTGTCAAGGAAATCCCAAGATGGGAAGACCCGTGTCCTTTCTGGGATGATGACGGCACTGCCTACTTAGGACATAGTATGGTGGGTGCAGGTCCGATTATTATTCATAAGATGAGCGCTGATGGAAAGCAGTTGCTGGATGAGGGTGTGACTGTATATACCGGACCTGTGGCAGAAGGAACAAAAATCCATAAACTAAACGGTTACTACTATCTTAGTATTCCTGAAGGTGGTGTGGAACGAGGTTGGCAAACAGTATTAAGATCAAAAAATATTTTTGGCCCCTATGAAAAAAAAGTTATATTGGAAAGAGGAAGCACTAATATTAATGGTCCTCACCAGGGATCACTTGTTGATACACCTGAAGGACAATGGTGGTTCTATCATTTTCAATCCGCTGGAGCTATGGGCAGAGTTGTACATCTTCAGCCTGTTATGTGGCAGGATGGCTGGCCAATAATAGGTGTGGATATCGATCGTAACGGGATTGGTGAACCGGTATATGTCTGGAAAAAACCTGATATTAAAGGTGATTTTAAAATAACGGCACCTCAAACTACTGATGATTTCAACACACTAACTTTAAATCTTCAGTGGCAATGGAACCATAATCCTGATAACGGAGCATGGTCTTTAACCGAAAAATCAGGCTGGCTGACTTTGAAAGCATTAAAAGCTGAAAATTTTATGAAAGCCAGGAATACAATAACACAAAAAGTTATGGGAACTACAGGTGAAGCTATAACGGAAATGGATTTAAACGACATAGCTGAAGGACAAAAAGCAGGTCTGTGCAGCATGGGAGGTAAGAATAACAACCTTATTGGTGTGCAAAAGAAAAATGGTCAGCTCTATGTTTTCTTTGAAAAGAACGGTGTAGTATCAGAAGAAAAAACAATAAAAGCGAGAAAAATCTATTTTAAGGTTCAGCTTGATATTAAAAATAATAAGAATCAATTCTATTACAGTTTAAATAATAAATCTTTCGCCCCCCTGGGAGAATACTTTACTACAAGTTTCGGTTATTGGAAAGGTACCAGGATCGGATTATACTCATTTAACGAACTCAATAACGCCGGTTCAGCATCTTTCAACTGGCTTATCTACAATTATGACGGGCCTGATGGCAGATAGTAATAACTTATTCGTAATATCCAGATCCAACCTGCAGGGAGATCGCCCCGGTTGGCTCAAAGATCAGGTTTCCCTGACATGAAAACATAATTTTGACCGTTACCTGGTGCAATCCGGCAATTAAAACAAATAAGGAATAAACCAAATATTGATTAACATATTTAATCTTAAATATTAGACATACTATGAAAAATTCTATTTCCCGTCGTAATTTCTTTTTTAAAACCATGGGGGCTGGTGTCGGAGCTTTTGTCTTTCGCTCCTTTCCCGGATTTGCTTTACAGAACAAAGGCAGGGGTATTACTCCCCTTATCATTACAAGTCATACTAACCAGACAGGGCAGAATGCCATGGAGACAGGATGGGAAATATTGAAGAATGGGGGCTCTGCTGTTGATGCAGTGGAGAAAGCTGCTAATGTTATTGAAGTGGATCCAGAGGATACAAGTGTTGGTTACGGAGGTTTGCCAAATGAGAGAGGCGTTGTACAGCTTGATGCATCTTTTATGGATGGCAGTACATATTCAGCGGGTTCCGTTGCCTGTCTTGAGAACATTAAAACACCTTCATCGGTTGCCAGGCTGGTTATGCAGCATACTGATCATGTGCTTCTTGTTGGAGCTGGTGCACTTGAGTTTGCAAGGGCATGGGGCTTCACTGAAGAAAACCTCCTTACTGATAAATCACGTAAGATATGGCTTCACTGGAAAGAAGAGATGAGCCCTTCAGACGACTGGGGATTGCCGGAACATCTCCAGAACCTGAAGCAAAAAGAAGCATACCTGCATAATGTTTCGGATCTTGAACACAATTATGGGACAACCAATGTACTGGCAATTGACGCGGATGGCAATATTGCCGGCTGTACCACTACAAGCGGACTGAGCTTTAAACTAAATGGCCGTGTAGGTGACTCTCCAATTATTGGGGCTGGTCTGTATGTTGATAATGAGGTAGGCGCTGCCGGTGCCACAGGAAGAGGTGAAGACGTAATTAAGTCCTGCTCTTCATATTATATTGTGCTTAAAATGAAGGAAGGACGAACACCTCAACAGGCATGTGAAGATGCCCTGCAAATGATCGTCAACCGGTACAGGAAAGTGAATCCTGATTTTTACCCCAGTGAAAGGTTTGTAGCCATAAACAGGAATGGAGAATTAGGATGCGCCGCAATGGGGAGAACCAGGAATCCTGAAATGTCAGTAAGAACAGAGAAAGGTTATTCAAAGTACGAAGGCATAATAGCATTTCCCGGGAGATAAGAATGAACTTAATATTCTTACCTGACCTTTATACTTCTATCGAATAATTTTTTCCAGTCATCCGTTTCAGTGCTGTATGAAGGCTGTGGTCTGTCATCTGTCTTTCTTTCCAGCCTTTTAATGACATAGCTTTTATCCCTTCTCCCCTCACCCTTGCCATGATCAACAACGTCAACCCAGGCTACAAACCGGTTGATTTTATGGGGAATTACTTCCGAAGTCCGGATAAATTCTATATCCTCTTCTTTTAAAGTATAGTTGTCGTGGTTGGTTTCCCAGACGTCAACATAATAAACATAAGGGCCAAGATGAGAAAAAACGACTATCCCGTCTTCATCGGTAAAGCCCTCTGATTCCATATTGGCCTCATTCTCCCAGTCAATCAGGGTCGGGTATAATCTCACATTGGCATCGGCAACAGTGTATTCATCATAGTATTCAACAACCTCAATCTCGAGAAGTGTCGGAATATTAACATCAATAATCATCGATGCTTCATCAGACAAACCTGTCCGTGACCAGGCTGTCAATACTACTTCGAATGTGCCTGAAACTGTGTAGATATGAATCGGATGCACTTCGTTGGATATATATCCATCGCCAAAATCCCATTCAAAGCTTGTTGAGTTATGAGATTCATTTGTAAACCAGACCTCCTCGCCTACTACCGGATCACCGGGTGTAGCTGAAAAATATACTCTGGGAGACGTTTCACATGAGAAGAGGATTACTGGTAAAACCAATGTCAGGTATATAATCTTTTTCATCGTTTTGTTTATTAATTGTTCAAAATAACCTACCCAAAATACGTGCCAGTAATTTAAGGTCTGATTTATTGCGGGAATGTTGCATCTGATCCCTTTTTTTTCAATAGATCAAATCAAAAAATATTAATTAACTTTGCACTCCTGTAAAATTACATACTAACATAATGATTAAAATAACATTCCCTGACGGATCATCAAAAGAATTCAGGAACGGTATATCAAGTCTTGAAATTGCAGAAGAGATCAGTCCCAGACTTGCAAAAGAAGTCTATTGTGCAACTGTCAATGGTGTTATTTATGATCTTACAAAGTCCATAAATACCGATGCTACCCTGAAGTTGCATAAATGGGAAGATGAAGAGGCAAAGCATGCCTTCTGGCATTCCTCCGCACATCTTATGGCTGAAGCTCTGGAAGTGATCTATCCTGGTATAAAATTTGGTATTGGACCGGCTATTGAAAACGGATTTTATTATGACGTTGATCCGGGTGATCACAGGATTATAACGGATGCTGACCTGCCTTTAATTGAAGAAAGAATGAAGGAGCTGGCAGCCAGAAATACTGCTTTTATAAGAAGGGAAGTTACCAGGAAAGAGGCTCATGATATTTTCACAGAGAAGGGAGATGAATACAAGACTGAACTTATAAGTGAACTTGAAGATAGCATAATATCATTATATACCCATGGCGGATTCACTGATCTTTGCCGCGGGCCTCATTTGCCCTCCACTGAACCAATTAAGGCCATAAAGCTTCTCAGTGTTGCCGGTGCATACTGGAGAGGTGATGAGAACCGTAAAATGATGACAAGGATCTACGGAATTACATATCCGAAACAAAAAATGCTTGATGATTATCTAGCTTTCCTGGAAGAGGCAAAGAAAAGGGATCACAGGAGGATAGGCAAAGAGCTTGAGCTATTTACGTTTTCACCCAGAGTGGGAATGGGATTGCCGCTATGGCTTCCCAAAGGATCAGACATAAGGCAGAATCTGATAACATTCCTCACAAATGTGCTTCGTAAAAGAGGTTACAGAATTATTACCACACCTCACATTGGTGATGTAAACCTTTATAAAACTTCAGGTCATTATGAAAAATACGGCACCAGTTCATTTCAGCCAATGTCCACTCCACAGGAGGGCGAACAGTTTATGCTGAAACCAATGAACTGCCCTCATCACTGCGAAGTATATAATGCCACACAGCACTCATATAAGGACCTGCCGGTACGACTGGCGGAATTCGGTACAGTTTACAGGTATGAACAAAGTGGTGAGCTGCACGGACTTACAAGGGTCAGAAGTTTTACGCAGGATGATGCGCATCATTTTTGCAGACCCGATCAGCTGAGGGAAGAATTTAAAACCATTATAGACCTTGTCCTTTATGTTTTCAGAATACTGAATTTAAATGACTTCACTGCTCAGATCTCTTTAAGGGACCCTGATGATAAGGAGAAATATATTGGTTCCGACGAAAACTGGGAGAAAGCAGAACAGGATATAATCGTTGCTGCCCGCGAAAAAAACCTTGAGACTACTATTGTACCCGGAGAGGCAGCATTTTATGGCCCTAAACTCGATTTTATCTTCAGGGATGCCATTGGCAGGAAATGGCAGCTCGGGACCATCCAGGTTGATTATAATCTTCCTGAGCGGTTTGAACTTACTTATAATGGAAGCGATAATCAGAAACACCGGCCGGTTATGATCCACAGAGCTATATTCGGATCCATGGAACGGTTTGTAGCCATACTGATTGAAAATACTGCCGGTAAGTTTCCTCTATGGCTCGCTCCTGAAAAAGCTGTTATCCTGCCCATAAGTGAAAAATTCAATGAATATGCCGGAAATGTTTTGGAAATTCTAAATAATTCCGATATTTACACCTTGATTGACGACCGGAATGAAAAGATCGGTAAGAAGATCAGGGATAATGAATTAAAGAGAATTCCGTACCTTCTGATCATAGGTGAAAAAGAGGTTGAAAAAGGGACAGTTTCAGTACGTAAACAGGGAGAAGGTGATAAAGGGACCATGAAGGTTGATGAATTTGTTGATTTCATAAAGACCGAAATCAGGAAAGAGATTGCAGACTGATTGCAGAGTTAACAAAACTTAAGTATTAACGAAAGTAAGGAGGACAAAGCTATAACCGGACCAATTAGGCGCAGCCGTGGCATGTTTAACCAACCGGCTCACAAAATTAACAACCGGATCACAGCAAAAGTGGTCAGAGTTGTCGGTGAAGAAATAGAACCAAAAATTATGAGTATCCAGGATGCCCTCAGTCTGGCAGATGAGATGGAACTCGATCTTGTGGAAATTTCCCCTAATGCTGATCCCCCGGTTTGCAAAATCATTGATTATCAGAAGTTTCTTTATCAACAAAAAAAGAAACAAAAGGAAATAAAGGCAAAAACTGCAAAAATTGTGGTGAAGGAGATAAGATTTGGTCCCAATACTGATGATCATGATTACAATTTTAAGCTCAGACATGCAATCAGGTTCCTTGAAGATGGAGCAAAAGTCAGAGCCTATGTGTTTTTTAAAGGTCGATCAATCTTATTCAAGGAAAAGGGCGAAGTTTTATTATTACGCCTTGCCAACGATCTTGAAGAATACGGAAAGGTTGATCAGCTTCCCAGGCTTGAAGGGAAAAGGATGATTATCTCCATATCTCCTAAGAAAAAGAAATAGTATTATTAAAATATATTGAATAATAAGAAATGCCAAAGATGAAGACTAATCCCGGTGCCAAGAAAAGATTTTCTCTCACCGGAACAGGAAAAATCAAACGTAAGCATGCATTCAAGAGTCACATTCTGACAAAGAAGTCAACAAAACGCAAGAGGAATCTTACGTACTTTGGTCAGGTTGATAAAGCAGATGCCAAAAACATAAAACTTCTGCTGGCACTTAAATAATGTTAAGCTCTTTGATAAATTAATTTATAGTATTAACAGATTGATCAGCAGTAAAGAGTCCACAGGAGGAACGCTGACATTCAAAAAGATTAGTTATGCCAAGATCAGTAAATTCAGTTGCATCAAAAAAAAGGAGGAAAAAAATCCTTAAACAAACAAAAGGCAACTTCGGATCAAGAAAGAATGTTTTTACAGTCGCAAAAAATACTCTTGAAAAAGGTTTGGGTTATGCATACCGCGACAGGAAGAAAAAGAAGGGATCCTTCAGATCTTTATGGATACAAAGGATCAACGCCGGTGTACGTCAGTATGACATGAGTTATTCCGAATTTATCGGCAAACTCAACCGGAAAGGAATTGCACTTAACAGGAAAACCCTTGCAGATCTGGCAATGAACCATCTTGAAGCATTTAAGGCTATCGTGGATAAAGTCAAATAATTACCTGATTTTCATAAATATACGCTTAATTCTTATTCTCTTTAGCCCTCTTGCCTCTTTATCTAGCGATAACCAGATAAATTTGGGTTTACCCACAATATGGTCTTCAGGTACAAAACCCCAATATCTCGAGTCGGCCGAATTATTTCTATTATCACCCATCATCCAGTAGTAATCCATTTTAAAAGTATAACTACCAGCCGGAACATTATTTATATAGATAGTACTGCCATCAATCCTGAGATCATTATTCTCATAAACATCAATTATCCTTTCATAAAGACACAGATTCGAAGTATCAATTCTGACGGTCGAACCTTTTACAGGTATCCAGATTGGTCCAAAGTTGTCCTCATTCCATCCATATGAGCGCCTGTAAGGGAAAATATGCGGTGCATATTCTCCTTCCCTTGTATAAATAGGTGAAACCTCGGTAACATTTGTAAACTTCGAGATTGCATTTGCATTGTCTTTAGTAAGTGGTAATATATAAGCCGAGCCTGAAATCATTTTCTGATCCGATCTTGAAATATTAAGTCGTTCAAACGCTCTGGGATTGATAGTAGTACCGTTCGTACTTACTACATAAGTAGTCTGTTGGGTATCATTTTCAGGCAATTGTTTCCCGTTTACAAAAACATCTCCGGATCTGATAGCTATGGTGTCGCCTGGAATACCTATACATCTCTTTACATAATTATCTCTTCTGTCAACAGGGCGATATATCACGTTGAATCTGTCCCATACTTCCTTTCTGGCCATTTCAAGGTAATATTCATCAGATCTGTATCCCGGATTACCATAGCTATCCCTTGCTTTCAACTCCCTGGCAGTCCGGCGGACAATCTCGTAATAACTTGTTTCCTGCTCTTCAAGTACAACAGTATCGCCTGCAGGAAAATTAAAGACAATCGGATCATTGTTTTCTACTTTACCCAAACCGACAAGTCTCTTGTAGGCCCAATGGATAATATCCGACCATGATTTACCCTTTGTGATGGGCATTGTATGCTGTGTGAATGGAAAGGCAACGGGTGTGTTTGGCATACGAGGCCCATATGCTAACTTACTGACAAACAGATGATCACCTATCAACAAAGATTTCTCCATCGATCCTGTAGGAATGCGGTAATTCTGAAAAAGAAAGATATTAATAAGAGAAACTGCTATTACAGCAAAAATCAAAGCATCGAGCCATTCTACAAAAGTACTGTTATCTCCCTCACGTTTTTTCCAGAATGTCCAGTTAATCTTCTCTGAAACGTAAATATCATAAATAACTGCCAGCCCTATAATCAACCAGTAACTACCAATCCAGATAACAATAAGTGTATAAATTATCGCTGCTATTGCAAATCTCAGGTATTTTTTATTGAAAAACTCACTCATTTTTTAAACTAATTATGAAGCTGTAAAAGTAAAAATAATAATCAGAATCCCAGCACATCACTCATGGTGAATATACCTTTTCTTGGCCGGATAAACTCTGCAGCAATAATTGCACCAAGAGCCATACCTTTCCTGTTTTTTGCCTCATGCCTGAGGCTTATAGTGTCGATTTCCGAGTCCCAGATCACGGTGTGGGTTCCTGGTACAAGTCCTTCACGAACTGACCGTATGGGAACGTTATTCTCATCCTTGTCTTTTTCGAAACACCATCCCATATAATTGTCGTGCTGACGTGTTATTTCCCCTGCCAGTGTGATAGCTGTGCCGCTCGGAGCATCAAGCTTTTTTACATGGTGGATCTCTTCAATCAGAGGCGAATACTCCCTGTAATACCTAATGTAACTTGCAAGCTCTGAGTTTAATCTAAAAAGTATATTTACACCTATGCTGAAATTAGATGAATGTATGAATGAAGTTCCGTTACTTTCACATACCTCTCTAGCCTTTTCAAAATCCTTCAACCAGCCGGTTGTTCCGGAAACAACCGGGACTTTCAGTCCCAGGCAGGTAACTATATTTTTGTAAGCTGCATCCGGTGATGAAAATTCAATGGCAACATCAATACCCCGAAGATGTTCCTCATTAAGATCTGACGTATTATCCTGGTCAACAATAAGTTTAATAGAATGCCCACGCATGAGGGCTGCTGACTCAACTTCATGGCCCATACGACCATAACCAATCAAAGCAATATTCATTTTTTTCTATTTTGATATAACTGCAACAGAACCACTTTCACCTTCTATGTCCACAACCGAGCCTCCGGCTATCTTTGCTTTTCCTCTCCATTCACCCTCTTCAACGTCAATCCATCTTAATGCAAAGTCATTGCCATGTTTGCTGAGATCCAGATGAACAGTACCACTGGTCGCGAAATAAATAAGATAATACTCTCCTTCTTTTGCCGACATATATACTTCATCATTTTCTTCCACCTTCAATAGGTCCATCTTCGGTGCGACATCCCACAACCTTATTATGGTCTCGATATTCCTTACCGTTTTTATGCAGTTTGCAGATAAATCGCTCAAACCCAATCCTGACGGAGGACGGTGAAATCTGCTTGAGGCAAATCCTCCTAATATATTGCGAAAGAATGTATTAACTGCGTGCTCTGTTGTAATACCACGATTAAGCCAGCTTCCACTGTCACTGCCATATATTTTTGTGCTGTTTACCGGCCTGGGATTCATTTTTGTATAATTAAAAACATATTGTGCATTTTCCCAGTTGTCAATCCCGGTTATCTGACTGTTCTGAGATATATCAATAAATCCGTATCTGTCGGGATTATCAATTGTCCTCTTATGCGTCATTGATTTAACATCCCAGTTGTCCCACATTTCAGTGATATATATATCCTTTCCCTCAGCACACGATCTGATATAATCTGCCCAGTATATTGCCCAATCCTCTTTGCCACTCGTTTCATTATCAATACAATACAACACATTATCGTACTTAAGAGAGAGTGAAAGAAGTTTTTCAACGAACAATTGCTGATATTTAAGCAGTACAATATTATTATCCAGTTCTGGTACGGTAAAGAAGAAAGGTTGAACATTTTGACCGGGATGCAAGGGATAAACGCTGTCTAATCGTGATTCTTCAAATGAATAATTAATATTATTTGCAGGATTGAAAGGATCTTTTTTCCAGGGATCGCGGGAATGATCAAACCTGTCCCACACTTCGATCTGGACAATGATATCTCTCTCCCATGTAAGCTTAAGGAGATTTTCAAAACATTGCCAGTATATATCGTTCCATTTGTTAAGATCATATTTGCCGTCAGTATTAAGGTAGAAAGCATGCATGTTGCCCGGATCCCTGTCGCTCATCGTGTTACGGATTACATTTCCTCCGGCTTTTTTCAGACTATCAAGATGAGTTTGCAGGTTCCCATTCTGAAAAAGGTTATCATTATCAGTGGCGCCAAGAAGTAAAACTGGCTTACCTTTATATTGCCAGTAACTTCTATTTTTTAAGTAAGGTTTTATCTGGCGTTCTCTTTTCCATGGGGTTGTTGAATGAGAACAACCAAAAATAAAAAGAATCATAATATAACAGAACAAAAGTAATTTTTTCATGTCAATCTGCACTTCGTTAAATGTTATGTTAAATTGGTACGAATTTATATCTTTATACTAATTAAACCAAAGTACAAAGCTTACCATTATTAAAAAATGAAAAAAGTATCAATCACATTATCAGTTTTTGTTATGATACTGACAACTGCCTGTAATTCAAAAGAAAAAGCCGACCTGGTGATTATCAATGGCAAGGTTCTCACGATCGATGAAACTAATCCGGTAGCAGAGGCTATAGCAATTAAAGGTGAAATCATTATTGCTGCAGGTACAACAAAAAAGATTTCCGGAATGATTGAAGAAGGAGCAACTGATGTGATTAATGCGGAAGGAAGACTGGTGATTCCCGGATTCAATGATGCTCATGTTCATTTCGGACCGCTTGATCCTGATTATGTAGAGCTCAGATATACCACTGATCCATCTGTTATTACAGAAAAGGTTAAGGAACAGGTGGCAAGATCAAAACCCGGAGAGCTCATCCGTGGAGGTCACTGGGAACATGAAATGTTCATTCAGAAAAAATGGCCCACAAAGGATCTTATAGACAGTGTGTCTCCGGATAATCCTGTTATTCTCAGCCGGGCTGACGGCCACTCAGTGCTTGTAAACAGTTATGTACTTGAAAAATCAGGTATAACTAAAGATACTCCCGATCCCTTCGGTGGTGAGATCCAGAAAGATCCCGCTACAGGTGAACCTACCGGTATTCTGAAGGAAAAAGCCCAGGGTCTTATCAAAACAGGTTCGGTAAAGATTCAGAGGACACCCGGGGAGGAAGCAGAAAAAGTATGGCAGGGGTATCTTATGGCACTTAAGGAAGCAAGTGAACTTGGTGTTACTAGCATCCAGATTCCTGGAAATGCAGATTTTGGAATGTATGAAAAACTTTACAATGAAGGTCTTCTGACCAGCAGGATTGACATTGGGAAATCACTGACCGCCGATTCAGCCTTACTGTCAGAATATACTGAATTATCAAAGAAATATCCCCGGTCGGGGAACTGGATCCGGTTCGGATATCTTAAAGCGTTCATTGATGGTACTATAGGTTCAGGCACTGCATTAATGTTTGAACCCTTTACTGATAATCCTGAATCATCAGGTCTTGCAATGATGCCTTATGATAAGTTTGAGAATATGGTCGTGACTGCCGACAGATTTGGTTTTCAGATCGGAGTACATTCGATTGGAGACAAGGGTAATAACTGGACTCTCAATGCTTATGAGAAGGCGCAAAAGGTTAACGGCAAACGCGACAGCCGACATCGTGATGAACATGCCCAAACTCTGCAATTATCTGATATACCTCGATTTGCACAACTTGGTGTCATTCCTTCGATGCAACCTACACACTGCATCACCGATAAACGGTTCTATGAGAAACGTGTTGGTATAGAAAGATGTAAGGGTGCATATGCATGGAGAAGTCTTATAGATGCTGGTTCAATTCTTGCTTTTGGAACCGATTACCAGGTTGAACCTCTTAATCCCATGGAGGGACTTTATGCGGCAGTTACAAGAAAGAACAGACTTGGTGAAGAGGATGAAGGCTGGTTCCCGGAGCAAAAACTGACTATGGAAGAGGCTATTAAATATTATACATTCGGGTCGGCTTATGCCCAGTTCATGGAAGAACGTAAAGGAATGATCAAAAAAGGTTACCTTGCCGATATCGTTATTACAGATAAAGATCTTCTGACTATTCCCGAATCTGAAATAATGAAGACAAGGGTGGATTATACTATTGTAGGGGGTAAAGTGGTATATAAATCAGAAAAATAGCCCCTCTGGCCGCTGTCGCGGCCTTCTCCTCTAAAGGGGAGGTAATTTTACTCACAAGTACACAACTACCTAAAGACAGAATATTAGCCCCCCTTCAGGGGGGTTGGGGGGCCTGTACTATTAAAGTTGGGGGACCTGTACTATTAAAGTTGGGGGGCCTGTTTTATATGGTTGTGGCGTCTTTATCATGGATTGAGAGATCCGACAATGAGTACAGAATCCTCAATGCCTCCTCCCGGGAAGATCCGCAAAACTCAGGTTCTGCCTTAAAGTCTGAACACACTTTTGGCCGGGAAGGATCACCGTATAATGCGCACTTATAATCATCAAGGAGATGTATGCACCTTACTCCTGCCGGCTTGCCTTCCGGCATCCCGGGGATAGGGGAAGATATTGATATAGCAACACAACAGGCACCGCAATGGGGTCGGCATTCCATTTTTGATGTATTATAGATGATGTAATATAGACAATATGTTAAGGGCTAAAGTGGCCAAAAAATTTATTTTTATTGTATTTTTGAATAAACAAAATACCGATGCGGATAGATATAATCACTGTTTTGCCGGAATTGCTGGAAAGTCCCCTGAACCATTCGATACTAAAAAGAGCAAAAGAAAAAGGTCTGGTTGAAATAAATGTGATTAATCTCCGTGATTTTGCAAAAGACAAGTACAGGACAGTTGATGATTATGCTTTCGGAGGAGGTTCAGGAATGGTGATGATGATCGAACCGGTTTATTCAGCCATTCAAAAACTGAGGAGTGAAAGAGACTATGATGAAATTATCTATGCCTCACCAGACGGTGAAAAATTCACTCAGAAAATAGCAAACCAGCTTTCACTTAAAAACAACATAATAATTCTTGCTGGTCACTATAAGGGTATTGACCAGAGAATAAGAGACCACCTTATCACACGTGAGATATCAATAGGTGATTATGTTCTCTCCGGAGGTGAATTACCTGCAGCAATAATGACAGACGCAATAATCAGATTAATACCAGGAGCAATTTCAGATGAACAATCCGCCCTCTCCGATTCTTTTCAGGATGATCTTCTTGCCCCTCCGGTATATACAAGACCGTCAGAATTCAGGGGATGGAAAGTTCCTGATATACTCCTCTCGGGAAATACAGCCCAGATAGAAAAATGGAGGCACGAACAGTCCGTGGAACGGACAAGTAAACTCAGGCCTGATCTGTCAGGAAATGAAGAAGAGAGGAGGTGAAGAGGTTAAGGGCTGAGCGGGTGAGTTTGGAAATAACAAAAAGCTTTATTAAAATTGTGGTCTGTATTTTCTAAATTATATCTAATTAATAATCAACAACATGAATACGCATGATTATATTAATCGCGAAGATAAGTACGGTGCTCATAATTACCATCCTCTTCCGGTAGTTCTTGAAAGAGGCGAAGGTCCCTTCGTCTGGGATGTAGAGGGTAAGCGTTATTTCGACTTCCTTTCAGCATATTCAGCTGTCAATCAGGGGCATTGCCATCCCGAAATTATTAAAGCTTTAACTGAGCAGGCAACGAGGCTTACACTGACATCAAGGGCATTTTATAATTCTGTTCTGGGTGAGTATGAAGAGTACATTACAGGGTATTTTGGTTATGACAAGGTGCTTCCCATGAATTCAGGAGCCGAGGCAGATGAAACAGCTCTTAAACTCTGCAGAAAATGGGCATATAAGAAAAAAGGTATAAAAGACAATAATGCAAAGATAATTGCATGTGAAGGTAACTTCCATGGCCGTACCATTACAATAGTATCAATATCTACTGATCCTGATGCCCGAAATGATTATGGCCCTTTTACTCCGGGTTTCGTTATTATACCTTATAATGACATACCGGCTCTTGAAAAGGCACTTGAGGATCCTGATGTGGCAGGTTTTCTTGTGGAACCAATACAGGGTGAAGCAGGTGTGTTTGTTCCCGACGAAGGGTATCTGAAAAAAGCTTATGACCTGTGCAAGTCGAAAAATGTTCTCTTTATCGCTGATGAGGTGCAAACAGGCCTCGGAAGAACAGGTAAGTTACTTGCCTGCGATTATGAAGATGTAAGACCTGATATACTCATTCTGGGTAAGGCACTATCAGGCGGAATCATGCCGGTTTCTGCAGTTCTTGCCGACGATGAAATTATGCTGACCATAAAGCCTGGAGAACATGGTTCAACATTCGGGGGGAATCCACTGGCAGGAAAAGTAGCAATTTCAGCTCTCGAAGTGATTAAAAACGAAAAGCTTGCTGAAAATGCTGACAGACTGGGGAAAATTTTCCGCGATGAGTTTAAAGCTATCCAGTCTGAAATGATTGAACTTGTAAGAGGAAAAGGCCTGCTGAACGCAGTGGTTATAAAACCCCAAAATCGTAAAACCGCCTGGGATGTTTGTCTTGCAATGAAAGAGTACGGGATTATCGCAAAACCAACACATGAGCATATAATCCGCTTCGCTCCTCCCCTGGTAATTACGGAGGAACAACTCAATGAAGCTATCGAACTTATAAAAGAGACCTTTAAACTCTTTGAATAACAAACTGAAAACCTGTCAGCAATATTCAGTATAATATGTTCCGGCTAAATCAGCTAAAACGTGTCCGGCTCAAAAATATTGAAATATTAAGTAATACAGTAAAGAGGTATTATTAATACAATTATAGAAAAGCAGGCCTGTACTATAAAGGTAATAAAAAACTTTCATAATATGAAGAAATTTACTCTCTGGTTGATTGCATTCTTTATCACTGTCGGGGCTGCTTATTACCAGAGGAAAACCGGACCTACATATCCAAAACAATTTGATGTAACAGTCAATGATTCAGTCTTTACCATGAAACTGGTCCGGAGTCTTTCACTGAATGAACGACCCGAAGTGAAACTCAGATTAAGCGATACAACAATCAAGGCAAGGTTATTTTACAGACGATTCAGATCAGAGGATGAGTATATGGTGAGCGGTTTCATTTACAAAATCTATCCTTTGAATTCATTCATAATGAATAAAATATTCAAAAAATATGAGGAAAAAGGATTTTTTGCAGCTGTACCGCAACAACCTCCTGCCGGTAAGTTAGAGTACTATATTGAAATTACTGATTTAAACGGTACCGATATCTATCTTAAGGAATCACCTGTTGTGATAAGATTCAAGGGAAGTGTTCCAGGTATTATACTTATGCCGCATGTAATACTAATGTTTGCGGCAATGCTCTTTTCGACCGCTGCAGGATTGTCAGGCATTGTGAGATTACCGGTATACAGGAGATATTCATTATGGACCCTTGCTCTGTTGTCAGTCGGAGGATTGTTTCTTGGCCCTTTAGTGCAATATTATGCATTTGGTGAATTATGGACCGGCATTCCTTTTGGATGGGATCTTACGGACAATAAGACAATAATTGCATTAGCTTTCTGGATACTGGCTGTAATAATGAACAGGAAAAAGGAGAGACCTTTGTTTACAGGGCTCGCCGCCGTGGTATTACTTCTCGTTTATTCAATTCCGCACAGTATGTTTGGTTCGGAACTTGATTATGAAAGCGGTAAGGTAATTCAGGGAATTCTTCTTATTTTTCCGCATAGATTTATTAAAAATTCATAAATTAAGTGCAGCATATTAAATTATCTCACGTCTATTGATTAGAAAATTGAGAGACAGTGAGTGCGGCCATACAAATAATAACTAGTCCTTATAATAAGAAAATGACTAATGTAGAAGCGGCATTCAAGAATTTACACCAGGACCTTTTGGACGGGTGTATAGCAGGTGACCAGAAGTCACAATTCCAGATTTATAAACTGTACTATAAAGCAATGTACAACACAAGCCTGAGAATTGTGAACAACGCAATGGAAGCTGAGGATATAATGCAGGAATCGTTCCTGTCGGCCTTTGAAAAGATTGATACGTATTCAGGAACAGTCAGTTTCGGGGCCTGGCTTAAAAAGATTGTTATCAACCGGTCACTCGATGTGTTAACTAAAAAGAAAGCGGTCTTTGAAGATATTGAGTATCATGCTGGGATAAGAGAAGAAGATGATGAAGATGCACACAGAAAGGAAGAGATTGATGTCAGGGTCGAAGAAGTAAAAGAGGCTATTGAGAGACTGCCGGACGGATACAGAATCATCCTTTCACTCTATCTCCTTGAAGGTTATGATCATGATGAAATTGCAGAAATACTGTCAATTACAAGCAGTACTTCAAGATCTCAACTATCAAGGGCAAAACAGAGACTCATCGCAGAACTTAATGGAAAAGGTAAATTTATAAGGTAATGAAAAATATAGAAGACATAATCAGGAGTAATAAAGATTTTTTCGAAGGAACCGGGCCATCGGAAGGTCATTTTGAAAGGTTTAACAGAAAGCTTGAACAAAGATTCCATACCGTTGTAATAAGACGAAGCATTGTACCATACTTACTGCGGGCTGCTGTTGTTACATTGCTGATTACTCTCTCCTCACTATGGGTATGGGATCATTTCCTGAGACCAGATAGTACAAGGATGGCTCTTGGTGATGTGTCTTCGGAATATAAAGAAGTGGAAAACTATTACATGTACAGGGTTAACCTTATGGAAGATCAAATATATTCCATGAACCTCGAAAACAATCAAGATCAGATAGAGATGCTACGTAATGAAATGAGAAGTATGGACTCAGTATATATTCAGCTTCAAAAAGAGCTTAAAGTCAATCCGAATGATGAAAGAATTATTAATGCAATGATTGAACACTACCAGACCAAAGTCGAAGTGATGTCATACATTGTTAATCAGTTACAAGCTATCAGGAATAAAAATCAAACAGATACCGGAAATGAAAAAGTTAATCTTTAAAAAAGGTGCACTCCTGTTGTACTTTGCACTCTTTCTTGCCTTTACACTGTCAGGAGAGGAAGTTACAAAGGAATATCACAAGGAGTCTACAACAGGGCCTGGAACAACACTGGAAATAAGTAATAAATATGGTGATGTTGTTGGTCACAGCTGGGATAAAGACCAGGTTGTTATTGATGTGAAAGTGACTGTGGAGATGTCAAACAGGGAAAGAGCCGAGAGATATCTAAGCTATATAGATGTTAAATTCTCTGAAGGTGAGAATCTCATTTCAGCTAAGACAGTCATTGATAATAAATTTAACTTCAGCGGATGGGGTGGTTCATCCAGGAGATTCCGTATTGATTATACAGTTAATATGCCTGCCGGGATAAACCTCACACTTTCCAACAGGTATGGAAATACAGATCTTGATGAGATTAACGGCCTCGTTAATCTCGATATCAAGTACGGAAACCTTACAGCGTTAAAGTTCACCAGGGAAAATGTAAAACCCCTGAATAAACTTAACCTGGGATACGGTAAAGCAACCATCGATCAGGCTGGCTGGCTCGATGTAACCGTCAGATACAGCGGAAACATGGAAATTTCAGAGAGTCAGGCATTGCTGATCGATAGCAAATACTCAAAGCTTACCATTGGTAAGACCAGTTCAATAGTCGGCGAATCAAAATACGACAATCTCAGAATTCAGGATATTAACAACCTGATTCTTGATGCCGGCTATACCGATATAAATATCGGATCGCTGAGAAAGAAGCTCAAACTGGAAGCCGGCTATGGCTCTTTCTCGGTCGAAAACGTCCCTTCAGGTTTTGAATCAATCGACGTCGATACAAAATATACTGGTGTACGACTTGGAATTGCTAATGAAGCCAGCTACAAACTCGATGCAAAAGTATCTTACGGTGGACTGAAATTCGATGAAGAGTACTTCCAGTACCAGAGACGGATCGTCCAGAACAATTCAACCGAGACATCAGGCGTTGTCGGAAAAGAGAGCTCTCCGTCAGCCACAGTTAATGTGAACGCATCATACGGATCCGTAAGACTTTATTAAATAAAAACAGGATAAGCAGAACATAATATGATACATGTAGAAAAACCTTCAGAAGAAAAATTACAGCAACTTAATGTAAGATCATGGCCGGTATGGGAGAAAGAGATATCAGAATTTCCCTGGAATTATGACGAGAAAGAAACCTGCTATATCCTTGAAGGTGAAGTTGTTGTAACTCCTGTAGATGGTAATCCAGTAAGCTTCGGTAAAGGAGATTTTGTTGTATTCTCAAAAGGCCTTGAATGCACTTGGAAAATAAACAAGGCCGTCAGAAAACATTATAAATTCGGATAAATACTTGTTTCAAAAATCCATTTCAACAACAGTTATACCCGAACCTCCCATATCCACATGTTCATCGTGAAAGTTACTGACAACATCAACTGTTGATAGATATTCTCTAACAAGTTGCCTGAGTATACCATTGCCCTTACCATGCAGTATTCTTAGATTACGGTGCTGGACAATAAGTGCATTATCAATCAGCTCACGAACCTGATTGATAGCCTCTTCGCCCCTGAAGCCGCGTATATCTATTTCAGGCTTAAAGTTAAGCCTACGTTGTGCCAGGGCAGGATCACTTTCCCTGTAAACCTGATTTGATTTTATTGTCTTCTTAAGCACTGATTTGCCTATTCTTTCAATTTTATCGAGCGGAACAATAATCCGCATATTTCCTGTCACTACACTTACCATTTTATCTTTAATCTCCACAATTTCTCCCGAGGCTTGAGTATCAGTCATTCTGACAGCATCGCCGGGTTTAAGGGGTTCTTCGGACTTTAAAGTCTGCATAGGTTCTTTCCTGGCTTGTTTTGATCTGAGTTTTCCTGCCCTGACACTCAGTCTGTCACCCTTTTCTTCACCTTTTATTTCTACAGGTTTAGTCTCATCAACAACACTGGTTTTAAATTCATCGAGTTGCTGCCGGATCTCTTTTGTTTTTTCTTTTTCAGCCTGTGACTCCCTGATCTGACGGATAGTATTTTCAATCATACGGTTTGATTCCTTCAGCAGCTCCTGAGCTTCATCCCTTGCCTTTGTAATTATTTCCTTCCTGAGATTTTTCACACCTGAGAGTTCTTTTTCATATTCTTCAATCAGCTCCTCAAGTCGTTTTTCATGCTGCCTGATATTCTGTCTTTTATTCTCCCAGTACCGTTTATCCCTAGCAATATCCTTCAGATGACGGTCGTAATTTATGTTTTTCACTCCTGCTTTTTCAGAGGCGTTTTTAAGGATATCTTCAGGAAGTCCGATCTTTTTTGCAATCTCAAAGGCAAATGAGCTCCCCGGTTTGCCAATGCTTAGTTGAAACAGTGGTTGCATCAGGTGGCTGTCGAAAGCCATAGCTCCATTGACAATACCTTCCGTGAGCGACGCAAAATGTTTAAGGTTTGTATAATGCGTTGTTATCACAGCAAACACTTTTTTCCTGTTAAACTCCCCAAGAATGGCCTCTGCAATTGAGCCTCCAAGTACAGGTTCTGTACCTGTACCAAATTCATCAATAAGTACAAGAGTGTGTTCATCGCCGGCCTTCATGAAATACTTCATGTTAATAAGGTGGGAACTATATGTGCTTAAGTCATTTTCAATGCTCTGCTCATCACCTATATCAATCAGGATATTCTTAAATATACCTGATTCGGATCCCTCCGCAGCCGGCACTGTAAGTCCGCACTGGATCATATATTGAAGAAGTCCCACTGTCTTCAGGCATACCGATTTACCACCAGCATTGGGCCCTGAAATAAGAAGTATCCGGTCTCTTTCATCGAGGGAAATATTTAATGGAATAACCTCCCTGCCGGGAAGCTTTTCGAATGTTATTGCCAACAGAGGATGAACTGCCCGTTTCCACATCAGGTAAGGTTTATCTGCAAGAACAGGTCTGACTGATTGAAAGTAGTTACCTAACAATGCCTTAGCTCGTGTAAAATCAATCTCCCCAAGAAACCTGTTTGATTCAAGCAGATCATCAATATATGGCCTTATTTTATCGGCAAAAGCAGTGAGTATACGAACGATCTCCCTTTTTTCCTCATATTCCAGCTCAATAATATCATTATTTATTTCCACTATCTCCTCAGGTTCTATAAAGACTGTTTTCCCCGAAGCTGACTGATCGTGAATAAGACCTTTGATTCTCCTTTTGGAGTATGTGCTTACCGGAATGACTCCCCTGCCGTTTCGCATGGAAACTGAGGTATCATTGTCTACTATGCCCTCAGACTGAGCCTGTTTCAAGATGGCATTAAGTCGTTTGGATACCAGAATTCTTTTTCCGGCAATTTCTGTTCTGATGTCTTTAAGATTTGCAGATGCATTATCCTTTATTACTCCGTTCCTGTCGATAATCCTGTTGATGGAATCGATTACATATGGATAAGTTCTGACAGCACTGCAGAGCGATCTCAAAACATGGTATTTCTTTTCATCCCTGATTCTGAAGAAGTTAAGTATCGATCTGACAGTCTCAAGCGACCTTTTAAGGTCAAATACTTCATGTATATCCGGGAATGTTCCCTCGATCCTTATTTTGTTAAGACAGGGAGATATCTCATAATAATGTTCGGAAGGAAACTGATCTTCAAATTTCAGTATCAACTGGAACTCCCAGGTAGCAGATAACTTGAGGGACAGATCATTATAGTCAGTTGAAAACAGGATGTTATTTACCATCTCCCTGCCCATTGGACTCAGGCATTTCTCAGTCAGCAGGATCTTTATCCTGTCAAAACCAATCTTGTTCTCAAAATTACCGGGGTATATCATCTGGAGTTTTGAGTTTTTACTGGTTGCCTGTTTTTCATTACAGTATCATTGTTACAGTAACAAAGTTAATTATTGTTAAATTATCTCTTTACTTATGGGAGCAGGTTTTTCTTTTTTTCTACTTTTAGCATTCAATAATGAAACATAAATTTTTAAACAAATGATAACTAAAAGAATCTTCATCAGTTTGACTTTCGTGCTTTTTATGCCTGTATTAATAATGTCTCAGACTGAAAAAGTCGATCTGGGCATGATCTACAAGATAAAGCAGGAAGGAATAAGATATTCTTCTATTGAGGAACTTGCTTTCTGGCTGACTGATTATGCAGGACCAAGGCTTACAGGATCTACTGGAGGTACCCGTGGTAATGAATTGGCCAGAAAGAAAATGGAAGAAATTGGTTTGCAGAATGTAAGGATTGAGGCAGCAAGGGATTTCAGCCGGGGAGGCTGGGATAACCTCAAAACATATGCTGCAATGACATCTCCCTATTATGCTAATTTCGCCTGTAATCCTGTTGCATGGACCGGAAGTACAAATGGTCTTGTTAGGAGTGAGGTTGTGCTTATGGATGTTTCCTCAGAGGATGATCTCGAAAAATTCAAAGGAAAGCTTTCAGGGAAAATCATTCTTTTGCCCTCAACATCCACATATACGGTCAGTTTTGAACCGCTAGCATCAAGATTATCAGATGAGCAGCTTAAACAGCTTTCAATGGCACAAGTTCAGGACCAGCGCAGAAGACCAATGCGTGATTTTGCTGCAATGGCTTCACAGAGAGCATTGCGTACAAAGATTATAGAATTACTGAAAGCAGAAGGTGCAGCGGTAATTCTTAACAACTCAGGAACATTCAACGTACCACGATCCAACGGAGCCAGTTACACTGCAGGAAATCCGGAGCCAATAGCAGAACTTAATCTTCCTGTTGAGGCTCATGGAAGAATGGAACGCCTTCTTCGTCTCAATGTCCCCGTTGAGATGGAGATTGAAATTCAAAACAGATTCTTTGACAGTCCGAAAGTGTATAATGTTATCGGGGAGATACCCGGTACAGATAAACTCCGTAAGGATGAAATTGTTCTTATAGGCGCACATCTTGATTCGTGGCATGGAGGAACCGGGGCAGCTGATAATGCTTCAGGGTGCATCGTAATGCTGGAAGCAATGCGTATTCTTAAAAATCTTGAGATAACTCCACGAAGAACAATCAGAATTGCACTCTGGGGTGGTGAAGAACAAGGATTAAACGGATCGCGGGGATATGTGGAGAAATACCTTGTTGATCCCAAAACAAGAGAACATAAGTCTGATTACGACAAATTTTCAGTATATTTTAATATGGATAACGGAAGTGGTAAATACAGAGGTATCTATCTACAGGAAAACGAACTGGCAAGACCAATTTTCGAGGAATGGCTTAAACCTTTTGAAAATATGGGTGCCTCAACTATCGCTATCAGAAATACAAGTGGTACTGACCATCTTTCCTTTGATGCAGCAGGCTTACCCGGATTCCAGTTTATTCAGGATGAAATCGAATATGGTCGTGGTTACCACACTGTAATGGATACCTACGAAAGGTTAGTGATGAATGATCTCAAACATAATGCAATTATAACAGCATCATTCGTATATAATGCTGCAATGCGCGATTCAAAGATTCCGGCCAAACCTGTAATGAAACCACGAACTGAGGTTCCTCAGATGCAGAGGGTTATGCGATAAACGAAGAGACGCGCAAATTGCGCGTCTCTTCGTTTATTTGCAATGTTACTAACCTAATTTTCCGATCCTGAATTAAATATCAGGTTTTTCAATTCATCAATATGGTACAGATATATCCCCCGGGGATTTGTGTTGTATCTCTTACAAAGTGATGCGGCATAACCGGTAGCAACTCCCATCTGGCCTGTTGTATTCATGACTCTCGGACCACCAAGGCCTACATGTGAGCAACTGAAACATCTGCCGGCCATCAAAAGGTTTTTAATGTTCTTTGAGTAAAGGCTACGATAAGGAATATAATAATGGTCAACATTATAAAACAGAGCTTCTGAAAGAAAATCAGGTTTTGCCGGATCGGCTTCGTTCTGCTGATAATGTACGTCAATGTTTCTTCTTTCCATCGCAACAGCATCAGGAAATTCCGTCATGTTTCTCTCATCATTGAATGTATAAATGTAATCACCAACAAGTCTTCGTGACTCTCTCTTCCCGACAAGGGAAGATACCCATTCAAGAGCCAGGTTTGAATTTTCAGGTTTATTTTTAACATTCCGGAATGATCCGAAAATTGCTTTCAGCATGTGATCGCGAATAAACTCCGCATCATTGATCTGGTCAAGATCGTTTCTCGAAAACTCCCATTTCCATGTTCCTGCTGCTGCAGCATGATCACCTGCAACATCCAGAGCCCAAGGCACTTCCGGAAAATCAACCGCTTTTCCGGTATCCATTGTTCTCCAGAGAACAGATGAACCCATTACCTTATTATCAGCTTTAGCCGGGCTCCACAACTCTCCATATTCAGCCCAGTTTTCACTGAATTTTGAAGAGTCTTCTCTTCCGTACATATATTCAGCGCCTGCCCAGTATCCTATCCAGCCGTCACCGGTGCAATCGATAAATAACGGTGCCTCGAATCTCATTATCTTACCAGTTGAAGTATGACGGGCATCTACAGAAGTAATTGAATCAGATATAGTATTTGCTGTAAAGGCACGCCAGTTAAGGAATATGGAAATCTTCTCATATTTATTCATATTATCATGCCTTTTTTTATCATCAAAAACCGACTCCGGTGATCCGTTAGGCCACCAGACAGTATTTAACATACTCAATATCCTCTCTGAATGCCAGGTGATCCCTTCGGTATGAACACGTATCTCGCTGCTGGCATTTCCACCAAGAACAGGCCGGTCATGGATGAGTGCAACGTTTAAACCACTTTCAGCTGCAGCAATCGAAGCAGCACATCCTGCAATTCCTCCCCCTGCAACTACTAAATCGAAATTCAGGGCTTCTCCCGGACTGAGACTCTCATTCAGAAGTTCCCGTCGCCATTCTTTAAGCTCCATCATATCTTCCGGCGGAGCTTTCTTTTCGGTACTGAAGTAAACAGCATCACACCTGCCGTTAAAACCAGTAAGATCCTTAAGTTCCACAATAACATCTTTATCCCTGATATTTGTCATTCCTGCGTATTGCCATGCCCAGCCATCTTCAGTACCAAGAATACTTTCCAGATCTTCACCATTAACAACAAGTTTAAACCTGCCGGGAGCACTCCAGTCTCCTGGTGCCCAGTTTTTTGTTCTTACCCAAATGTGATATTTGTCACTTTGTGCAATAGTAAATTCAGTTATAGCATTTTCTACAGGTGTGCCTAATCCATGAGCAAGCAAATACGGCGAACCCATCTGTTCCACAAATTGTGGATCAACAATCCAGCCTCCGGTATCGCTAAAACTCTCTGCTTCAATTAAAATCTTATCGGAATACTTCCCGCAGGAAGTAAGAATAATTAAAAAAAATATTACCAGACAATGAGAACTTTTCATTATTATGACTATGTATATTTATTACTTTATACCTTCCAGGTCCAGAATAAAGGCATATTCAAGAGCAATAATCCTGTATCGCTCAAACCTTCCGGAAGCTCCTCCATGTCCTGCCGACATATTACAATCCATTACAAGAAGATTGTTATCTGTTTTCATATCCCGCAGTTTGGCCACCCACTTGGCAGGTTCCCAGTATTGTACCTGTGAATCCCAGTAACCTGTTGTTACAATCATATGAGGATAATCCTGAGCCTTTACCTGGTCATAAGGTGAATATGACAACATATAATCATAATACTCTTTTTTTCTCGGGTCACCCCATTCATCCCATTCAAATGTTGTAAGGGGAATTGAAGCATCGAGCATGGTTGTTACAATATCGACAAAAGGAACTGCAGCTATAACACCTTTATATAGTTCTGGTTCCATATTTACAATTGCACCTATCAGTAAACCACCTGCACTGCCTCCGCTGGCAAAGAGTTTATTACTGTTTGTATATTTCTCATTTATAAGAAACCGGGCACAATCATTAAAATCAGTAAAGGTGTTTTTCTTTTTCAGAAGCTTACCATCTTCATACCAGTATCGACCCATCTCACTTCCCCCGCGTACATGAGCAATAGCATATGCAAATCCCCTGTCGAGCAGACTGATAATATTTGATCTGAAACCCGGGTCTGTTGAGCTCCCGTAAGATCCGTAAGCATAAAGCAATAATGGAGCTTTGCCATTCTTTACAAATCCTTTCCTGTAAACAAGAGATATTGGAATCATAGTACCATCCCCGGCCTTTGCCCACAGCCGTTTTGATTCGTAATTATCCTTGTCAAAGCCACCAAGTACCTCCTCCTGCTTAAGGAGTACCTTTTCCCTTGTAATCATATTATAGTCAATAACAGAGTTTGGTGTTGTAAGCGAAGAAAAACTATATCTTAAAATCTCCGTATCAGAATTTGGATTCACATTTATTCTGGCAGTGTAAGTTTCTTCGCCAAAATCAAGATAATGTTCGCTCATATCCTTTAAATTAATAATCCTGAGATTATTGAGACCCTTAATTCTTTCGTCGCTGACAAGAAAATCATCAAAAAGCTCAAAACCTTCAAACAGAACATCGCTCCTGTGTGGAATCACATCAGTCCAGTTCTCTTGCGGAGTTTTGTTCTCAGCTGTCTTCATTAATTTGAAATTTTTAGCTTCGTCGGTATTTGTTCTGATGTAAAAGGTGGTGCCCACATGATCAACCTGATATTCATGATTAACATTTCTTGATTCAAAGGTCCTGAATTCCCCGTCAGGTTTTACAGACTCGATATAGCGGACTTCAGTGGTAAGGGTCTGTCGGGAATTAATCAGGATATACTTATGGCTTTTTGTATCAGTAATATAAACACTGAAAGTCTCATCATCCTCGTAATAAACCTCTTTGTCATTTTCAACAGGAGATCCTAACCTGTGCTTTATTACTCTATCAGACCGTAATGTTTCAATATCCTTCGTTGTATAAAATAAAGTTTTATTATCTGCAGCCCAGACCATATTCCCGGTAGTATTTTCAATTTTGTCAGGCAGCAGCCTGTCTGTCTCTGTATCCATAAAATATATTGTATACCTGCGGCGGCTTACATAATCCACTCCATAGGCAAGAATTTTGTTGTCGCGACTTACACTTAACCGGCTCACGGAACAATAATCTTTGCCTTCTGCCAGCTTATTAACATCAAGGAGCAACTCCTCTTCTGCTTCCGGGGATGCTTTCCGCCTGTAAAAAACAGGATACTCTTTACCTTCTGAATACCTGGTAAAATAATAGTACCCGTTATCAAGATATGGAACTGATTCGTCGTCCTTTTTTATTCTGCCTGTTATTTCATCATAAAGGGCTTTCTGAAGATCTTCAGTATGTTTCATAACTGCCTGGGTATATTCATTCTCCTTATCTAGGTAGTCGAGAACTTTTGCAGTTTGTTCATCGGGTGTCTCAGCACTCTTTTGTTCATCGCTGAGCCGCATCCAGAAATAGCTATCGATCCTTCCATCGAATACCTCATAAGGAATTATTTCCGCTACAGGAGGATTTACGACATTTTGTCTATTGCAGGCAATCAGAAAAACAACCAGAACAAGGCTCAGGAATAATTTGGTACGTTTCATGTTGTTATTTTTTATTGTTTATTAAATCGGTAATATCATTTATAATCGTATCATTTATAATAATCGTAGAGACGCCATGCATGGCGTCTCTACGATTATTTCCCATTAACATCCTTCAATGATAATTGAATACGTTTTCTTTCAATATCAACATCAAGGATTTTTACCATTACATGCTGGTGTAATTTAACAACTTCAGCCGGGTCTTTTACATAGCTTCTGCTCATATTTGATATGTGAACCAGACCATCCTGTTTTACTCCTATATCGACAAATGCACCGAATTTTGTAACGTTGGTTACAATTCCGGGTATAACCATCCCGGCTTTAAGGTCATCAATCGAATGAATATCCGCAAAACGGAACTCTTTGATCTTGCTTCTGGGGTCACGACCAGGCCGGGCAAGTTCCTCAATTATATCCTTTACTGTAGGCAGGCCTGTTGAAGCGGTAATATACTTTTCCAGCTTTATCTCTTTCCTCTTTAAATCATTGGAAATCAGTTCATAAATTTTAACTCCAAGATCCTCAGCCATTTTTTCGACAACATGATAGCTCTCGGGGTGAACGGCACTTGAGTCGAGAGGATTTGCTGCTCCCCTTATCCGTAAGAATCCTGCACTTTGTTCAAAACCTTTTGCACCCATCCTTTTCACTTTCAGAAGCCCTTCTCTTGATTTAAAAGGTCCGTTCATGGTACGGTAATCCACAATATTCCGTGCTAACTGCGGACCAAGTCCGGATACATAGGTCAGTAAATGACTACTGGCAGTATTAACCTCAACACCAACTGCATTTACACAGATTACAACAACATTATCGAGGGCACTCTGCAACTTCTGCTGATCAACATCATGCTGATACTGGCCCACACCTATCGATTTGGGATCAATCTTAACAAGTTCAGCCAGGGGATCCATTAGTCTTCTTCCGATGGATACCGCACCACGGACAGTTACATCGTAATCAGGGAACTCATCCCGGGCAACCTTTGATGCGGAGTAAACAGAGGCTCCGGCTTCATTTACCACGAATACCTGAATATCCTTCTCAAACTTAATCCATTTCATAAACTCTTCTGTATCACGGCTGGCCGTACCGTTACCTATAGCTATGGCTTCAGTTTTGTATGCATTCACGAGCGAGAGGATCTTTTTTACCGATTTGGCTGTCTCGTTCTGAGGTGGATGAGGATAGATAGTCTCATTATGCAGCAGGTTACCCTGCCTGTCAAGACAGACTATTTTGCAACCTGTTCTGAAACCCGGGTCAATTGCCAGAACATTCTTTTCTCCAAGAGGAGAGGCAAGCAGCAATTGCCGGAGGTTCTCTGCAAATACCCTTATTGCTTCCTCATCAGCTTTTTCCTTCGATATATTCCGCACTTCTGTTTCCATCGATGAGCAGAGAAGACGTTTCCAGCTATCCTCAGCTGCAGTTGCAACAAGCTTTGATGAATTATTCTGCCCCTTGACAAAAAGTGAGTTAAGTATTCTGATTGCATCTTCCCCGGCAGGTCCTATTGACAAGCGAAGATAACCTTCCTCCTCCCCTCTCCTCATCGCCAGCAGCCTGTGTGACGGACATTTTCTGAGAAGCTCCGACCATTCAAAATAATCCCTGTATTTAATACCCTCAGTTTCCTTTCCCTTGATAACCCTTGAATATATAACAGCCTCTTTTTCATATAGTTGTCTTAGTTGCCTTCTGGCCTTTTCATCTTCGCTTATCCATTCCGCAATAATATCACATGCTCCCGATAGAGCGTCCTCTTCAGTCAGGACTTCATCATTCAGAAAATCAGATGCTAACAGTTTTGGATCGGATTCCTTCTGTTCCATGATGATCACTGCCAGCGGTTCGAGTCCTCTTTCCTTCGCGATTGTAGCACGTGTACGCCGTTTAGGTCTGAAGGGAAGATAAAGATCCTCAAGTTCCGTCATTGTCACAGCATCATCAATCTTCTTCCGTAACTCAGGAGTCATCTTTTCCTGGTCTTCAATCGATTTAATAACACTTTCACGCCGGGCATCAAGTCCCTTCAGACGTTCAGACTCCTCCTTTATATGTAGCAACTGAACCTCATCCAGGCTGCCAGTCATTTCTTTCCTGTAACGGCTGATGAAAGGAATGGTTGCCGCGTCATCAAGGAGTCTGATAGTATTTTCTACCTGCCATTTGTGAAGTCCGAGCTTTATTGCTATTAAAGCTATGTTTTTATCCGCACTCATTTCTCATTATTCATATTTTCAAATATTCCGAATGTATAATATAATACTTTCAAAATATTATATTTAAATTTCATAATATCCATATTCTACACTATTCCACATAAAGTACTAGACCTTTCAGGTATTCACTTTCTGGGTGATAAATACTTACCGGATGGTCAGGTGGCTGACCCATCTGATGCAGTATCCTGACGTGCCGGCCTGTATTGGCAGCTGCTGCAAAGACCGACTTTCTGAAATTTTCTTTTGATACAACCTGTGAGCATGAGAAGGTAAAAATAATACCTCCCGGTTTGATCCGCTCAATGGCTTTCATATTCAGTTTTCTATAACCCTGGAGTGCATTTGACAGGACATTGTTATGCTTGGCAAATGCTGGAGGATCAAGTATTATCAGATCATATTTATCCCTTATATCATTAAGGTAGTCAAAGGCCTCTGCCTGAAAAGACTCATGCCTTGAGTCATTTCCAAAGTTTAACATTACATTTTCTCCGGACAGTTCAATAGCCGATAAAGAACTGTCGACAGTGTGTACCAGGGCTGCATCACGAAGGGCATAAACCGAAAATCCGCCTGTATATCCAAACATATTCAAAACACTTCTGCTCTTCGTATAGTTCTCAAGCAGTTTCCTGTTTTCCCTCTGATCAATATAAAAACCCGTTTTTTGTCCAATGGCCCAGTCAATCTTAAACTTATAGCCGTTTTCGATAACTATGACCGGATCCGAATTCCCGTAAAGAAATCCGTTTTCTCCTGTTATTCCTGAATTGTAAGGGATCGTTGATTCACTCTTATCATAGATTGCAACCACCTCCTCCCCTAATAATTCCTTTATAATCAGTGCAATCTCATTGCGTGACCTGTACATTCCGACAGAATGCATCTGAATGACAACAACACCATTGTAATAATCAGCTACCAAACCCGGAAGATTATCTCCCTCTGCATGGATAAGCCTGAAAATATTAACTGATGGATTGTCCAATAATCCTAAATGCTTTCTGTAATGAATGGCTGCAGATATTTTCTCTCTGAAAAAATCAATATCAGGAGATATATGTTTAAAAGAGAGAATTCTGACTGCTATAGAACCGGGCTGGTAATGTCCTACGGCAAGGAAAGTGTCTTTGTTATCAAAAACATCAACCAGGTCGCCTTCGGCCGGATTCCCATAAATTTTTTTAATGGCGCCGGAAAATATCCAGGGGTGATACCTTCGAACGGACTGGTCCTTTCCTGACTTAAGTACAATTTTTACGGTTTCCAACAGTCTATTTGATTTTTCGTATTTTATATCAAAATATTCTAAATTTCAACTGCCCAAGGTCAGCTTTTTATAGATTTGATGACAGATCCATGCATCTGTAGCGGCATAATTCAGCTGTGCCACGGTAAGCTGATCAGCTTCCCAGTTTGTAACCTGTTGTTTTTTTGATATTCTGAATCCCAGTATGATTGCTGCGAGTTTATTCAATCCGGAACTCTGAATTCCATATTCCTTAACCATTTTCTGGAGGTCTATGAAGCCTGAGGATGAAAATTTCCTGACATGCTTCAGAAACATGATATCGTCATGAATTGCCACACCTGCCTTAACAACATTCTGATTTGCAAGAAGATCCAGTAGTTCTTCAGGGATACCAATTTTGTTTATTCTGAAAAGGCATACAAGGTCATTTTTAGCAAGCTGGATCAATGACACACGATTTTTACGCCCCTTCCTGAAAGATGGTCTTGTTTCTGTATCGAAACCAAGATAATCTGAGTTGAGAAGGCGTGGAAAGTGTTCCCGGAAGCTTGCCATATTATCGACAATAACTATTTCTCCTTTAAACCATGAGAGGTTATACTCCCTGAGTTGTTCACCTGTAATATATTCGAGATATTTATTTTTTACCATCTTTCCTGTATTCACTTTGCCTCCTGGAAATAAACCAATCCTTTTTGTCATGCTCATCACCTGCATCATCGTCAGTTCTGTTTTCAACCTGGCCTATCTCTTCACCGGAATAGATAAAATTATGAATTGCTCTCAATGAATTTGTAAGCTTCTGACCCCATAAATTCTCAAAGTTCAGTCTGCATTCCCATAAAGCATCATTCATCACCTCACCAGTCCCGGTCTGATAAAGAAGCAGGAAGTTCTTAATATCCTGGTAGATATCGGCCATATTTTCTGCAAGGCTTGAGATAAAGGTATCCTGAGACTCATTTGTTTTTTCATTAAAAACCTCAAGGTATGCGTCAACAGTTCCGAATTTCTCCCTTAAAGTATCGTTTATTCTGAACCAGTCGGCTTCAGTTACAAACTTTTCGTTCCCATCTTCAAAAAATGGCTCCAGTGCCGGCAGGAGAGAAGCTTTGAGATACATGAGAGGCAATATCCGCTGAAGTATTTTCAACAATTCATCACCTTTCAGTTTTGAGGCCTGCTCGGCATATTTGCAAAATTCGTTGGCTACTGCCACAAATTCAACAACATTTCTCGAATAGACAGGATCTGGTTTATTGTTCATTATCTTTTTATATGACTGCAAAAATAGACATTTTTCGATCTTACATGACTACAGATGCACAGCTTTTATTAGTAATAATTTAAGTATTCGATTTGGGAGAATTTCTTTTAAAGAATATCTTTGGTATAATCTGACGGATCAATATCATCTGAGACTGGTTCAGTGAAATAATAGACTATTTGAAAAAGTCGTAGAAATTATCCGGGTGACAACCTGAAAATTAATACCATTAAATATTATGAGCAGCACTCAATTAATCTATCTGTTATTTGCAGGCGTGTTTTGGTTGTATTCCGGTAATACACAGGATAAACAAAATTTGCCTCTTATTGATATTTCCCGGGAAACTGATCGGCATGTAATAATTGCGGCCGGCACTGAGAGTATTTATCAGGGTCATCCAACCACTTTATTACTGGCCGATGGAAAAACAATGTTTTGCGTATGGAGCATAGGACATGGAGGACCAGCCGGCCCTATGGCTGTCAGCAGGGATAGAGGACTTAGCTGGAAAAGAATGGATGATGAGTTGCCTCCCGGCTTTAAGAAACATGAAAACTGCCCAAGCATTTACAGGATGATGGATATGAAAACCGGGAAAATCAGGTTATGGGTTTTTTCTGCAAGACCCGATATGCCACGTATAATGAGTGAAGACGGTGGCAAAACCTGGGTTGAGAAACCACCTCTGGGTTTTGAATGTGTTATGACATTCAGCAGTATTGTACGATTATCTGATGGTAACTATATGGGATTCTATCATCGTAAAAAAGGCGAATCACTCGTGGTTTTGCAAACCCGGACAGAAGATGGTGGCTTAACCTGGTCAGATCCTGTTATAATTGCAGATATAGATGGGAAACTGCCGTGTGAGCCATATGTTTTCAGATCCCCCAGCCAGAAAGAATTATGCTGCCTGATGAGGGAAAATACCCATAAAGGACTTAGCCTGATGATGTTCAGCAACGATGAAGGGAAATCATGGAGTGAACCGGTTTCTACATCCTGGGGCTTAACCGGAGACAGACATCAGGGAATTTATACAAATGATGGCCGCCTGGTAATTACTTTTCGTGATATGGCTCCCGAAAGTCCCACTAAAGGACATTTTGTGGCATGGGTAGGAACATATGATGATATCCGTAATGGTAAACCGGGAGAGTATCGCATTAAGTTGTTGCATAGTTATGCAGGGCGTGATTGTGGTTATCCGGGACTGGAAATATTACCTGACGGGACAATTGTCGCAACCACGTACATTAAATATAAAAATGACAAAAACAAACACTCTGTAGTTAGCACCCGATTCACAATTCAGGAAACTGATAAAATGGAGGCGAATTATCTGATAAATAACAACAAAGTGACAAATGTTCCGGCATATTTTCAAATACAGACTTTGTTTAAAACTAAGGAGAATGAAAGTAGTGTGAGGTCCCCGCACATTATTGTTGCTCCTGATGGTACTGTTTTAGCTTTTGCCCGTGGTTGCATATCCCTTCGCAAAAGTAAAGATAACGGTAAAACATGGTCACCGGAAGAAGATCTTACTCTTAAGGGTGTTAAAGGCAGTAACGTAATAGTAGATGATGTAACAGGAGATATTATCATCCTGTCACCTGAAATAAGTGATCCATGTTTATTCAGGAGCAGAGATAACGGTAATACATGGAAAAGAGAGGATATTGTTATTAAATCCAATGCAATGGGTCATGGCGCTGCTCCCGATAATGTACCAGTAAATATTGGTGCAATGTCAGTCGGTATAACCCTTAAATATGGGGAACATAAAGGCAGGTTACTAATTCCCGGACGTGTTCAGCCTCCTGCCGGTAACAATGCACAGGAATACTGGATGTATAATTATAATACTTCGATGTACAGTGATGACAGAGGAAAGACCTGGCAGGTCAGTGACGGTATTATGACCGGCACAGGTGAAGGGACTCTTGCTGAGTTGTCTGATGGCCGTATCTATTACAACTCCAGATCTCATATGTCCATAGACCACAAACGAAGGATAGCATGGAGTCATGATGGAGGTAACAGGTATGTTGACTGGTATGCCTCTGATGACTTGTATGAGACAGGTGAACCATTTTATTTTAAATATGGAAGTAAACCCGCCTATGGCATGTGTGCCGGACTGGTAAGAATTCCGGATGAAGTAACCGGCGGTAAAGATATATTATTGTTCAGTATGCCTGACTGGAAAGGCGGCTGGCGTTTCCAAATGAGTGTCTGGGCTTCATTCAATGGTACTTCAACATGGCCCATTAAGCGCTTAGTCGATCAGGGGCACAGTGCTTATTCCTCTCTCGCAGCAGGTAAGGATGGTATGATCTACCTTCTATATGAAGGGAGCAATAAGAGATTATATGACGAGATAAATGTAGCAGCATTTAACCTCAGGTGGCTGCTGAATGGGAAGTTGTATTGATTGCAGATTAGAAATAAAACTTGATTGGTTTTTCACAAAAAAGAAGAAACGGCCTTTATTGCCAGACAAGCTCTTTTCATCGAGTATAAATTGACATATCAAACCCTAAAATAGACCTGTTATGAAAAAACTTACAGTTGGAGAAATATCGGTTGTGTGTTTCCTTATGATTATTTGTATGAACTGCCGGCACCAACCAGGTGAAGAGGCAGAAACCAGAATTCCTGAACTAGATTCTTCAGTTCAGCATCTCGGTTGGTTTCGCGATGCGAAATTTGGCATGTTCATTCATTGGGGACCCTATTCCTGTCTTGCCGGAGAATATAATGGTCATCAGGTTCCTGTTGGCAAAAATGCTGAATGGATAATGAAAAACCTTACAATCCCTGTCAATGAGTACCGTGAACTTGCCCGCAAAATGAATCCCGTCAGGTTTGATGCCCATGAATGGGTAAAGCTGGCTAAAAAAACTGGCATGAAATATATCGTAGTAACAGCAAAACATCACGACGGATTTGCAATGTATCATTCAAAGGTAACAAAATACAATATTGTCGACTGGACTCAGTTCGGTCGCGATCCTCTGAAAGAACTATCGCAAGCCTGTGCCGAAGAAGGAATAAAATTCTGTGTTTATTATTCCCATCGTGAAGACTGGGATCATCCGGGAGGGTATGGTAATAACTGGGATTATGACAATGATTGGGGGGCAGATTTTTACGATCATGAAAAATTTGAGAAATATCTTGAAGAGAAAGCCAAACCCCAACTTAGAGAGCTTCTAACCAATTATGGGCCAATAGGTTTAGTCTGGTTCGATCGAGGGATGTACACACCTGAACAGGGACTTGAGTTTGTAAATCTTGTACACAATCTTCAGCCATCAACTCTGATAAATGGTCGTGTAGGGCATTACGGTCAGGAATTCCTCGGTGATTATCAGAGCATGGGTGACAATGGTATGCCTCCGGGAGGTCTGGAGGAATATTGGGAGACTCCTATGACACTGAACAAAACATGGGGATTCAGTAAATATGATACTCTCTGGAAGAGTCCGGAAACAGTTATCCGACGACTTGTAGAGATTGTCAGTCGTGGCGGAAATTTTCTGCTGAACATTGGTCCCAAAGGCAATGGAGAAATACCTGGTGCTACAATTGAAATATTCAGTAAGGTTGGATCGTGGGTGGAACGTAATGCTGAAGCTATATTTGGAACAAAGGCGAATCCTTTTGGGGAATTGCCCTGGGGATACTGTACTGTGAAAGGTAGTAGACTTTATCTTTTGGTACGCGACTGGCCACAGGATCTCATCCTGACCCTCTACGGACTTAAAAATAGTGTGAATTCAGCATATCTACTTAACGATAAATCAACAAAACTATCAGTTACAAAGTCTGAAAAACAAACTACTATTGCACTGCCGCCAGAAGCTCCCGACAATCCGGTTTCTGTTCTGATACTCGAAACAGATGGCCCTCCTGAAGTTGAGCCACAGGTGGTTTTGCAGGATGAACACGGGAAAATTGAATTTAATTATTTAACTGCAGTAACACATGGTAACGCTGTAACACGTTTTAACCGTAAAGGAGGATTTCATATCTCAAAATGGAAAGGACCAGAAGATTCTGTGAAATGGGTTGCAAAGATTGACAAACCGGGAAAATTCAGAGTAAACATCACTTATGCAGTGAATAAAGAATGGGAGGGTAAAAAGTTCGAAATTACCATTAGTGATTCGCATATTGAAAAAAATGTGATCCATACCGGTGATTGGTATGAATTTCTTGAGTTACCTGTTGGTTATGCAGAACTTCCTGAAGCCGGGGAATATACTCTGACAATTCGGCCAAAAAAAGCCGGTGATACCTATCTTATGTACCTGCAATCCCTGACTCTTATGCCTGTAGAAAGAACAAAATATGCAGGCTGGGGTGTAAATTAATTATCGAAAACCATACAAATTTTATCCTGAGTGTTTAAATTGTATTTGAATTATTAAATTTTGATTTTTTTAATCATTTTAAACTTCAAACTAATAAATTTATCCGGAATTTTACAGCATTAAATTATAAACTACGATGAAACAAAAAACTTTTTTATGGCTTTTAGTCCTCATTCCGGGGTTATTTTTTACGGGTTGCAAACAAGCTGATAACAAGCTTACAACTCAGGAAGCTGAAGAAGGCTGGGTACTCCTTTTCGACGGAGAAAGCCTTGACGGCTGGCGCGATTACCATGGTGAAGGTATTGCCAGTCCGTGGAAAGCGGAAAAAGGTTCGCTAACCGCACTTGGTCAGGGTAGCGACAGTACCGGGTATATAGTGTCAGAGAACCAGTACGAGAATTTCATATTGACCTTCGACTGGAAAATATCAGAAGGTGGTAACAGCGGAATTCTTTACCACGTGGTTGAACGACCTGAATACAAAGTGCCATATGTCACCGGGCCTGAATACCAGGTAATTGACGATATTGGTTTTCCCGAAGAACTTGAGGAATGGCAGAAAGCCGGTGCAGATTATGCCATGTATGTCTGCGACAATGATAAAAAGCAGGTAAAAAAAGCAGGATCGTGGAATACTTCAAAGATTGTATTTGATAATGGTCATGTAGAACACTGGCTAAATGGCGAAAAGGTTCTTGAGTTTGAAGCCTGGACAGATGACTGGTTTGAGCGCAAGTCCAGCGGCAAATGGGATTTTGCACCTGAATACGGGCTGGCCCGTAGCGGACACTTGGCACTGCAGGACCATGGAAGCAGAGTATGGTATAAAAATATGAAGCTGAAAGAGTTGCCCCGTAAACCTTCGCAGGAGAGCCTCTTCAACGGGAAAGATCTTACCGGCTGGGAGGTTTACGGGACTGAGCTGTGGTATGTTGAAGATGGTGAACTGGTGTGCGAAAGCGGACCGGATAAAGAGTACGGTTATCTGGGAACAAGGAAATATTATGATGATTTTGAATTAAGCCTCGATTTCAAACAAATCTCCAACGGTAACAGCGGCGTTTTCTTCCGCTCATATATAAGGACAGGTGTAAATATTTCAGGATGGCAGGTTGAGGTAGCACCTCCCGGACATGATACCGGTGGCATTTATGAATCATATGGTCGTGGATGGATTGCACAAATACCCGATGAGAAAGAGAATATATTAAAAATGGGTGACTGGAATACCCTGCGTATAAAAGTAACAGGAGATAATGTCACAACCTGGCTGAACGGAGAAATAATGACAGAGCTGACTGACGAAAAGATTGGTCTGGGCAAAGGACGGATAATGCTCCAGATCCACAGCGGAGGCGGGATCAAAGTAAGATGGAAAAATATTAATGTAACCGAATTGGAAGAGTAAAAAAAAAACAGATATTAATCCATCTTATATTAACTAATAATCACGATGAAACCTCTATTTTCAGGACCATTAAAAATTGGATTATACGTCCTTCTGTTATCTTTTTCCCGGTTATTACCTGCCCAGAATTCCGGTTCATCCCTTGAAGAGGGATTTATAAATCCGCCGGAATCAGCCAAACCAAGAACCTGGTGGCACTGGACTAACAGTAACATTACAAAAGAAGGTATCACTAAGGATCTGGAATGGATGAAAAGGTCCGGAATAGGAGGAATGCACATCGCCGATGTAGCTTCAGGGCAGGGTCAGGTTGTGGAAAAGAAGATCTATTTCAGATCTCCTGAATGGCTCGATGCTGTTCGCCATGCAGCATCTGAGGCCGAAAGGCTGGATCTTGAGCTGACTATCTTTAGCTCAGCTGGATGGAGTCTTACAGGTGGGCCATGGGTAAAACCTGAACAGGCAATGAAAAAGCTGGTCTGGAGCGAAATTAATGTGAAAGGACCTCAAATTTTTGCAGGCCGGTTGCCTGCACCCCCTTCAAATGAGGGACCAATAAGAAATCTATCTAGAGCAGCAAAGGTTAGTGATACAGAGCCCCGGTTTTACAAAGACTGTATAGTTTTGGCATTTCCGGTACCTCCGGATGACTCAGACATCCGGCAGTTTGCCCCTGTTGTCTCAACAGGAGGAGGCGAAATAAATCCGGAAGCTTTGCTGGATGATGATCTGAACACCTCTGTGGCAATACGGTCAGGTAAAAACAAGAAAATGGTCTGGATACAGTATAATTTCGAACAACCAATCACGGCCCGGGCTTTAACACTTGCCAGTCGTGCGGGCATTCCTGTTGGCCGACTCATTGTCAGTGACGATGGTAAGGATTTCCGCACAGTGGCAGTGTTACCAGGAGCTCAACTATACCGTGCCGGGAAAGTTGAAACAGTCTCATTTCCTGAAACATCAGCAAGGTATTTCAGACTTGAATTCACCGGGGCCCCTATGAGACCGGCTGATGTAATGGCTGAAACCAACACTCTTCCTGACTCTGTTTATACCTTCAGTGAGATAAAACTGCATACAGGTGCGAGAATAAACAGGTGGGAGGATAAAGCAGGTTTTTACCACCTGTTCAATTACGAACCGGTAGCATCACAGGAGGTTTCATCATCTTCAACAATTGACCCTGCAGCCGTTGTTGATCTCACTTCACAAATATCACCTGACGGATTCATCCAATGGAAAGTGCCCGAGGGCAACTGGACAATCATGCGTTTCGGCTACTCTCTCACAGGATCAAAGAACCGTCCGGCTGTTCCTGCAGGATCGGGATATGAAGTAGATAAGCTCAGCAGAGAGTATACGGAAGCATATATAAAAGAGTATACGACTCCAATTGCTAAAGCTCTTGGCCCACTTTACGGAAAAAGCCTGCAGTATGTACTGCTAGACAGCTGGGAAGCCGGAATGCAAAACTGGACAGATAATATATTAAGTGAATTTAAAAACCGCAGAGGATATGACCTTACTCCTTACATGCCTTGCCTGTCGGGTCGTGTTGTAGGTAACAGTGACATCAGCGACAGAGTCCTGTGGGATTTCCGTCGTACTCTTGCTGATATGTTTGCTGAAAATCATTATGCAGT
>Ga0315551_10000177_pt1 | contig 49761 bp, 44 predicted proteins | sample SalMarSW160290MG_FD_203678 | JGI IMG/M metagenome (GOLD analysis project Ga0315551, IMG submission 203678) | Salt marsh sediment microbial communities from the Plum Island Ecosystem LTER, Massachusetts, United States - Salt Marsh Sediment SW1602-90 ...
TGCCCAATATACTGGGCTCCAACTTACAAATATGCATATATTTTTGGAGCCCTCTGTATTATCCAGGGATTTTTATTCCTTAGCAGTGTTATTAAATCGAATATTTCAATTCATTTCCAAGCCAATCTGTATTCAATCATAGGCATGCTTTTTATAATTTATGCGATGGCTGGATATTCATTATTTGGCTATTTCTTAGGCCATGTTTACCCACAATTTTTTCCATTTGGATTGGTTCCTTGCCCCACGGCAATCTTTACATTTGGAATATTATTACTAACGAATAAAAGGTTTTCTAAATACTTCCTTGTTGTTCCTTTAATAGTTTCAATTGGTGGATTTTTGGCCGTATACAGAGGAATTTTAGAAGATATAGGTCTAATCATTGCAGGCTTATTAGGCGTTGTCCTGATTTTGTTAAGAGATAGAAATTTTAAAAATGAAAAGAATTATGACGCCTGACAAACGTATCAAACTGACACAAAGACAGTGTTAGCAACTGGGGGTCGCATCTCAACATTTGAGATCTGTACCGAATGCAGTGAAATATTTAATTGTGAAATCTTTTTAAGAAGAAAAGTTGCTGAATGGATTCCAGCAGCTGATAATTTACGCCAAATTAAAGAATTTGGCTTAGAAAAGTGGTTAAAAGAACAGAAAGAGAGACAATCATTGATTGAAGAATTACTGCAAAATTACAATGAAGGACGATCCATGAGTTTTTACTGCAAAGCCTGTACGAGGATGCCAATCAATCTGGTCAATGAGGCCATGAAAGAATCGAAGAGAAAAATTGCCAAGGAAAAGATCAATGACTCCAACTTAAAAGCCTGAGGAAAAACTATTTCGGGTCTGAAAAATCTTAGTACTCTTCACACTTGATTTCAAAATGTTTTGCGAGATGATCACAGGAAGGGCATTTCTCAGGCGGTTCCTCACCTTCGTGAATATATCCACATTTTCGGCATACCCAGAAGACCTCCTTCTCTTTTTTAAATACTGTGCTGTTCTCGACTTCTTTCAGCAGCTTCCTGTATCTTTGCTCGTGATGAACTTCGGCCTCGGCGATGGCTCTTAGTCGTTTGGCAATTTCTGGAAACCCTTCTTTTTCGGCAGTATCAGCGAATTCGGGGTACATTTGCGAGTTTTCGTAATGTTCCCCTGCTATCGCGGCTTTCAGGTTTTTGACTGTATTTCCCAGAACTGTCGGAGCAGCAGCCTCAACATTGATTTCTTCCAAATTTTCATCGCTTTTCTGTTTCAGTTCATTGATCAGTCTGAAGAGCCACTTTGCATGCTCTCTCTCATTGTCAGCTGTAGTCAAAAAGATCTCGGCGATCTGTTCAAACCCCTCTTCCTGTGCAATCTTCGAGTAAAATGTGTAACGGTTTCTCGCCTGACTCTCACCAATAAATGCTTTGGTCAAATTTTGGATTGTGTTTTTCATTGATAAACCTCCATTTACTTTTCAGTTTGTTTTATGTATTTGTCTATGTGTTTTTGTCAAACACTTCAAGATGGCGTTTTTATTTAACCTGCATTGTTGATGGGAATCAAGGGACACGTTACCGTTCTCAGAAGATCGGAACATGTCCCTGATTTCCTCCGCCAGCCCTGGACTTCTCCATAATCGCCAGTGGCATCCATGCTCGACTGAAAGTGTTTATTTTTTCTCTGTGTATGTTCCTTCAGATGTGGCCTTAGCGCGTTCTTCGTGTGACATCTCTGCCAGACGCTCAATCTCCCTCGTATCCAATCCTAATCCTTCGGTAACCCGGCGTCCGTAGTCAGAGTTAGCCTTGTAGAATAAGGCTGTCTGGCGCATTTGGATTCGTTTCTGTGCACCTGCTAGATGATCCACAATATTGCCGATCAGGTGATCTCTATCCTCATCACTCATCACCTTGCGATACAGAACTCCGGCCTGTTCGAAATCATCGTTGGGATAAGAGAATGGATGACGAGCTGCAAGACCGGAGACATCAAAGGGAAGTTCACCCTTTGTTTGGCCCGGTTCCGGGCCGCCGAAGCTGTTGGGCCAATAATTGGGTCCGCCGCCACCGTTGGCGTCAGTACGCATGAATGCATCACGCTGGTAGCTGCTCTCAGGAGCATTCTTGGGCGCGTTCACTGGCAACAGGTGATAATTCGGCCCTAGGCGGTGGATGTGAGTATCGTGGTAAGAGAAAAGCCGGGCCTGAAGCATCTTGTCCGGTGAAGCAGCGATACCTGGTACCAGGTTTCCGGGACAGAAAGCGGCCTGTTCCACTTCGGCAAAATAATTTTCGGGGTTTCGGTTCAAGACTAACTTTCCTATTTTGACAGGCGGAAAATCGCCATGAGGCCAGACCTTTGTGATGTCAAAGATGTCCCAGCGATAATCTTTTGCCTGTTCTGGTGTCATGATCTGCATCTCGAGCGTCCAGGATGGATAATCACCTCGCTTGATAGCCTCAAACAGGTCTCGTGTGGCGTGATCGGGATCTTCGCCTGCTAATCGAGTCGATTCCTTCAGGGTAAGGTTCTTTATGCCCTGGTCGGTCTTGAAATGATACTGCACCCAGAAATACTCGCCCTTTTCGTTGTACCACTTGTAGGTGTGGCTGCTGTATCCGTTCATGTTACGGAAGGTAGCCGGAGTGCCCCGGTCAGAGAAGAGAATGGTGACCTGATGAATAGATTCTTGTGTCAAAGACAGAAAATCCCAGAACATGTCAGGATTCTTGCAGTTGGTGGCTGGATGCCGCTTTTGGGTGTGGATGAAATCAGGGAACTTCAGAGGGTCACGGATGAAAAAAACAGGGGTGTTGTTGCCGACAAAGTCGTAGTTGCCCTCCTCGGTATAGAACTTTACTGCGAATCCACGGGGATCGCGTGCCGAGTCGGCAGATCCTTTCTCACCACCGACGGTAGAAAAACGTGCAAAGACTTCAGTCCTCTTGCCAATTTCAGAGAGAAACTTGGCCTTTGTGTACTTAGTTATATCAGCAGTGACTTCAAAATAACCACCCGCACCTGCTCCTTTGGCATGGACAACCCGTTCGGGGATACGCTCGCGGTCGAAGTGGCCCAGCTTCTCCAACAGATGAACATCCTGCATCAGGACGGGCCCACGCTCGCCTGCGGTCAGACTATTCTGGTCGTCAGGCACAGGGATTCCAAAGGCTGTGGTTAAGGGTTTTTTGCCTTTTGCCATGTTAAACCTCCTTATTAATTTATGAAGTTTTTATTCCCCTTTTCAGTCTTTGAGAAAAGGAATTACTCAGAAAGCTCTACGCTTTCCTCTATAATTAATTATCAATCCTATATAGTTATTAATTGTAAGTAGTATTTGCTCCTATAGTAAAGGGAAAATTATTTACTTTTTTTATTGCGACATTTATTGCAGTATCCCTGTAAGAGAACTTTCTTATTCAGCACTGTGAATTTTTTATCAATTTTCTCAGGAACTTCTATATTATCATATAATTTGTAATCAAAATCTATTATTGTGTTGCATTTAACACATCTAAAGTGGTGATGGTTTTCAATGTCCGGATCGAATCGTCTCGGTTCTCCATTTCCCTCGACGATATTGACAATTCCGATTTGAGAAAAGGTCAAAAGCGCTCGATTCACAGTATCCAGTGAAATATCGGGGAATATTTTTTTGACCCTTTCGAAAAGAACCTCTGCATTAGGATGGTCTTTTGACTTGAGCAACTCTTCATAAATAATAACACGTTGGGGCGTCACCTTGAGATTATTTTCTCTGCATTTCTCCCTGAAGAAATCCATTGAAACATTCTTAATATCTAATTTCATATCACTACTATATAGGAGTTATTCCTATTTGTCAATTTAAAATTATAAGAAAATTGACATTATAGTGCCATCCTATTAGAATTACTCCAATGGGAAAGGACAAAGTAACGCTAAAAATTCCCCGCCCTCTTTACGAAAGAATCAAAACAGTGATCGAGGGAGGCGGGTTCAGCAGTGTCAATGAATTTGTGGTCTATGTTTTAAGGGATCTCATTTCTGCAAAAGACATAGAGAAAAGAGAGCTCTCTTCCGAAGAAATCGAGGCGATAAGACTCCGACTTAAGAACCTCGGTTACCTCTAATATCCATTTTTTTTCCATTTTTTTAAAAAAAGCATTGCAATTGTATTCTAATTGTAGTACGTTTAGAATAATATTGGAGTTCAGTTTTGAAAATACTGAATCGATGGGAAGCAAAAAAAGAAAGGGACCGCAAATGAACATGGACCTAAAAAGTGTCTTTATTCTGGTTTATAGCCTGGTTGTTGTAGGCTGCATTGCCAATTTTGTACACGCAGGAGAGGAGTCTCCTGTTGTATCCGGGCTTTCTTTGAAACTGAGCGGATATTCACAGGTGGAATATATCCACCCTGAAACGGGAATAGATGGATTCAGAATCAGAAGAGCCAGGATGAGTCTGGGCGGAGAAATACTAAAAAAAATAAATTACAAGATTCAAGTTGAAACCATGCAAAATCCTATCCTCCTGGATATTCAAGTAGAGACGCGGTTTTTTGAGCAGGCGGCACTGTGCTTTGGTCAGTTTAAGGTACCCTTTAGCCTGGAAAATCTTACCTCGAGTGCAAGCCTGGATACAATTAACCGTTCTCAGACAATTGAGCGTCTGTGTCCCGGAAGGGACAGTAAGAACAAAGGCCGGGACATTGGAATAGCTGTCACAGGTCATTTTTCTGTTCTGGAATATACCTTGGGAATATTCAACGGGGCAGGGATAAACAAATCAGACGACAACAGCTCCAAGGATGTGGCAGGAAGGCTGCTCTTTTTTCCCCTGGATTCGCTTTCATTGGGAGTGGCTCACTACGAGGGGAAATACGGCCCCTCATCCGGAGGTACTCAATTTAATAAAAAAAGGACAGGATTGGAGCTGTATTTTTCGAAAGACAAAGTCACCCTGAAAGGCGAGTTTATTTTCGGAAAGGATGGACCAGTGCAGAAAGATGGCTGGTATATACAGGGTGGTTTTGATTTCATCCCCAGAAAAATTCAGGGCATTTTTAAATATGATTCCCTGGATTTAAATAGAAATGTCAGGGGAGACCGGAGTGATGTGATCATATTGGGAGTCAACTGGTTTCTGGCGAAGAGAACGAAACTCCAGGTTAATTATGAATTCCACGGGGAGGAGTCAGGAAATGTTTCCAATGATGTCTTCCTGGCTCAGTTCCAGCTTGGTTTTTAAAAACGGAGGGTATGATGAGAAACACCTTAATTTTACTTTCTTTACTTTTTATGATTTCGAATGTCCTTATTGCCGAACAGACCGCAGAAGTTGAATTAAAGGGAACCATCTCCATTTCAGGTGCATGGGCGCTTTATCCCATGGCTGTGAAATGGGCGGAAGAGTTTCAGAAAATCTATCCCAAGGTTCGCATTGATATCCAGGCAGGGGGAGCAGGAAAGGGCATGGCCGATGTCCTGGCCGGAATGGTCGATATCGGGAGTGTGTCCAGAGAGATCTATCCTCCAGAGATTGATAAAGGGGCTTTTCCCATTCCTGTTACCAAGGATGCTGTTGTCCCTACTGTGAATGCCCAGAATCCTTTTCTGACTGAAATTTTGAAGAGAGGAGTCAAGAGGGAAACGTTTGGAGGTATCTGGATCACGGGGGAAGTGAAGACCTGGGGAGAAGTTATTGGCAGAGAGGAGAAAACGTCCATACACGTCTATACACGTTCCGATGCTTGTGGTGCTGCTAAGACCTGGGCAGTCTACCTCGGGAAAGAGCAGGAAGATCTCCTGGGTGTGGGCGTATACGGAGACCCCGGGCTGGCAGAAGCTGTGAGAAGAGACCGACTGGGGATTGGTTTCAACAACATTAATTATGCCTACGATGCAAAGACCAAGCTCCCTGTTGCTGGAATTAAGGTAATTCCCATTGACATAAATGGAAACAGCAGAATAGATGAGGAAGAGAATTTCTACAACACAAGAGAAGAACTGACCGATGCTATAAACAGGGGAGCCTATCCCTCACCTCCAGCAAGAGATCTCTACTTCGTCACTAAAGGCAAGCCCGAAAAGAAAGTGCTCGTGGAGTTTCTCAAATGGGTTTTAACTGAGGGACAAAGCTATGTTCCTGAAACTGGCTATATTCCATTGTCTAAAGAGAAGCTGGACAGCGGTTTGAAGAAAATAGGCATGAAAGAATGAACCTCGGCTTTCCTGAAAGGAGAAGCATAGCAGAAGAGGTATGAAAGAAAGATTAAATATAAGGCTGAAAAAAAATTCAGCAGCCAAAAAGATAACTCTCCTGCTGGCTGTTGTTGCCAGCCTGATCGTCTTTCTCATGCTTTTCGGTCTTTTTGTCCGCGCGCGGCCGATACTGGCTGTCAAGTCGTTCAGTGAACTTTTCTTCTCAACTTCCTGGCATCCCTTGCGAGGCGAGTTTGGCTTTCTTCCTTTCATCATGGGCACTTTATGGGTGACCGGCGCATCCTTGATTCTTTCTGTTCCTTTTTCACTGTTGACGGCAATCTATCTTTCCGAATATGCACCAAGATTTATACGTGATGCTGCAAAGCCCTTGATTGATTTGCTGGCAGGCATTCCCTCGGTTGTTTACGGCGTTTGGGGAGTTCTGATTATTGTGCCCTTTGTCAGCCAATACCTTGCTCCGCTCTTTGGAACCTTTTCCAGCGGATACTGCATTCTCTCGGGAGGAATTGTCCTGGCCATCATGATTTTTCCTGTAATCACTCATGTTTCAATAGAGGTTTTTTCTTCCATTCCTTATGAGATAAGAGAAGCCGCCCTTGCGCTGGGTGCGACCAAATGGCAAACAGTTAAGAAAGTCGTTTTAAAAAAGGGCCGCCCAGGCATTATGGCTGCAGTCGTCTTGGGGCTGTCCAGGGCTTTTGGTGAAACCATGGCCGTTCTCATGGTGGTGGGAAACGTAGCCGTTGTTCCCAAATCTGCGTTTGAAGCCGGATACCCCTTGCCTGCACTGATTGCAAACAATTACGGCGAAATGATGTCTGTCCCTCTATATGATTCTGCCTTAATGCTGGCCGCTTTGGTTCTGCTGCTTGTGGTCCTGATTTTTAACATCGTGGCCAGGTTTATTCTAGTCAAGCTGGAAAGAAAATCGGAATAAGGAGTGATTAAAAGGGTATCAGAATGAATAAAAAAAAGATCGAAGAAAATATCTTTAAAATTTTAATGGCTTTTTCTACCCTAACCGTGATCATAATCCTTGCCCTGATAATAGGGACTATAATCTGGAAGGGACTTCCCTCACTCAGCCTTTCAATGGTCACGCAGGTCCCTAAGGGCGGCTATTATCTGGGGAAAGAAGGGGGAATTCTTAATGCCATCATAGGTTCTCTTTATTTGGCTTCAGGAGCGACCCTGCTCGCCATGTTGATTAGCCTGCCGATTGTGATCTTCCTCAATATGTATACAAGGAAAAATTCTCGCATTGCCACCTTCACACGCTTTTCTCTGGATATTCTCTGGGGAGTTCCTTCCATTGTCTATGGTGCCTTTGGATTTACTCTCATGATCTTCATCGGACTTAAGGCCTCTCTGCTTGCAGGAATTATGATTGTTGCTTTACTCGAGCTTCCTATAATGAGCAGGGCTATGGATGAAGTTATCCGGATGGTCCCTGAGGAGCTGAAAGAGGCTTCCTACTCCTTGGGAGCGACAAAGCTTGAGACCGCGCTGAAAGTCGTCGTGAGACAGTGCCTTCCTGGAATTTTGACCGCCATATTGATCGCTTTCGGAAGGGGGATCGGTGACGCAGCCTCTGTTATTTTCACGGCCGGTTTTACAGACCGCATTCCTACCTCTCTTCTTCAGCCGGCAGCGACCTTGCCTTTGATGATTTTCTTTCAGCTGGGGACGCCGTTTCCAGAGGTCCAGAATAGAGCTTATGCAGCATCAACTATACTTGTTATCCTGATCCTTATTATAAGTCTTCTCTCGAGGATTTTAATAAAGAGATATTCAAGACACAAATTATGATGAGAGGGGGAAAGCATGCAATTTCAATCACATATCAGCATAAAAGATCTCAATGTCTATTACGGTAGCCAGCATGCGCTCAAGAATATCACACTCGAAATTCCGGATAAAAATATCACAGCCATAATCGGGCCTTCTGGCTGTGGAAAGACTACTCTCTTGAAGTCTCTCAACAGGCTGCTGGAACCGCTGGATGGAGTGAAAGTTACGGGAAAGGTTTGTGTTGGTGGAGAGAATATCTACGATCCCAAAGTAGAAGTTACGCACGTCAGGAAAAAAATGGGACTGCTTTCTCAGAAACCCCAGGTTCTCCCCATGTCCATCTTTGACAATGTGGCTTTCGGTCCGAGAATTCATGGGATGAAGAACAAACGGAAGCTGAGCCAGACTGTCGAACATTATCTCCAGGTAGCCAGCCTCTGGGAAGAAGTAAAGGACAGGCTCCATTATCCGGCCTCCAGGCTATCTGTAGGCCAACAACAGAGGCTTTGCCTGGCAAGAGGATTAGCCGTGGGGCCGGAAATAATTCTGGGAGACGAGCCTACTTCTGCGCTTGATCCTCAATCGAGTCAGAATGTGGAAAGGAGGCTCATTGAGTTGAAATCGGAATACACTGTGGTTGTGGTGACCCATATTCTCCGTCAGGCCAAGCGGATTGCGGATTACATCGTCTTCCTGTATCTGGGGGAGCTGGTTGAGTGCGGCCCGGCAGAAGAAGTCCTCTCAAATCCAAAAAATCAAAGGACTAAGGCATATCTGACTGGCGAGATAAGCTGACCGAAAGAATTTTTTTGTGTTCGCCACAAATCCTTCGCAGGATAATTTTGTTTTTTTGCTATGTGATTTAAAGTATTATTAATAGTGTGCTATGTTTTTTAACAAAGGAGAGAGTACCATGAGCAAAGGATTAGTTTTACTAGGTTCTCTGATTTTGACTTTTTTACTTTTTTGCCCTGATCCTATTCATTCCCAGGAACTTAAGGAGATAAAGCTCTTGAAACCACAGATGGACGGCGGTAGACCCTTGATGCAGGTGCTAAAGGACCGTCATTCTTCTCGAGAATTCAGCTCCGATGAGTTGCCATTACAGGTGCTTTCAAACCTGTTATGGGCAGCATTTGGAATCAACCGTCCAGATTCTGGGAAACGAACAGCACCTTCCGCTGTGAACTGGCAAAATATTGATATTTATGTGGCCTTGGCCCAAGGTCTATATCTTTATGATGCAAAAGAAAACATTCTGAAACCTGTTCTGGCAGAAGATATTCGGGCTGCGCTAGGCACACAGTCTTTTGTTAAGGATGTTCCAGTGAACCTCATCTATGTGGCTGATTTTTCCAAGATAACCAGGGGAACAGAGGAAGATAAAAATTTTTACTCTGCTGCTCATACGGGTTTCATCAGCCAGAATGTCTATCTTTATTGTGCTTCTGAAGGACTGGCTACTGTAGTTCGGGGGCTAATTGACAGAGAAGCCGTGTCAAAGGTGATGAAGCTGCGTCCGGATCAAAAGGTTATGCTTGCCCAATCTGTCGGCTATCCGAAAAATATTTGACGTCAAGGAAGACGTTTAATCCTCTTTTTTCCGATAAAACCGTTGAACCAGGCCCAGAGCAACATACAGCGGACCATAAGCAGCAGCTGCAGTAGCGGTGAATCCGATGTTGCTCCCGTGGAGCAGTCCCACCCAGAGTCCGAACTGGTTGTCGGTGATAAGGTACGTCCATGTCGAAGAAGGACCTCTGATCCCTTCTTTGTCCAGGTCGATGCCTTTTTCTGTGACAGGTATGGATTGGAATGTTTGGATGATCGCATCACGTATTTTTTGCTCAAGCTTCAGAAACTCGTTGTTGGCCATCTTATGAAATTCATTCAGCGGAGACTGTCCTCCTACACTTGCCAGATGGATGCCTTCGCGAATATCGGCAATTAGAGCAAGGTGTTCAGTCCAACAGCGGTCTATCTGGTAGAGAGTAATCTGTTTTTCCAGGTTTTGCATTTTATTCTTTCCCAGAAAACACTCCAGCTCAGCATAGCGATCAGACGCACTTTCTTTAAGCTGGCCAAAGACTGATTTATCCAGGAGGATTTCTTGACGTCGGCGTTGAATCCTTTTCCGTTGTTTTTCAACAAGAACAGAATACTTACAGAGTGTCTTACGGATCTCAAAGTTCTGTCCTTCTATGATTCGCTGCCCTCTTGCTATTGTTTGATTCACCAAAAGATTATCTATCGGCCTGTTCTGTTTCAGAGTGTGATATTTTTTCGGGAGGAGTTTTCGGATGCCGTATCGTTCGATCAGATTGTCCTCGAGACTGATGAAGAACCGAGAAGACCCCGGGTCGCCTTGACGGCCAGCCCGACCACGCAACTGATGATCAATCCTTTGGCTCTCATGGCGGTTTGTTCCGATGACGTACAGCCCGCCGAACTTGACAACTTTATCCCGCTCTTGTTCCTTGTCTCCGCCAAGTTTGATGTCTGTGCCTCTGCCAGCCATGTTGGTGGAGATGGTCACGGTGCCAGGCCTGCCTGCCTGGGCCACGATCTGTGCCTCCATTTCGTCGTTCTTGGCATTTAGCACTTGAGGGGGGATTCCTGCCTTTTTTAGTGCCAAGGCCAGTTCTTCGGATTCTTCCACGCTGGCTGTGCCCACAAGAACTGGTCTTTCAGTGTTATGGCAGTGCTTGATCTCTTCGATCAAGGCTTTCGTCTTAGCCTCCTTATGGGTAAAGACAACGTCTGGGTAGTCTTTTCGGATACAAGATCGGTTGGGAGGAATGACTACGACTTTTAAACCGTAGAACTGCTCGAGTTCTTCTGCCGCAGGACGTGCCGTGGCAGTCATTCCGCAGATTTTAGGGTAGAGCTGTAAAAAGTGCTGCACAGTGATCGAACCCAGGATGCAACCTCCGAAACCCAGGTTGAGCCTTTCTTTGGCTTCTACGGCTGCCTGAAGTCCATCCGGCCAATGCCTGTCTTCGACAACCCGACCTGTAAACTCGTCCACGATCTCTATTCTTCCTTTTCGGACAATATAATCGATGTCTCGGTGAAGCAGAAATTCTGCGTGAAGTGCTTGGTTCAGTCTGGTCAGCAGATCCAGATTTTTGGGAGCGTGGAGATTTTTACAGCCAAGGATGTTTTCTATGTGCTTCAATCCTGTGTCTGTCAGATAGATATTCCGTCTGCCTTCATCCGTCACGAAATCGATCTCTTCTCTGAGCCCCTTAACGATCTCAGCAAAATGGCCGGGATTTCTTTTCTGTTTCCCTCTGCTGCCTGCTATTACAAGAGGAACACGGGCTTCGTCTATCAGAATGGAATCAGCCTCGTCCACGATAGCAAAATGGAAGTCTCTATGAACAAGATCTTTTCTCTGGTAACAAAGATGGTCTCTTAGATAATCGAAGCCAGCTTCTTTGGCCGTGGAGTAAATGATGTCTGCGGCATAAGCCTTTTTCCTTTCGCCGGGAGACATGCCTTCCTGGATGCATCCCACACTCAGTCCTAAAAACTCGTAGATGGGGCCCATCCAGGCTGCATCCCTGCGCGCCAGATAATCGTTGAATGTGTGTATGTGAACCCCTGTGCCAGAAAGGGCGTTCAAGCAGGCGGGCAGAACAGCAACCAAAGTTTTTCCTTCTCCTGTGTTCATTTCTGCAAGTTTGCCCTGGTGCAAGACGATTCCTGCGATAATCTGCACATCGAAGGGGCGCAGCCCTATGGTCCGCCATGCTGTTTCTCGCACGAGTGCATAAGCTTCAATCAGCAAATCGTTCTGAGAAATTCCTTGTTGTGCTCGTCCGATCAATCGGGAAGACATTTCTTTGAGCTCATCATTTGAAGCTTTTCCCAGATCATAGGCATTGATTTCAGCAAGTATCTTCTGGTATGGTCTGAGATCCCACTCGATCGGAACTCCCTGAAGTCTATTCCAGAGATTCAATATTCTTTTTTTATCGAGATGAGTCATGATTTCCCTCAAATTGTCAGAATTCGTTGAGATAACAAAATTTTATGAATGATAATAAGATAAAACTAAAGGAGGGAAAACTTAAAGGGGAGGACTTCGGGGCCTGGAATAACTGAAAGTGTAGGTGAATACCGGAGAGATAAGCGGAGAGAATTTCCCGAAGAAACAGACCAACAGAAAATAAAAGAGAAGGGGAAGGAAGAACAGTAAAGGAGGAAAGAAAATTCCTAAGAGGAAGATAAGTGAAAGAAAAAACGCGTTTTTCATTCTCTCCAGAGCTCCTGTTTCTGGATTATAAATATAAGACACATGACCTCTTCTGTCAATCTTCAATATAATATTGATAGTATATCCGTTGCAGCTAATGATGAGGGATATAATCAGCCACAGCGCCGGACGCCTCCCTTTGCATCGGATTGTTCAACATGAGCTCTTGGCAGCAGCCGAGTGGAGAAGCATATTTCTGAAGCCGGAGGCGGATTTCCAAAGCAAAGGAAATCCATATAAAAGGGTATAGGTCAAGCATAAACCCTGTGTTTCTGAGTGTTGAGACTGTAAAGAGCTTTAACACTTTTCTGGCCTTTTGTAAGGTGCAAAGCCGACAGTTCCCCTGAATTTTGTGGCATAATTCTTGCTACATCCTTGATTATAAGAGATAGTAAAATAGACAGAGATCTCTCAAAATCCCTACAGGCTCTAGCCTGAAGGGACAGGAGGAAGAAATGAAGTGGCGATGTGGACGATTACCGAATGTGCGATTTTTGGGTTTGGTCTGCCTATGGCTTGTGCTGCCTTTGATGGCTTGGCCGCAGGGCCCTGATCCGGCCTATTATTTCCATCCCGCAACAGAGCTTTCCTGGGCCCAATGCTATGTCTGGATGGAAGGGGGATCCCGGATGAAAATCCCGTTTATGCCCGTGGTGGTTACAGGATTTCGTCGCGCCCCGATGGGAATCGGCAGCTACAGCCAGGATGTAAAAGTTGACGGTCCGCTGGTTTTCATCGGAAATGGCATTGTTAAGGAAGGGATGTGGAACAGCTATAAGGGAAGAAAAAAAGACTATACCTCAGGAGACATCGATGTTGCGGGAAAAGTTGTCCTGTTCAGCTGTGATTTTCCGGATAAAATCCAGGAAATAGCCAAAGAGGATGTCCCTCTTTCCGCCCGGATATCTGAGGCTGCCTCCCGGAGAGCAACCGCGGTCCTGGTCTTCTCCCACAAGGGCGCAGGCTCTTTTCTCACTGTCGATTATTATGAGAGGGAGTCTGATATTCCAGATATCCCGGTGATCAGTATATCCGAGAAGTCCTTCCTGGATATCATGCTCTGCGATTTTGATGTTGACGGCGAATCCATACTCAAGGAGTGGGAGGAGTCCGGCAGCCCCCCAGAGGGCGTTGAGCTAAGTGCCAAGATCCACCTGGAGATGGAGGGGAATTTCACCAAGGCCGAGACAGAGAATTTTGCCATCCGATTCCGCAGGGAGATGTTCTCTGAACAGGAAATGCAAGAATCTGTCAAGGTAAATGAGCGGGCGCTCCAATTTCTGTTTGATTGCTTTAAGGAGGACAATGAGCTGCAGTGGAAGCGCTTGAACTCGGTCTATTTCCGTGACTTCGATTCCAAGCTCTTTTACACCCATCATATGGGATGGGGGCTGGCCGGAGATGAGGGAGTTTTCATGGTTTACAAGGGAGGAGTGCCGGATTTTGGTATGGCTGTCCATGAGAATACCCATATCCTTACTCGGCTGAACTGGGGGGAATCAACATCCTTTATCAACGAAGGATTGGGGAAGTATACCGAAGCTCTGGCCACTGACCAGGACAAGAACCATCTTGCGGTGATACAATTTCTCAAGGATGGCAAGCTCTTTCCCCTGAAGGACATGGTGAATTTCTACATCGGCCCCTCCGGTTTGAAGACCCTGGTGGCCTATCCAGCTTCAGGCTCTTTCATCGCCTTTCTTATGGACAAGTACGGACTTCAGTCTGTGAAGAAGTTAACCCGCCTGGAAGGGCGGCTTCCCCAGGAGAGGGAGAAGAGGGACTCCTGGACAGAAGCCTTAGGGGAACCCCTTTCGAAGCTGGAGAAGGAGTGGCTTTACTGGCTGAAGGACAAGCATCAGGTGGAAGAAAAATTCATATGGGAGCATTTGGAAAAGAGTTCCAAAACCCGGGAAGCCTTCCAGGTCGATCCGAAAATCTTGGACTCTTACGTGGGCCAATACCGTTTTTCCTCTAACATCATTACGGTCACAAAAGAGGACAACCGCCTTTTCCTGGAAGTTCCTGGAATGGGGAAGGTGGAGCTGGTTCCGGAATCTGAGACTCAGTTTGAAGTCCAGGCCTTTGATGCCCCCATCCGTTTCGTGGCGAATGAACAGGGAGGGGTCACGCACATGATCATCCAAACCGGCGGAGGAGAGATACGAGCGGACCGGATCAAGTGAAAATCTCTGATCCAAACACACTTACCGGTGAAATAAGCTGACCGGCCGGTGGACCGAGAAAGGACGGAAAGCTCTTTCCGAATACCTGAAAACTCTCGAGGAGATCATCCACCTTAAAAAAGAATAGAGAGTCGATCTATCTGCTGGTTATCTTGTTCTTTTAAATTTAATCTTGAACTCTGTTCCTCCAGTTCTGTTCAATTCTATCATACCGCCAAGTTGGTCTTCTGCTAATATGTTCACCAGGTGCATGCCTAAGGATTTGGATTCCCTGAAATCGAAATCATCTGGTAGGCCAACACCGTTATCGCTCACTTTAAGTTCGACCTCATTCTTATTGACGGATTGGAACCCTACCCTAATCTTTCCTTTTTTGCCATCAGGGAATGCATGCTTCAGACAATTGGATATGAGTTCATTGACTATCAATCCGCATGGAACAGCCACATCAACTCCGAGGGAAACATCCTTGACATTCATTTTCAGGTCAATTTTTCCCGGATCAGCTTCATAAGATCGAAACAACCTGTAGATAAGATCCCTGATGTATCCTGCAAAATCAATCCTGGCCAGGTTCTGGGATTGATACAATTTCTCGTGAATCAGTGCCATTGACCTGACTCGGTCCTTGCTCTCATTAAACATCGCGAGGTCTTGTTTATTCTTGAGATATTGAGCCTGAAGATTAAGGAGAGAGGAGATGACCTGCAAGTTGTTTTTGACCCGATGGTGAATTTCTCTCAGCAAAACTTCTTTTTCCTTGAGTGATGTTTTTATCAATTGCTCTGCCTTTATTTGCTCGGTTTTCATCGAGACAATATTAACCACTTCTGAAAGAATTCTCTTCTCTAATTCAGTCCACTCTCTTTCTTTCTTACATTCAGAAAATGTAAAAATACCTTTGGGCTTATCAATATCTCCGTAAGGAACGACTAAATAGGATTTTATTTTATGTCTTTTTAATTTTGCAGAAGCATAAAGTTTTATAATTTTGCTAAGAATGGGAGTTTTTTTAATTTTATCAATATTTTTAGGTATCTCCACATATTTTCTGCCGAAGAAATTTTTAGCTATGTCTAGCGAAATGTCTTCTCCAAGGCTGCTTCCTGCTTCTTTCTTATACCATTGCAACTCAGTGATAAAGGCTTTTTTCTCTGGATTGAATGGTAAGTAAGCAGCTCTGCTGACATCTATGAAAGGCCCGACAGTATTCAGTAGCGCCTGAATTAAATCTTTTTCTTCTGTCAAGGATGGATCAGCAGATTTCTTCCATATTTCGGCTCTTAACTCATTGTATTTGCTTTGTTTTAATACCTCAGCCTCCGCCAGCCTTTGCTTGGTTATATCTGTCAAAATCGCAATGACTCCCTCAAATCCCCCTTTTTTTCTTAAGGGCGAATTGCGGACTTCGACAATCATTTTTTCACCTTTGCCGGTATACAGTTCCATCTCGTAAGGAGATACATCTTGCCCTTTTCTCATTTTATAATAAACTGAGAGCATCTTTGTGATGCTTCGAGGAGGGAACATTTTGAGTAGACTAAATCGTTTTCCTATGATTTCTTTTTCCGAATAACCTCCTACCTCTTTTATCCGTCTGTTAATTCTGATAATCTTACCCGTCTTATCGAGCACCGCTATTCCGCTGTTGGCACCATTAAAAATCGCTTCCAGTTCTTCTTTATTCTTCTGTAACGATTCCTTTATCCGGTCCAGCTCATTTATTGAATTCTTTAACTCAGCAATTCGTCTGCGTGATGTGACTAATTCGTCTATGAGTTCTTCTTTTGTCTTATCCTTATCCTTCATCTTGGGCCTTTCAAAACAGGATGTTATTCCATTTTGCTCTTTGGATAAAAAGTATACTTAATCATTATGATGCGCTTATTAAAAATAATTTTCTCACAACCATTGCATAAGTTCTATCACCCTTTAGGATGTATTTTGAGGTGATTTCTTCCTGTCTTTAAAGGTGAGAATTTACACTTGGCTTTGTCCCAAAGTTGCTGGATGTTTGATACATAAATGTATTACAGGGAGGGACATTTCCTGCTTTTTTTATCTGGAGATTATAGTGTGTTCACTTGTTTAGAGGAGGTGGCGCAGGATTTCTAAGGCCACCTGCTTGGCCTGTTGGCCGCTTTCCTTGGTAGGGCCCACACACGATGGACATCCTTCTTTACAGAGGCATACTTCGATAGTCTTCTGACACTGGTAGAAGAGTCTCTCCTCCAGGTCGAAAAGTGAGGGGCTGAGGCCGATGCCTCCGGGGTATTTGTCGTAGATGAAGATGTTGGGTTCGAACTGGATATTGTCGAAGAAAGCCTGCTCTTCCCTCCGGATTTTGAGCGATATATCCCGAGGGGGGACAGACCCGCCGGTGGTATTATCACCGATGGAGACACCGATATCGTGGATGTCGCACATCATGAAGAGCGGGGAGACATGATGAAGGAGATAGGCCAGGCCGTAAAGGCCGTTTATTTTTTGCTCAGGCGAATAAGGAAGGCTATGAAAAATATCTGCGGCGATGGTGATCCAGTAGGCAGTGGTGTGCATCTCGTTCTGAGGAAGGCTCAGGTCACCCGCCCCCACATTTTCCATGGTGAAGAACTTGATCTTTTTGAAGCCCACCACCTGGGTGGCCACATGGACCTCGCCGTGGGAGATTGAGCATTTCTCCAGTTTTTTTGAGTCGAAAGAATCTAGGATTTTGATCTTTGTATAGTCTATGGCATCGGTGAAATAATCGGCATCCGTCTTTTTGACATAGGCTTTTCTCTGAGCGTAATCCAGTTTTTCCACATAATACTGTTCCCCTTCGCACATGTAGATGGCTTTAGGGTGGAGGGTAGTCAATGCCGATGAAAAATCCACCTCGGCGATGGCTTTGGATTTTTCGGAGGTGTCCACCACCACGAAGTTATCGGAGCTTATGCTTCGCAGGCTCACTCCGTCAGCAGGGTAGGCATCTGATGTCCAGAACCATTTGTCCTTGGAATGGTGAACCAAATTTTCCTCTTCCAGAAACTTGAGGATTTCATCGATATCCAAGTTTCCGAATTTTTCTCCGTCCTTGAAGGGAAGCTCGAAGGCAGCACATTCAATGTGGCTGACCAGGATAGAGAGATTGTCGGGGTTGATCAGTGCTTGCTCTGGTGATTTAAGGAAGAAATAGTCGGGATGGTTGATGATAAACTGGTCAAGGGGTGAGCTGGAAGCCACCAGGACTGCGGCTGATTTTCCCGCTTTCCGGCCGGCCCGGCCTGAACGCTGCCAGGTCGAAGCAATAGTTCCCGGGTATCCGGCCAGAACCGCCACATCCAGAGTTCCAATATCGATTCCCAGCTCCAGGGCATTGGTGGAGACAACGCCTCTTATTTTCCCTTCCCGCAAATATTTTTCGATTTCCCTGCGCTTAAGGGGCAGATAGCCTCCTCTGTATCCACGGATCAGGCCTTCGTCTTTGACTCCTTTTTCGATGTCTTTCTTGAGATAGGTCAGAAGAACCTCGGTGATGAGGCGGCTCTGAGCAAAGACGATGGTCTGTAGGTTGTTTTGCAAGAAAATTGAAGCCACGCGGCGCGACTCGTTGACGTAGGAGCGGCGGATCCCCAAAGATTTATTCACTACAGGCGGGTTGTAGAAGATGAAATATTTTTCTCCCTGAGGAGCTCCGTTGTTGTCCACCAGGGCCACCTGCTCTTCGATCATTCTTTCTGCAATATCTAAGGGATTGGCGATGGTGGCTGTGGAGAGGATAAACTGGGGACTGCTCCCGTAGAATTTGGCGATCCGCTTCAGCCTTCTCAGCACGTTGGCCAGATGACTGCCAAAGATGCCCCGGTAATTGTGAAGCTCATCGATGACGATGTATTTTAGGTTTTCGAAGAGCTTGATCCACTTGGTATGATGGGGCAGGATTCCTGTGTGCAGCATGTCGGGATTGGTGAGTATGATGTGTCCCCGGGCCCGGATAGCTTTTCGTGCGTCCTGGGGGGTGTCACCATCATAGGTGAAGATCCTGATTTCTTCAGGGAGAAGCTTTATGGTCTCGTCCAGCTCTGCCCGTTGATCTTGGGAGAGGGCTTTGGTGGGGAAGAGGTAGATGGCGCGGGTTGATGGATGGCGGAGGATTTCATCGAGTACCGGGAGGTTGTAGCAGAGGGTTTTCCCTGATGCAGTCGGCGTGACGACCACAATATTTTTTCCTTCTGAGAGCAGCTTCCAGGAGAGGTGCTGGTGGGAGTATAGCTTTGAGAATCCTTTTTCCTTAAGAGCCTTGATGAGGGCAGAGTGGATTTCTGGGGGATAATCCTCGTAGCGACCTTCTCTGGGAGGAAGATGTTTTATAGTCCGGATGGAGCGGTTCTTGAGTCCCAGTTCTTTAAGAAATTGTAAAGATTTACTAAGATTGTCCTCTCTTTTCATTTTCTATCCTATGGTGGTCAATTTTATATTATTATGAGTTCTTCGAATGGTCAATGGAAAAAGTAAGCAGCACATGGAAAAGGGGGACTGTCCCTCTTTTATTTATGGTAGAATAGAAATATGTTAGAAGAAATACAGGTCAAGAAGGCTGCTCAACACAACCTGAAGAACCTCGATCTCAGGCTGCCCCGGAACAAGTTGATTGTGGTTACCGGGCCCAGTGGATCGGGAAAGTCCTCCCTTGCCTTTGACACTCTCTTTGCTGAAGGCCAGAGGCGGTATATCGAATGCCTTTCCACTTATGCCCGCCAGTATATCGAACAGATGGAAAAACCCGATGTGGAGTCCATAGAGGGCCTTTCACCCTCCATTTCCATAGACCAGAGAACGATCTCTTCCAATCCCCGTTCCACAGTGGGAACCGTAACCGAAGTCTATGATCTTTTGAGGCTGCTTTTTGCCCGGGTGGGCATTCCTCACTGTCCACGTTGCGGAAGGGTGGTCAGTTCTCAGACAGCGGATCAGATTATCCAGAGAATACTCCTCAGCTCTTTCCAGGAGAAGGCGAGAATCCTCTCCCCGGTGGTCAAAGGCCGCAAGGGCGAATATCATGCCCTTTTCGAAAGGTTTCGGAAAAAAGGCTTTCTCCGCTTTCGTGTGGATGGGCAATGGAGAGAAACAGAAGAAAATCTCTCTCTGGAAAGGACAAAGAAACATAACATAGAAGTCTTGGTGGATGAAATAGAGGTTACTTCGGCCTCCAAAGCCAGGTTGAAAGAGGCTGTCTTCAGGGCCCTGGAGATGAGCAAAGGAGATGTTCTGATAACAAAAGAGGATGGAAGGGATTACTTCTACTCCTTGAACCTCCTCTGCCCTTACTGTGAGATCAACCTCCCTGAGCTCGAACCTCGCACCTTCTCCTTTAACAGCCCTTACGGAGCTTGTCCTACCTGTCATGGTATCGGCTTTCAGACCGTCTTGGATAAATGGGGTGATGTGGAACTTACCGGGGAGGTTTGTCCCCACTGCCAGGGAAGCCGGTTGAGATCAGAAAGCCTGTCTGTAAAAATTGGGGGAAAGAATATTTATGAATTGAGCTCTCTTCCTGTCAGCCGTTTGATCGAAAAGCTGAATTCTGTGGGATTTAAATCAGGCCAGGAGCTTATTGTCTCCAAGATTCTCAAAGAAATCGACTCGCGTTTGAAGATGGTGGTCGAGCTAGGAATTCCCTATCTTCAGTTGAGCCGCACCACTGGTTCCCTCTCAGGCGGAGAGGCCAGACGGGTCCGGCTGGCAGCCCAGGTTGGGGCTCGCTTGAGAGGCATTCTCTATGTTTTGGATGAGCCCACAATCGGTCTTCACCAAAGAGACAACCACCGATTGATTTCTCTTCTGAGGAAGATCAGGGACGAGGGGAATTCCATCATCGTGGTGGAACACGACGAGCAGACCATTCGATCGGCTGATTTTATCCTGGATCTGGGACCTGGCGCTGGCGAAGTCGGCGGTTATAAAGTGGCCGAGGGCAGTCTGGAGCGCATCCTCTCTTCTTCGGATTCGCTGACTTCACAGTATCTCAGAGGAGAAAAGTCCATCCCCGTTCCCTCAGGGAGGAGGAAGCCAAAAGGCTGGCTGACAATCAAGAAAGCAGCAGAGCACAACCTGAAGAATATCGATGTCCGTATTCCCCTCGGTGTAATGACAGCTGTGACCGGAGTTTCCGGGTCAGGAAAAAGCACACTGATCTATGATATTCTTTACAAAAGCCTTCAGAATGAGTTTCACAATGCAAGACAGAAGGCTGGAAAACACCAAGAGATTTTGGGCCTTGAACAGATCGATAAGGTCGTTTCTGTCGATCAAAAGCCCATCGGGAGAACACCCCGCTCCAATCCCGCCACCTATACAGGTACGTTTACCCCTCTTAGACAGCTTTTTGCCCTCATTCCGGAAAGCCGATTGAGGGGATATTCGGCCAGCCGCTTCAGTTTCAACCTCCCCGGAGGTCGCTGTGAAGAATGCCAAGGTGCCGGAGCCAAGAAGATAGAAATGCATTTCTTGCCTGATGTCTTCGTAACCTGCGATCGATGTCAAGGGAAGCGTTACAACAAGGAAACTCTTTCCGTATTCTACAAAGGGAAAAACATCGCCGATTATCTGGCCTTGACAGTGGATGAAGCCTTTGAATACCTGAAGGCCCATCCTGTGCTGAAGAGAAAATTAGGGATTTTGAAAAAAGTAGGTTTAGGATACATTAGATTAGGACAGCCAGCACCCACGCTATCTGGAGGAGAAGCTCAGCGAATCAAGTTGACCAAGGAGCTCAGCCGTAAAGACACCGGCCGTACCCTCTATCTTCTGGATGAGCCGACCACAGGACTCCATTTCGATGATGTCCGCAAGCTTCTTGAAGTGCTATCCGAGTTGGTCAGAATAGGTAATACCGTGGTCATCATCGAACATAACCTTGAAGTCATTAAGTATTCCGATTATATTATAGACTTGGGTCCAGAAGGCGGAGAAGAAGGAGGATGGATTGTGGCTCAAGGAGTCCCAGAAGAGGTGGTGAGGTCGAGGGAGTCCTACACCAGCCAATTCCTGAAGAGAGTGCTGGCTAATCCCGGTGAGGCTTCCAAGACAAAAAGAGTTTCCGGAGTCAAGTAGTCATGGCATTCAAGGATATTCTCGGGAATGAACGCCAAAAAAAGATCCTGAAGAGAGCTCTTCAGAAGGAAAGAATCCCTAATTCTTTGCTTTTCTGCGGGCCGGAAGGAGTGGGAAAGAGAACCCTGGCCCTGGTATTGGCCAAAGCCATGAATTGTGAGACCAAAGCAGATGACGCCTGTGAAGCCTGCTCCTCATGTAGAGCCATAAGCAGAGGAAACTTTCCCGACGTGATGGTGATTTCCCCCGAGAATAAGATGATCAGGATTGATCAGATGAGAATACTGAAACAGACCGCCTACCTGAGGCCTATGGCGGGAAAGAAGAGATTTTTCATCGTGACTGAGACGGATAAAATGAATGATGAAGCTGCTAATTCTCTGCTGAAAATCCTAGAAGAGCCTCCTTCTTTTTCCCATATCATCCTCATCACCTCCAATCCTGAGATGATTAAACCGACCATTAAGTCAAGATGCCAAACGCTGAGTTTTCAACCCATCTCCAAAGAAGATATCGAAAAAATGCTTGTGGAGAGGGGATTTGGGAAGGAAAGAGCGAAGATCGTTTCGCTCCTGGTAGGGGGCAACCTCAAAAAAGCTCTGAATATGGAGTGGGAGGAGGTCCAATCTAGAAGAGCAAGGGCCTGGGAAATGCTTCTCTCTCTCTATGGGAAGAAGAAGGTGGCTGATTTCTTGAGGAGTTATTCCTTCTCTCGAGGCCAGATCAAGGAAGAGTTGGAGGAGCTCCTGGAACTCCTCTCTTCTTTCTGCCGAGATCTCATTCTGATTCAAGAAAAAGGAGATCTGAGGCTGCTGATGAATCCCGATTATAAGCAAAGATATGTGAAAGCCTCTGATCTTCTCACCCTCCAGAAGTCCATGGATTGGCTGGGTAAAATGGATTATGCTCTTTATGCTCTTCAAAAAAATCTGAACGTGAATTTGCTTCTCACTTCTTTATTTTCCGAGGGTTAGAAAAATGTCTGAAATCGTCTATGCTCTTTCCGAAGGATCCGGTAAGATTCTTCGAGCAAAGAAGGGAAAGGAAGATATAAAGGAAGGGGATTACTGCATCGTTGAGTCCGATGTAGGTGGGGATCTGTCTATCGTCATCGATGTCCCAAGTTGCATTACGGACCATCGAAACTCTGTGAAGGATGCGGTCAAAATTATCAGAAAGGCCACCGAGGATGACCTAAAGAAATTCGAATGGCTCAAGAAGAAAGAGAAAAAGGCCTTTGATTTCTGCCTCCAAAGAATCAAAGCACGGAATCTGTCCATGAAGCTGGTCATAGTTCGCTATTTTTTCGACGAGAAAAAAGGCATCTTCTATTACACCGCTGATGGACGTATCGATTTTCGTCAGCTGGTTAAAGACTTGGCCAAAGAATTCAGGATGAGGATTGAAATGCGACAGATAGGCGTTCGAGATGAAGCCAAAATGGTAGGAGGATTGGGTGTTTGTGGCCGGAGTCTCTGTTGTTTCAGTTTTATGAAGAATTTTGAGCCGGTGACCATTCAGAAAGCAAAGAAGCAACAGATCGTCATCAATCCCACCAAGATTTCCGGTCTGTGCGGACGCTTGATGTGTTGTCTTGCCTTTGAAGAGGAAACCAAGGGCCGCATGTATACCGAAGAGGAAAAAGTCGAAGAGGACTAGAGCCTTTTAGATATAAAAAAACCCCCCTCCGGGAAAGAGGAGGGGGGCTTTCAGTCCCAATAAGTGGGGAGGATAGTAAAGAAAACCTCTATTTACTGGGTTGAGATGATCCTGAACCGCACTCTGCTTGAGACAGCGATGAGGCCGCCTTCTTTGGCATAAGCCTTGACTTGCCAGGAGTAAGTTTCACTAGGGATCATCAGATTTCTGATTTCTTCAGGTAGAATGATCGAGTTTTCAGTTGTGGTCTCAGTCCAGAGGAGCTGCTCATTATAGAGGTAGATTTTGTATTCCACATCCTCTCCGTGGCTTTTCCACCTGAACTGGGTGGGAACAGTGGGGATATCTATGACGGGGGAAATAAGGGTGATGGATTCTCCTCTAACCAAATCTTCATTGATGAAGAACTGAGGAGATGACGTTCTAAGGCTGGGGATAACTCCCAAGATCACTAGTAGGAATAAAGCGGCAGAAACGGCGGCCACGGCCCACGTCCTGGGAGTAATGTAGGCGCGGACCGATTCAAACCAGGAAACACTCTTTGTTTCCTCTGCCATGATTTCCTTTTGGAACAGAGAGTAGCCTTTGTCCTTGACCACGGCTATGAGTTCGTTGCGCTCTGTCAATTCCTGGAAACAGTGGGAACAGTTGAAGTAATGTTCCTCGAATATCTCTCTCTCAGATTCAGGCAACCTTTTTAACAGGTAATCGTCGATGAGGTCTTCGTACTTACACTTTCTCATTGTTTTTGCCTTTCCATTGACTTCAACCATTTAGTCGGACAAACGGGAAAAAAACGGAAAAATCATTTTTTTATTAATTTCTTCAGCAGTTTTTGGGAATAATTTACCCTCTCACTCACCCTCCGAGGAGAGACGCCCAGCTTTTTTGCTACTTCTTCTCTCGTCATATCCCTATAATAATAAAGGTAGAGGATCTCCCTGAACTTGGGTTTCAATTTTTTTATGCAATCGGCTATCATCTCGGCTCTTTCTTTATTTTCGATTTCTTCATGAGGGGCAGGGAATGGATCTGGCTCAGGCGCATGCTTGAGCACCTTGCTTTTTTTTCGTATATAATCCACGATTCTGCGGCTGGTGATGGTGTAGATGAATGTTCCTATTGAAGATTCGCCCCGAAATTCTCTTTTTTTTACTTTTTCGATGACATTCATGATGATTTCATTGACCACATCTTCCCAGTCTGGATTAGTAACGCCGAGTGATTTTTTTATCCTGAAGCTGACAATAGGCCTGTATTTAGCCACGATGGCGTCAAGATCAAGTGTATCGTTCTCTTTTTTCACTTTTTCCATTATAAGGCCTGTCCAAAATGTTGACAAGCTCAGATTTTAAATTTTAAGCCTCATTTTTTCTGTGATGGCTGTGCTCAATAATAAGAATAATAATAAGGAAAAGAGCCGCCATCACGGAAAATAAAATCCTTCTTTTTCAATTTATCATATCCACATACGACTAACTCGCATGCTGATGAAAGGATGAAAAGCCATGGAAATGTTCGGAAAAAAGCTGGAGATGAAGAAAGTTTACAGGTTTGAGGATGAGAGAGAGTTCTTTTCTCTTATCGAGCAACGGTTAAAAGAACAGGGATACCAGCTTCTGGATACGGTTAAGAGAATACCAAGCAGTCCTTTGGAAACTCCTCATTTCAGCAATTGATAACACTCGTCCATTGAATGAGGCAAAAGAAAAAATCAATTTATTATTGGCTCTGTCGACTAAACTACCCAAGGAATGAAAATGGAAACGCCGCATTTGACTATGAAAACAGAGAACGCTTCTCATGTTAGCAGAGGCCATCTCCTTATGGATGTAGAGAAGGAAATGAACGCATCCTTCCCTTTTTTGTTTCCCCGAGAAGAAATCCCTGAGACTTTTCATATCCAGCCTGAGGCTTTTAAGACAATCGGGAAAGCCAGTCCTGAGGAGGAGTCGCTTTCTCACTCCCTGCCTCCTGTTATCGAAAGAAGCATCGGCCCTGATTCATGGCTGTTGGAATGGGAAAGCCGAAGAAAGGTTAATTCAGCCAGGAAGATCCTGAGGGATTTAAACCGGTATTACCTAAGTCTTTTCAGAGAGCCGGATGATGCTGTGAATGGAAATTATCTAGAAAAGCAGCTTTTCCTTAACTCCAGTCTTCTTTACTTGATTGAAGTCACTGATGGAAACGAAGATACCTTAGGACATTCTCAGCTTGTGGCCAGCTATACCTTGATGTTGGCCAAAGCCTTGGGGATCGATAACAAGGCGTATTTACTGGATTTGGAAAGAGGTGCAATGCTTCACGATATAGGAAAAATAGGGATTCCTGAATCCATATTAAGAAAACCCGGATCTCTCACAGTTGTCGAGAAGGAGGTTGTCAAGGAACATCCTCTCATCGGGTATGAACTGCTTGAGGAATTCCAGTTCCTAAAGAAGCCTGCCCAAGTCGTCCTCTACCACCATGAAAGCTATGATGGCAGTGGTTATCCTTATAGACTAGCGGGAGATGAGATACCTCTGGAGGCAAGAATTTTTGCCCTAGCAGATACCCTGGATGCCATCACATCCGATAGGCCTTATCGAAAAGCAGTGGGCTTTGAAGAGGCCAGGCTGGAAATCGAGAAGGGACGGGGCAGCCAATTCGATTCTCAAATTGTCGACGCCTTCTTTTCTGTTCCTCTCGCGAAGTGGCAGCAGATAAAGGCTAAGACTGAAGAGTTTTTTCAGCTCCATACCGTCCACTGATTTTTTTCTTTTTCCCCAGAATTACTGACAACACCACAATTATTCTTGTGAATTTCCAACCTTGAATATCGATTTCAACCTTGTTCCACTTATAGGGGCCCCGGAGACCGTTGGTGTGATAGGAGGGCCAAAAAATCCATTAATAGAAGAGCTCTTTTCATCTCATCTGGCAAGCAGAGAAATTTTCTTACTTTAAAGCTCACCTAAAACTTTATCAAAAGTGCTGACCAGAACATTCATGTTTTCCTCTGAAAAGACAAGAGGAGGTTTTATTTTCAACACATTGGCCAACGGACCGTCGATACTCAACAGAATCCCTCGATCCTTCATTCGTTCAATGATTTCTGTGGCCTGTTTTGCTGCAGGGGCCAGGGTTTGTCGGTCCATCACCAGCTCGATACCCAGGAAGAGCCCTATCCCTCTGACATCGCCGATGACTTCATGCTTCCTTTTCAATTCATCGAGCCCAGATTTTAGCTGTGTCCCTACTTTTAGCGCATTTTCCTGCAGTTTTTCATCCCTTATGACATCAAGGACGGCCATTCCCACAGCGCATGAGACCGGGTTCCCTCCATAGGTATTAAAATATTCCATTCCGGTGTCAAAGGCTCGGGCGATCTCAGATGTGGTTATGACCGCTGCTAAAGGGTAGCCGTTGCCGATGGGTTTTCCCAGGGTGACAATGTCTGGAACCACATCCTGGGACTCAAAACCCCAAAAATGGCTTCCTAATCGGCCGAAGCCGACCTGTACCTCATCAGCAATACACACACCGCCAGACATTTTGACATACTTGAAGGCTTCTTTAAGATAATTTTGGGGATAGATAATCTGTCCGGCACACCCCATCAGGGATTCAAACATGAATGCAGCCACTTTTTTTCTGTTTTGAAGGATTTTTTCGACGGCTTCCCGGACGTGAAGAGCATACTTCTTTCCTGTCTCAGGATCATTGGCTTTGAACAGTCCCCGATAGGTGTCAGGAGTAGGAACCTTATGAATGTGCGGCAAAGCACCTTTGCCTCCCGGGCCATCAAATTTATAAGGGCTGACTTGGATTAGAGAGGTCAAATGGCCGTGATAGGCACCATCAACTACGATGATATCTTCCTGGCCAGTGTAGGCGTTTGCCAAGCGCAGAGCCAGGTCGTTAGCTTCGCTTCCTGAATTGACAACAAAACAAATACTCAGAGGTTTAGGCATTAGGGCACTAAGGCGTTGCGCGTATTTGACTAAATTTTCATGAAGATAGCGGGTATTTGTATTCAGCATGGCCATCTGCTGCTGGGCCGCCTTTATCACTCGGGGATGGCAGTGCCCGACATGACAGACATTGTTGACACAGTCTAGATAGGTTCGTCCTTTGTCATCATAAAGATACTGCATAGCTCCGCGGGTGATATGAAGAGGCTTTTTATAGTGGAGGCTCAAGGATTTGCCGATATGCTTATGCCGTATTTTCAAGATCTTATCACCTGTCATCCTCTTTGTGAAAACAGGTTGCCCGCAGGCTTTTTTAAAAGTTTGATAGGCCAGTTGAGGGTTGATCTCCAAGAATTTTTCAAGGAGTTTCCATGCCGGTTTTTCTGAGATAGTGAAGTAAGTGTTGTCGGGCTCAAAGGTCTTTCTGAAAGCTGACATGGTGAGACTGATGCAGAGCCTGGCACATATAAGATAAAAAAGCACTTCTATTTCTTTCTCTGTCAGCGGGAAGACTTCATGGTAGCCTCGCACAATATGACCTGCTGCTTCAAGCGGATTATCTTTATTGAACAGAGCATAAGTCAGGGCAATAGCAAGCTCGCAGACTGTGTGTGTATGAACCATGTCGCCAAAATCTATGATTCCTGTGATCCTATCGGTGCCAGAAGGTGTGCTTTCCACGGTTATGTTATAGTCGTTGACATCGTTATGGATGATGCTCCTTGGCAAGGAAGGGAGTACAGGATTGACAAAGGTCTCAAACTGCAAGAGGAAATACTCGACCAGTCTTCTTTTCTGGGAATTGTAAATGCAGGAAATTCTTGCAGTGGAGTGAAGGGCGTTTTTCAGATCCCAAGGAAGTTCTCTATGGGCTGCTGGATGATGAAAACGGACGAGAGTTTTATCCAGCGATCCGATGAAGCGCCCCAATTGATGGAGAAGTTTCGAAGAGGGACGATCGATCTCTGCAAGGAATCTGCCTTTTATGTAGGTTAGCATCCAGGCATAAAATCTTCTTCCTTTGTCGTTTTCAATAAAGGTGATCTGTTTTCCTGCTAGAGTCTTACACACTTGGGGACAGCGGATTGTATTGTTGTTTTTGGATAGAAAATCCAAGGCTTTGTTTTGCAGATCAAGTACTTCTTTTCTCCTCGACGGGTTCGCGACCTTGAATATATATTCTTTTCCTGTTTCATCCTTCAAATGGAAGTTCTGATCCATTTCGCTGACCAGTTGACGGACAATGGCGTCTATGCCATAGAGCTCCAGGGCAAATTTTCGGACATCTTCTTCAGTAAATCGATAAGATGATGATACTTTTCTTATCATTTAAAGACTCCATAAATAAATATTCTTAAATATAATCTTTGGGGAAAGATCCACTTTTCACATTATAATAAGAATTCACAAAAATCCAATTATCTTCATGGCATCTCAAATGAATATGTTTTTTTAACAATAGAGGTTGTCCTAGAGTGAGATGACTATTAACTTCATCCATTCACTCTAGGACAAAGCTAAACAATAGGCATTTTGAATTCCTGAATTTGATCGACTGGAGGTGAAAGGTTATTTTTTCCTCGGCTTGGAATTCTTTATGGTTTCGGCGAAGAGCTCAGCGGTGTGGAGAATTTTAAGTTTGTCGCCTGTTTTCTTCAGGCCTGCTCTCAATTGGAAAAGGCAGCCCGGACAATCGGTAGCGATAAGGGATGGTTTGTTTTTCTCGATTTTCTTTTTTTTCTTTGTCCATAGGTGGTCTGAGATTTCTGGATTTTTTAAGGAGAACACGCCACAGAATCCACAGCAGGTGTAGGGTTCTTCTTCAAACTTAGGATTATAGCCTAAAGCTTCAAGAACTTTCTTGGGTTCATCCTTTGAGTTTGACTTGTTCAGTGTATGGCAAGGGAAATGGTAGAGGATATCTGTTGGCGGTGTGCCCTTCTTTTTTTCTGGGAACAAACCTTTCTTAGAGACGAATTCTGCAAAATCAAAGATCCTGTCCTTCCAAATATCGAACTCAGGCTCTATCTTTGGGTATGTGTCTTTGAACATGGCGTTTCCGGTGGGGCAGATGGTAAGAATGTAGCGAGGGTTTTCTTTCTGGAAAGATTTGATATTCTTCCTGAAGAGCCTTTTCACGCCTTTACTGTCTCCTAAATGGAGACTGGGAGCTCCACAACAGTGTTGTTCGCTTGGGGAGATCACCTGATAACCAAAGTGAGAGAGACCTTTTTGGACGCTTTCCCGGATTTCAGGGAAAAAGAGCCTTACCATACATCCTTCGAAAAGATAGACTTTTTCCCCGTTTTTTTCTTCAACGGCAGGAGGCTTCTTGGGGTTGAGAGCGGGGATGAATTTTTTCTTAATCCAGGGGAGGTTTTTTAGATATCCGTTCTCCATCCAGGGTTTCTGAAGCAGCGAGAGAATCGTGGTTCCTATTTGGAATAGGCCTTTTTTCCGAAACAGTGTGGAGAGGGCTTTTTCCCATAGGTTTGATCCTCTCTCATTCTTGAGCCTGAGGATAATCTGGCTCGTGGGTATGGAAACAGGACAGAATTCCTCGCATTTCCGGCAATCCGAACAGAAGTCCCACATCCTGGAAGATTCCTTGGCTGATTGGGTGATGGCTGTAAGCAAAGTCCCGATTCCTCCCGGATAGACAGAACCTCCATACACATGTCCTCCCACCGCTTGAAAGACGGGACAGACCAGCATACATCCCCCGCATTTGAGGCAGTAGAGGATTTTACCCAGTTCATCATCTTTGCTGATTTTAAGCCGTCCGTTGTCAAGAATAATGATGTGGAGCTCTTGGGGGCCGTGAACGCCGATAACCCGTTCCTTTTCGATATCGGTGGTGCGGCTCGGTCCAGTGATGAACGAGACATAAGAGGTCAGTTTCATCCCTGAGGAGGCGATGGTCAGAGCCTTTATCAGAGAGATGGCCTGTTCCAGAGTTTCAACGAACTTTTCCGTTGTCACCAGGGCTATGTGGACTGGAGGCAGGGAGGTTACCAGGCGGGCATTCCCTTCGTTGCTCACAATCACCAAGGTTCCGGATTCAGCGACCGCCAAATTGGCTCCAGAGATACCCACGTTCGCCTCCAAGAAGGTCTTTCGCATTTCCTCGCGCGCATGTTTGACGATCTCCTTGGAATCAGGGGATATTTTCTTCTGAAGATGGTGGCTGAGAAGCTCTGCTATCTCTTCTTTGGTTTTGTGAAGGGCGGGGGCGGTGATGTGAGAGGGTCTTTCCTTGGCCAGCTGCACGATCCATTCTCCCAGATCCGTCTCTACCACTTTGTATCCCTTTTTCTCCAAAAAATGATTGAGACCGATCTCCTCGCTCACCATGGATTTGGATTTGACGATAAGATTGGCTTTCTTCTGGTCGAGGATTTTTTCTATCTGAGAGAGGGCATCTTTGGGAGTGGAAGCTTGATAGAGCTGAGCTCCTGCTTTTTCAGCCTCTTCGCTGAATTTTTGGATGAGCTGAGGCAGTTTTTTAACGCATTCTTCTTTGATTGCTTTTGCTCTTTCTTTGTACTTTTCCCAGGGGATATCGTCTTTTGTGTGATTAAAATGTTTGAAATGATGAGAGGAAGCTCTCTCTAAGGCTTTCTGGAGATTTTGGTCTTGGAGAGCTTTCCTTACTTTTCTCTTTATGGCCTTGTGCACTCATTTCTCCTCATTCATCTTTTTCAGAAATGATCGGGGATCGACGAGTATTTCTCTGGGTTTACTCCCCTCAGATGGACCGAGGATTCCCTCTTGCTCCATCTGATCGATGATCCGTGCGGCTCGGGCATAGCCCAATTTGAGCTTCCTCTGGAGGTAGGAAGACGAAGCCTGTCCTGTAAGGAGGATAAGCTCCAGGGCCTTATCGTAAAGGGCATCTTTTTCTCCCCATTCCTCCTCATCGTGAGTAGCCGGTCTTTTAAGGACATCGACTATTTTTTCGTCATAACTGGGCTTTCCCTGCTGCTTGACAAACCGGACTAGCCGGGTGATTTCAGGCAGAGAAATATAGGAACAGTGCAGTCGGATGAGCCGCGGATAATTGGGGGGCATGAAGAGCATATCTCCTAGACCGAGCAGCTTGTCCGCGCCAGCCGAATCAAGGATGATCCGGGAGTCCACCTTTGAAGGGACGCGGAAAGCTATGCGGCTGGAAAAGTTGTTTTTGATGGTTCCTGTGATCACATCGATAGAGGGACGCTGTGTGGCCATCACCAGATGTATGCCCACAGCCCGGGCCAACTGGGCCAACCGGGCGATGCTGTACTCCACATCCTGGGCACCGATCATCATCAGCTCGGCCAATTCATCGATAATGATAACAAGATAGGGGAGAAACTTAAGGGAGGCTTTTTCTTCTTTGCTGAGTTGACCTTTTTTCTCATTGAGTATGGTTTTTATCCGTTGGTTGTATTGCTCGATGTTCCTGACTCTCAAGTATCCTAGTTTCTGGTATCGGTCTTCCATTTTTTTGATGGTGTCCAGCAGAATCGACCCTGCTTTCTTGGGGTCTCGCACCACCGGGCAGAGAAGATGGGGGATTCCATCATAAACTGAGAATTCCAGTCGTTTAGGATCGATAAGGATCAGCTTGACTTGCTCTGGAGAGGCCTTGTAGAGGATGCTAGCGATGAGGGCATTGAGAGCCACGCTCTTTCCTGTTCCAGTGGCTCCAGCGATGAGAAGATGGGGCATGATAGAAAGATCGGTGATGTAGACTTCTCCATGGATGGTTTTTCCTAGGGCAAAGGTCAGTTTGGATGGTGACCGGCAGAATTTTTCCGATTGAAGGATATCCCTGACTTTGATGATTTCTCTTTTGTTGTTGGGGACCTCCACACCCAGGGTTGATTTTCCAGGAATTCTCTGGATCCGCACAGATTCTGCTCCTAAAGCCAGAGAGAGGTCTTCCGAAAGGTTGGCCACTTGGCTGACTTTGATTCCCGGATACGGATAGAATTCATAGGTGGTGATGACAGGTCCAGGATGATATTCCCGGACCTCCCCTTCCACACGAAATTCCTTGAGCTTTTCTTCGATGCGTTGTTTCTTATCGAAAAGCTCATCCTTGTCGATCTTTTCCTGAGGCTTACCCGGGTCTAAAAGGCTATAAGGAGGAAACTGGTAATCTCCTTTTTTTTCCAGCTCGGGAAAAAGAAATTTCTCTGCCGTGGGTGGTTTAGGAGGAGTTGAAAGCACAGGTTCAGGCTTGACTTTTTCTTCTGGCCGAATGTCTTTCTTTTCTTTGATAGCCTTCTTCTCCTCTCGAAGCTCAGGAGGGATGGAATATTTCTCCACCACCCTTTTGCGCATCTTTTCTCGCTGTTTGTCCTTCTGGTATTGGATGATTTTAATCCGGATCTCTTTGAAGAAGAATTGGAAAAGTCGAGAGAAGATGTCGAAGATATTCTTGAGGGATATCCTGGTAAAGAAGATGAGAAGGAGAACGAGAAGGCTGATAAAGACCAAGATGGTTCCTACCGAGTTCAGGTAACGGACAAGGACTGACGAAACCAGGTTTCCCATGATCCCTCCCGCCTGTATCTCGGTTCCTCTCCAGGCAAATCGATCGAAGAACATGAACAGAAGGGCTCCGAAGATGATGATGAAGAGGAAAGAGCCTACAGTTTTGAGAAAGAGACGTTGGCTGGGGAAGAACATGGCGTAGCCGAGATAGATCAGGGCAACAGGAATGAGGAAAACTCCAAATCCCAAAAACTGAAGGAGGGCCTCCGAGAGGGATGCTCCTGCTCTTCCTGCATAGTTGTGAATTTTTTGATTGGAAGGAGTGGCGTTGGCCCAAGAAGGATCTTTTGAATCATAGCTTATGAGACTGATGAAGATGAAAAGGGCCAGAAATACCAAGAGGACAGCGATGATTTCAGAGGTTCTGATTCTTTTTTTTCTTTTGGTTTTCTGAACAGATGGAGTTGATCTCTTCTTTTTCTTTTTTTTCATTAAGAAAAATTATAGCACATTTGTTTTTTCTACTGAAAGAGAGAAAGAAGAGGGATAGCATCTCCACTTCCTTGATAGCTAATAAAAGCGCCGGTTTCTATCCATCCTTGCCAAGACCCTCCCACCCTCCACTATGGGCTTCGGATGGATAAGAACCGCCGCCTAATTGGGACAATCTTGAGTAAAAGCGCCGGTTCCCTTCCATCTTCGCCAAAGACTCTCCCTTCCTCCACTGTGGGCTTCGGATGGACAGGAACAGACGCCTCACTACCTAACTGGATGAAATATATTCACCCATCGTGAATTTGGAGATGCTTTCAGGGAGAAGAACCGTCTCCTTTTCAGGTTTTTTCTGAATGTATGAAATCGAAGAGGCTGACGAATTGGGAGATGGTGAGCTGTTCGGGACGAGCATCTTTTTTTATGTCAAGATTTTGGAAAGCTTTATGGATTAAGGAGGAGGAAAGATCGAGCCTTTCCAGGTTGTTGTGAAGAGTCTTTCTCCTGTGCCGGAACGCACCCTTAAGGAGTTCTAGAAAGAGGGCGTCGTTTTCTATGTGAAAGAGAGGGGAGCGTCTCCTTTTTAAGGAGATCAATGCCGATTCTACTTGGGGAGGCGGAGAGAAGGCCTGGGGAGGGATGAGGGCATGGATCTGCGTTGAAAAATGGATTTGGAAAATGATGGAAAGAGGAGCAAGCTTTTTTGATCCCGGTTTGGCACACACTCTCTGGGCCACTTCTTTCTGGAGAAGAAAAACGCACTCTGAAAAGAGCTCTTTGTCTTGAAGGATCTTAAAGAGTAGAGGAGAGGAGATGGAATAAGGCAAGTTTCCCACCAGCTTGACCTTCTTGAAGGCATCTTTTTCCTTTTCTAAAAGGTTTTTAAAATCAACTTTCAAAACATCTTTTTCTAAGATCAGAAGATGGGGCATGTGTTTTCTTCGTAGCGTTGGAATGAATGAACCGTCCCTCTCGATGGCGATGACTTTTCCTGCTTCCTGGGCTAAAGGAGAAGTCAAGACTCCTTTGCCCGCACCTACCTCTATGACCAGGTCTTCTGGCTGAGGATTGATTGTCTTTACGATTTTTCTGAGGAGAGTGCGGTTGGTGAGGAAATGTTGGCCGAGGGCTTTTCTTCTGCTCTTTTTCATTAAATTAGCCCTGTATCAGGAAGATGGTTTCCCTCAATACTTATCTTCCCTTTTCAGATAATGAGGCTCTTGTCCTTTTTTTAAGCCTCCAATTGAAGAGGAAAGTCTTAAAAAGGGTAGAGAGAGTAAGCTTTGTTTCCCCTTTTTTTCTATCCTGGAAGGTGATGGGTACTTCCTCTATTTTGTATCCCAAGAGAAAGGCCTTATAGAGGATTTCTTGAACAAGGGAAGGGCCCTCGGATTTCAGGCTGTCCAGATCAATCTTTTCTAGAACCTCCTCCCTGAAACAGCGAAAGCCGGAAGAAACATCTTTAGCCGGTATCTTCAGGTAGAAGCGAAGGAAATATCTCACCAGGAAGGTGATGAATTTTCGTCTGATGTTACGCTCGGCATCTCTTCCTCCTGGGACAAACCTGGAGCCGATGGCCACGTCACACTTATCGATGGCTTTCAGGAGCCGGGGAATTTCCTCTGGACGATGGGATAAATCCGCGTCCATTTCCAGGACGTAATGGGGGTGAAGGGTCAAAGCTTTCTTGAACCCTTCGATCCCTGCAGACCCACGTCCCCTTTTACCTTTACGTACCAGAAGATGGATGTCTTTTTTTCTTTGAGCAAGAGAAGAGACAGCATCTGCTGTTCCATCGGGAGAATCATCGTCCACAACCAGGAGTATAAGGTGTTCTGAGGTTTTTAAATCCAGAATTCTCAGGAGTAACTCTTGGATATTCTCCCTTTCATTATAGGTGGAAATAACGATGACGACCTTTTTATTCACTGACCATCGCTTAGAGAAGTTTTTTGATTTCTTTGTACACTTCTTCAGCTGTGATTGCTTTCATGCACTTCATATCTGGGCATGTCTCTTTATAACAAGGTGCGCAATCGACGCCAGCAAAGATTTTCTTGCCCAACCCATACAACTCAATTTCTTGAGGGGCAGTGGATCCAAAAAGCACTACGACTTTCTTGTTTAAAGCCAGAGCGAGGTGCATGGCCAGGGAGTCGGAACTGACCACCAGATCCAGGGAGGAAAGGAATCCTGTAAACTCCCGAAGAGCGTTGTAGCTTCCTGTGTTATAGACTTTGCCCTGCGATTTTTTTTTGAGCCAAGCGTTGGTCTTCTCTTCCTTTTCTCCTCCCAAGAGGAAAACAGTCGCCTTTTGTTTTTCAGTCAGTAGGCGAATAAGTTGAAGAAACCTTTCCTTTGGCCATCTCTTGGTTTCGAACCTCGAGCCCGCTCCCGTGTTGAGACCGATCCATGCAGAATCCCTGGCCAATTTGTTCTTCTTGAAGAATGTTTCTGCTCTTTTTCTGTCTTCTTCTCTCAATTCAAAGACATACCGGTCTTTTTGGTAATCCAGCTCACAGGCTTCATAGATGATCTCCTGGTATGTTTTTTTATTTGCCTGGAATTTCAGTTGATCATCGATTCCCAAGCGATAGGCATAATGACTGGCCTTGTTAAATATTGTCAGATGGCCATGGGCATTGATCCCAAATCCAAACTTTTTGCTGCTCTTAATTTTTGTAGCTAATGCAGTGGAGAAAATTTCTTTATCCAGGGAGATGAGGATGTCATATTCCTCCTCGAGAAATCTCAGAATTTCCTGCCATCGGGAAGGCACCATCCTGTCGATAAAAGGATTATTGAGGAGAAGATCCGTGCTCTCTTCGTCTACAAGCCAGGTGATATGACTTTGGGGATATTTTCTTTTCAGGCCAGGTAGCAGGGCTGTGGTTCTCAGGACATCCCCCATCGCTCTTCCTTTAATAACCAGTATCTTGGCAGGAAAGGGCGTATAATGAGGGCATTCCTCACACAGGCGTTTGTACTGGCAGGGTTTATCTCCTCTGAAGAAGACACAGTCGCTTTTTATGATTTTATCTTGCATATGTTGCCTCTAGCGCCTTAAATTAACTTTTTATCGTGGCATCAGTTTTCTCAGAACTTATAATAGGAATTTTGCTTCGTGTCAAATTTTCATGTCTTGTCTCCACGCATAATTTGACGTAAACTAATCGAGGGATGGAAAATACGCAAAGACAGGAGAAAGCAAGCGTCCAGAAAGCCTTGCTAGATGAGGAAAAATCTGCTTTCAAGAAATACAGAGACCTTTTTGTGGGTAAAGGAGGGTTTTTCCAGTTTGTAAAATACGAGTGCATTGTCATTCTTTTTTCTTGGGTGCCCGGAGCTCTGGGAATTTTTGTGAGGAGGATTTTTTACCGATTCCTTCTCAGAAAAATGGGGAGGGGAGTGGCTTTGGGCCGAAACATAACCGTCCGCCATCCTCATAAGATTTCGATTGGCGGCCGCTCCTTTATCGATGACTATGCGGTGCTGGATGCGAAGGGAGAGAAGAATCCAGGAATCACCATCGGCCAGAATGTTATTATCGGACGAAACACTATCCTCAGCTGCAAGGGCGGATCTATCCGCTTGGAGGATTATGCCAACATATCAGCCAACTGTTCTCTTCTCTCCGAGACCAAGATCGTTGTGGGGAGATACACTTTTCTGGCCGGCCACTGCTATCTAGTCGCAGGTGGGAATCACAGCTTCTCCAGGACCGACATCCCCATCATGTTCCAGCCTTCCCTAACCAAGGGAGGAATAACCATCGGTGAGGATTGTTGGCTAGGGGCTTCGGTGACCGTTCTGGATGGAGTAACTCTAGGAAAGGGATGTGTCATCGGAGCCGGAGCTGTGGTGCTTGACTCTTTGTCTGAGCATTCTGTGGCTGTGGGCAATCCTGCCAAGAAGATTAAGGATAGAAGAGACTAAAGATTTTTCTTCTGTCTTTCAAGGCATCCTTTTGGTGATGTATTTCCAGAGGTATTCCCGGGGAACGCCCAAGAAGGTTTTTCTCCTTATCCTGTCGCAGCGCAAACATGTAGGAAGGTCGGCCATATCTCTCATGGCCAATTTTTTCCTCAGGGTAATCATCCTTTCCCCGTTCCAGATTTTTCGTAGAGAGGAATCTTCGACATTCCCTACCACGTTGCGACCGAAGAAATCCTGAGGACAAGGGAGCACGTTGCCATTCCAGAATATAGCCAGAGTATTCCACGGAAACGGACAGAGGGAATAATCTTCCTTAGACTCATCAGCTTTGAACTCTCCTGCCCAATTGTGGGATTGTTTGATCACCAGGTTGCTGGGACGCAGATGTTTGAACAGAGCTAAAAGTCTGTCTTTGACCAAAGAAGAGTTATTTGTCTTTTCCTGGTCAAAGGCGATGACTTCAATGACTGTGAGAGGTTTTTTGGCCCGGGCTCTTTTTTTCATCTCCAAGAAACGGACGATATCGTCCACGGCTTTTTCGAATTGCCCCCCCGCTCTGATCTTTTCATATGTTTCTTTATCATGGCCATCAAAGGAAAAAGAAAGCCGATCCAAACCAGAGCAGAGGATTCCCTCGGCCATTTTCTCCGATAACAAAGAGCCATTTGTGTGGAGGCGGGTGTACAATCTCTTTTTCTTGGCATAGGCGATCATCTCCAGGAGTCGAGGATGGAGGAGAGATTCGCCGCGGTGGGCAAGGTTTGCCTCGAAGAGAAAATCTTGAGCCTCGTCTATGATTTTCTTAAAAAGCCCAAAATCCATGAATCCCTTCTCTTTCTCATCGAGCAATCTGTTAGGGCAGATAGGACATGCGAAGTTACAGTGGCTTGTCAATTCGATCCAGGTCCGTACAGGAAGATAGGGGAGGATGGTTGATCTTTTGAAATAATGAACAGAGAGTCTGGCTAGACGGAGCCAGTAAGAGAGAAGGATCATTGTTTGTTTTTTTCTGTTTCCTTGATGACCACAGAACAGGCCATATCACCGACGATGTTTGTGGTTGTCCGGCACATGTCAAGAAATCGATCAACACCAAGGATCAAGGCGATTCCTTCCAGCGGTATCCCTATCTGTTTGAGGACCATAGCCAAGGTGATGATTCCTGCGGCTGGAACACCGGCAGCCCCCACCGAGGCAAGAGTGGCCATCAGGACGATGGTGACTTGATCCATGAAACCCAGAGGGATTCCGTAGATTTGAGCGATAAAGACAGCCGCCACACCTTGATAGAGAGCGGTCCCATCCATGTTGATAGTTGCCCCCAGGGGGATGACGAAACTGGAATACGTCCTGGAGACACCGATATACTCCACACATTCCATGCTGACCGGAAGGGCTGCGTTTGAGCTGGACGTTGAGAAGGCGATAATCATGGCTTCCTTGACCGCTCTGAAAAAGTGAAAGGGGTTCATCCGGCCGAGAAGGCTCAAGGTAAGACTGTTCATACCCAGGGTGTAGATTGCCAGGCCTCCAATAACCACTAGAGAATACTTAAGAAGGGTCACCAGGATATTAACACCGTATTGTCCGATCACTGCGGCGATCAAAGCCAGAACACCGTAGGGAGCAAGACGCATAGCGATGTGGACCACCTGGATAATGGCGTCATTGAGACCATCCAGAAATTTTATCAAGATTTCAGACTTTTCCTTCTTGATCAAGGTGAGGATGATGCCGAAGAGAAGCGCCAGGAAGATTACCTGCAGCATATTCCCTTCGACAAGGGATTTGACGGGATTGATGGGAACGATGTCCACGAGGACTTCTATGGCTGAAGGTTTCTCCTCCATCCTTTCGATTCCCACTTGAGCTTTAGATTCATAGCTCTTGTAGAGCTCGGCTCTCACTTCCTCGTTCAGCCCCAAACCAGGTTTGACAAGGTTGGCCAAGGCTAGGCCTACTGAGATAGCTACCATGGTGGTGATGATGAAATAGACTATGGTTTTAATGCCGATACGGCCTAATTTTCTGATGTCGCCTAAACTGGCTGTTCCCAGCATGAGGGAAACCAGCACCAAGGGAACCACGATCATGGTGATAAGCCGCAGGAAGATGGTGCCTACGGGCTCGATGATCCGTGCCTTTTCTCCGAAGACCAAACCGACCACCACACCCAGGATCAGTCCGATGAAGATCTTTGTGTGGAGCGGGATTTTTTTCATCTATTTTCTGGGTGCCATCTGCTTCTTTACATATTCAAATGAGATTTTGTGAATTTGAGGGAATATGATAGCCGCTTGATTGCCTTTAGTCAATTTTTCTCATTTTGCATTTCTATTTCCGTAATGAGGGAAAGCTGGTTAGGGAGATCGACGTCGGTTCCCGTCCCTCCGAAGCCCATGGTGGTGGGTGGGAGGGTCTTTGGCGAGGAGAGATGGGAACCGACGCTATGTCGAATGACATTGTTATTAGCTGTCACGGAAATGGAAATGCTATTTTTTCCGGGCCTTGAGGATGAAGTTGGAAGTGCTGTTAAAGCGGCCGGAATAGGGAAGATATTTTTCGATGACCAACCCCCTCTGTTGCAGGAAACTTTTGATCTGTGCTGGCAGGAAGAAATGTCTCAGGGGGACAAAATACCAGTCTAGGATGAGTTCTTCCAGTTTTTCTCCTTTTCGTGATTTTTGTCTCTTTTTGAAAAGAAAGACCACAGGAGCCAACACAAGAGAAAGGATAAGAGAGAGGGGACCCCATGTCTTTTCAGGCAACCTGAGAAGAATCCTCCTCAATATTTCATGGAGAAAAGTGAGGCCGGTCTTCCGGTAGACTGCCAGTAGGAGTGAACCTTCGTGTTTGAGAACTCTGATGAGTTCTTCAAAGGCCAGGAAAGGATCGGTTGTATGATGAACGGCTCCCCAGGCCCAGACAATGTCAAAGGAAGCGTTTTCGAAAGGGAGTTTGAGCATATTGACTCTCTGAAAATCGGTGTTCTTAGCTCCATATCTCTTTTTCAAATTCTGAGCAGTCTTAAGACTGCGCTGACTGATATCAATTCCCACCACCCGGAAGGCTCCTTCTTTGGCAAAAATAAACGAGAAAATCCCTGTCCCGCAGCCAGCATCGAGCACCAGTTTATCTCTGACTTCGGCTGAATGATAGAATGTTTCCCAGTGTTTTTTTGATGCAGAGTATTGGGGGATGTATTTTGACCAGAGGTCGTCATAAAATCGTCTGACTTTTTCTTCTGTCATCTCAGGCTTTCTCTATTGACTACCTCCTCTTTTGTTCATGGCTATTTTGAGTGTCTGGTTCATTTTTTCCAGATAGAGGGAAGGAGGATAGTTGCTTTCCATCCACTGCTTGGCTGCTTGAGCTCTTTGTTTGGCCTCGGGATGATAAAGGGCAAAGGTAAGTCCTTCAGCCAGGCCTCTTTGATCAGGAGGAACAAGGATGGAGACTTTTTCATCCAGAATTTGAGTGTGTGTGGGGAGGTTTGTGGCCACGACTGGCTTACCAGATCTCAGATAAGAATAAATTTTGAGTGGAGTAGCTGTTCCTAGTAAACGAGGTGAGACCAGCACATCGGCCGCAGAGAGATAAAGAGGAAGATTAAAAGGAGTAACTTCCCTTACAAAGCGAACTCTCTCCAATACGCGCAGAGATTCTGCCTTTTTTTGCATTTTTTCTATCTCCTGTCTGGTTCCACCTATAAGGATAAATAGAATATTCTTATCCTCCATCTCTGCTGCGGCTTCAAGCAGGAGAGTAAGTCCCTGGTAGGGTTGAAAATTGCCGGCATAAAGGACGACTTTTTCCTCCTGGAGGACTAGCCTATCCTTTATTTTTTGGGTCTGATCTCCGGAGAAGGTGAGCTGTTCAAATCCCATGAAATTTTCGAGCAGCACAGTCTTTGCTCTGTGCCCTTTTTCTCTCGTCTTTATTAAAAGTTCAGGACAGATGGCTATCACAGCCTGGCTGTTTCTGAGTATGAAATTTTCTATCCAAGAGAAGATTTTAGCTAGGATACCAGCGCCAAAGAACTTCCCTTGTTTTATCTGCTGGGGAAGGCTGGAGTGCATGTCGTAGATATGAGGCCGGCGCCAGATCTTGGCCAGCACCACGCCCATTAAAGCAGCCTCCTCGTGGGAGAAGACTAAGTCATATTTTTCTTTTATCAGTCGAGTGACGGCTTTGAAGAGGAGTAAAATATCCAGGAGAATTTTGGCCAGGGAGATTCCGATCTTGATTCTCCGGATAAAAAAGAGACGGGGAATTCGATGGATCTTGACATTTTTCAGGTCCACATCCTCGCCCAGGTGATAACTGATGAGGTGTACTTTATGGCCGAGCTCAGAAAGAGCTTTGGTTCTGAAATAAATGCTTACAGGCGTCCCTCGAGGAGCGAGGAAAGGTTCAGGGGCCAGCATCAAGATTTTCATGGATTCTGATTTATGACGCTATGAGTGCTCGTTGAGTTCAGAATCAACGATCTCCTGGATGATATAGATCTTTTTTCTCACCGACTCATGATAGGCCCGGACCATGATTTCTGCCAGTAGTCCCAAGGTGATGAATTGAAGACCTATCACCATCAGCAAGATGGCCAGCAGGAGAAGAGGGCGGCCACTGATACCGACCTTGATGATGAAACGCTGGTAGGAAAGGTAGAGGCCCAGAATGATACCGATTATTCCGGTGAGAAACCCGATGAGACCGAATATCTGCAGGGGACGAGTGGAATAGCTCAAAAGAAATTTCACTGTCAAAAGGTCTAGTATGACTCTGATGAATCGGGTGGAGCGATATTTGGATTTTCCGTAGAGACGCGGTCGATGGTTAACTCTGACTTCTGTAACCAGAAAGCCCATGTTTCTGGCGATGGCTGGGATGAAACGATGCATCTCTCCATAAAGCCTGATACTCTTCACCACTTCCTTTCGAAAAGCTTTCAGCATGCAGCCATAGTCATGGAGCTTGATCCTGGTAAAAAAAGAGATGAGCCAGTTCCCGACAAAAGAGGGGAGACGGCGCGTGAGTAAGCGGTCTTTTCTCTTCTGCCTCCACCCGCTGACAATATCATAGCCCTCTTGGATTTTTTGGATAAGGAGGGGGAAGTCTTTGGGGTCATTCTGTAAATCAGCGTCCAAGCTGATGATGATATCTCCTTGAGCATAATCGAATCCGGCTGAAAGGGCAGCTGTTTGACCGAAGTTTTTACGTAGCTTTATGACCTTGACCTTATGGTCGTCTTTCTGGATATTCTTGAGAACAACAAAGGATTCATCCCAGCTTCCATCGTCCACAAAAATGAGTTCATAAGAATTATTCAGTTTTGAGCAGGAATCAACAATTTCTCGATGAAGAGGGAGAAGGTTCTGAGCTTCGTTATAGACGGGGACGACAAGAGAGAGGTCAGGATGCTGTGTTTCCCTCATTTCTGTCAATATAACACAAAGAAATTCCCCCAATCAACGGCGGGTTCTGATTGGTAAGCATCTTTAAATCCGCTTGCTGACGATTCAGCTTGCCTGATTGTCCTTAAAATCATCACGGAAGATGCTATCCTTACATCTCTTCCGATTGACTTTCCACTGGGTATATTTTAGAATCTTTTTGATATCATGCCTGGGAAGAAGATACTGCTGGTCGATTTCGACGTCAGCAGTCTCACTTCTCTGACTGAAGTCTTAAAGTCTCATGGAATGGATGTCGTGACCGCCACTGATGGCGCCTCTGCTTATGAAAAATTCAGGGAGAAAAAGCCTGATCTGGTGATACTAGAGGCTATGTTACCCAAGTTGCACGGTTTTGACCTAACATTAAAAATATTCCAGGAGACCAAAGGACAGGTGCCGGTAATCATAGTCACCGGAGTCTATAAAGGACCTCAGTATAAGAGTGAGGCATTGCGTTCGTTCGGCGCTTCTGATTATTATGAGAAGCCGATCGACGAGAAAGAACTCATGAATTCTGTGATGAATCTCCTTTATGAGGAAGAGGATATAGAAGAAGAGCTTCCCGATCCTGAGACAGTGCTTAAGAATCTTACTGAGATGGTCACCGGCGGTTCTCGCCAAACAAAGAAGAAGAAATCATCGAAAAATAAAGGGTAGAAGAAGAAAAAAATTCGAATTTTTTCATCAATACGTCGTCATTCCGTGATTTGGAAATGAAGGTTTAATCCCTATGGACCAGCTATGGACTCGTTGTAACAACTGCCGCCGCATCCTGTACAGGCAGGATATCCTCGACAACTTCTTCGTCTGTTCTGCCTGTGGCTTTCATTTCAGGCTTGCGGCTGTAGATCGTTTAAAAATGCTTTTAGATGAAAGCAAATTCAAACTCATCGATCAGAACATTATCCCCAAAGATCCCCTCGGATTCGAAGATTCTATGAAGTATTCCCAGAGGCTTGTTGACAACCAAAAAAGCACTTCTCTCTCAGATGCTGTCATCAATGCAGAAGGAACCATGGGAGGGATAGAGGTGGTCGTTTCAGTCATGGAATTTGGATTCATGGGAGGGAGCATGGGTTCTGTGGTGGGAGAGAAGATTACTTTGGCTGCTGAAAGGGCGCTCGAGCGGAAAGTCCCTTTGATCATCGTTTCCTGTTCTGGGGGAGCTAGGATGCAAGAAGGAGCACTATCCTTGATGCAGTTGATGAAGACAAGTTCTGCCATTGCCAGATTTGAGGATGTGCGACTGCCTTATATTTCCGTGTTGACTGATCCCACTACCGGAGGGGTGACAGCCAGCTTTGCTATGCTGGGCGATATCAACATCTCTGAGCCCAATGCACTTATCGGTTTTGCCGGTCCTCGAGTCATCGAACAGACTATAAAAGAGAAACTGCCCAAGGGTTTTCAGCGGTCGGAGTTTCTTCTGCGCCACGGCATGCTCGATGATGTGGTGGAGAGGAAGAATCTGAGGCCTTATCTTATCAGAGCTTTACGGCTCTTCCTTAACCGTCCTCAATGAACTACGGAGAATGCTTAAGGTATCTGGAAAAGATACAAAACTTGGGCATCAAATTCGGGCTGGATAACGTTAGAGCCGTGCTGTCTGCATTAAGCAATCCCCACCAAAAATATCCTTCCGTTCTGGTAGCAGGAACAAACGGGAAAGGATCGGTCTGTGCCATGCTCAGCCAGATCTTGATCCTTCACGGTTTCCGAGTTGGCCTTTTTACCTCCCCCCATCTTGTGCGGGTAGAAGAGAGGACCAGAATCGGGAGAACGCCGATCCCTGCTCGCGCATTATGCCGGATTCTTACCCAGCTGAAAAAAACAATTGAGGGATTGATCGACTCTAAGATATTGCTATCCCCACCCACCTATTTTGAGCTGCTCACTTGTTTGGCACTGGTCTATTTCCAAGAGCAAAAGGTAGATATGGCTGTCTTGGAAGTGGGGATGGGAGGCAGGTTTGATGCCACCAATGTGGTGGATCCTGTGCTAACTGTCATCGCCACCATTTCTGCTGAACATCAAAAGTTTTTAGGGGAGAGCTTGGAGCAGATAGCCTTTGAAAAGGCGGGGATCATAAGAAAGAATGTGCCTGTCGTCTGTGGAGCAGAGCCAAGAGAAGCTTTTCTGACCATAAAAAAGAGAGCAGAGGAGCTTTGTGCTCCCTTCTTCGGTGTCTTTGAAAGCAGTGAATCCTACACAGCCCGTAAAAGAAGGAACGACTATCAATTCGAATACAGATCTGATAGAGAAAAATACTGCTATTCTCCCAGTCTCCCAGGCCAACATCAAGGCAAAAATGCAGCTGTGGCTCTAGTGGCTTCGGAAAGACTCAGTGAAAATTGGAGAAAGTTGGAGAAAGAAAAGATCATACGGGGAGTAGAGACCGTTCGATGGGAAGGGCGGATGGAGGCCATTTCTTCCTCTCCTCTAGTCATCTTGGATGGAGCTCACAATGAAGAAGGGGCTATGGCTCTACAAGATTACATCCGCGATTTTATACCCTCACCAATCATCCTTGTTTTTGCTTCCATGAGGGATAAGAAGATTGAGATGATCGCTGACATCCTCTTCCCTCTCTCCAGGATGGTGATCCTGACCCGCTTTCCTTTTTTCAAGGGAGCTTCCCCTGAGGAAATAAAGGAAAGGGTTTCCAAGTTCGAAGACCGTCTCTTTTTGGAGCCTGATCCAAAGAAGGCCCTTCTTACGGCGCTCAAGAATGCCGCTCGCGACGATTGCATACTTGTTACAGGCTCTCTCTATATCGTGGGAGAGATAAAAAAATTCTTTCCCCATGGTATAAAAAAGTGACGACTCCCATCCTCACCCCTAACACTAAAAAAGAGATAACTTGCCTCCTTTTAGCCTGCTTGCTTTTTTAGGGGAAAAATGTTACATTTTTGCCTAATTTTGGCTTCTTTTTAAACAATGCTTTACATCGATGTGAGCTTAATCGTTGTCTCTTTTATAGTCTGGATACTTGTGGCTATCCTCACCAAAGCCTTTTTCAAGCCTTTGCGAAAAGTGATGGGAGAGAGGGAAGCTAAGATCGAAGGAAACAGAAAGAACGCAGAAGAGACGCTCCAGACTTTTGAGGAGGAGTCTCATCAGGTAGAAGAGAAGTTAAAAGAGGCGAGAGCCGAAGCTCAGTCCCTCAAAGAAAAATTGCAGCAGGAAGGCTTCAGGGAGAAGGAGAAGATGTTGGAAGAGACGAATCGAGATTGCCGCAGCCAGGTTGAGGCTGCCAAGGAGACTCTAGAGAAGCAAATCAGCACATTGAAGAAAAAGCTTGAATCGCAAAGCGAGAGCCTGGCTGAGAGAATCGAGAAGAGGCTTTTGATCTAATGTCTTGGAAAAGAAACCTGATTTTTTTCCTCTTCGTGCTTGTTTTGTTCCAGACCGCCCAGGCAGAGGAGGAGCATTCATCCCATTCTATGGAATTTTTGGGAAAAGCGCTGAATTTTATCGTCCTCTTCGGAGGTTTGGCTTATGTCCTCTACAGGCCCCTCCGCAATTTCCTCCAGGCGAGAGTACAGAAGATAGAGGTCACCCTTAAGGAGAGCGAAAGCTCTTGGAAAGAAGCAGAAAGGAAGTTGGACCAAGTGAAAGAGCGGCTGAGCCGCATTGAAGAAGAGATCGCCCAGATCAAAAAAGAAGGGAAAGTAGAAGGGCAGAAAGAAAGAGAGAGAATCATCGAAAGGACCCACCAAGAGGCTGAGCGGTTGAGACGGTATGCTCAAGAGGAAATTGAGATGCTCACCCGAGCAGGAGTTCGAGAACTTAAAGAACATGCCGCTGAACTGGCCACATCCTTTGCTCGGGAGAGGATAAAGCGAAAGATGACACCCGAGACGGCATCCGAGCTTATCGATAAATCCATCGAAAAAATCGAGAGTTTATATGAGAAGTCAGATTCTGGCAAAGAGATACACTCAGGGGTTAGTTAGCTCCATCAAGGATCAAAAGGAGTTTGAAACCCTTTTCCAGCAATTGGGAGTTTTTTTCGGCCTTGTTTTAGAGTGTGAACAGCTCCGTCAAGCTCTTGCCAACCCTTTCTTGCCCAGAACCAGGAAGATTCAGATTGGGAAAGAGATTGTATCGAGAAGAAAATGGGCCGAGAAAATTTCCAGGTTCATCTTGCTTCTCATCGAGAACGACCGAATAGGGCTTCTCGGCGATATCGTGGAATCTTTTCCTATTCTATGGGATGAAAGGAGAGGAATTTCCACCATTGAAGTCTTCTCAGCTGTGCCTCTGAAGGATGATCAGAAGGGCAGGTTGAAAGAAAAATTGGAGATTTTGGAAAGGGGACCAGTCTCGTTAAAATATAGAATAGACCCTGAGTTGATCGGAGGACTTTCTTTGCGTAAGGGAAATATCGTCTATGATGTTTCCATTAAAGGGAGTTTGGAGAATCTCAAGGAAAAAATAATTGAGGAGTAGGAAGGAAGGAAGATGGAAATAAAAGCTGATGAAATAAGCCGCATAATCCAGCGCCAGATCGAGGGCTATGAGGCAGAAGTAGACATCAAGGAAGTGGGGACAGTGACAGCTGTAGGAGATGGCATAGCCCAAATCTACGGTCTGGATAATGTAATGTACAATGAACTGCTTGAATTTCCACGAGATCTCTTTGGCCTCGCCTTAAATTTGGAAGAAGACAACGTAGGAGCGGTTCTTTTGGGAGAGAGTCATCTGGTTAAAGAGGGTGATTTGGTCAAGCGCACTCACAGGATCATTCAGGTTCCTTCTGGCCCGGCTCTTTTTGGAAGAGTGGTGAATCCCTTGGGAAAGCCTTTGGATGAAAAGGGTCCCATAAAGACCGATACCTTCATGGAGGTGGAGCGTTTGGCTCCCGGTGTGGTGGACCGATTGCCAGTTAAATGGCCTTTGCAGACTGGGATCAAGGCTATCGATGCAATGATTCCCATAGGACGAGGTCAGAGGGAGCTCATCATCGGAGACCGCCAGACGGGAAAGACAGCCATTGCCATGGATACCATCATCAATCAGAAAGGAAAGGACGTCATCTGCATCTATGTGGCTGTAGGTCAGAAAAATTCGACCATTGCCTATATCGTTAAAGTCCTGGAAGATTATGGAGCGATGGATTACTCTATCGTGGTCGCTGCCTCTGCCAGTGATCCTTCTCCTCTCCAGTATCTTGCTCCTTACAGCGGCTGTGCCATCGGAGAATACTTCCGGGACAACGGACAGCATGCACTCCTTGTCTATGATGATCTCTCCAAGCATGCTGCCGCATACAGGGAGATCTCTCTCCTGCTCCGGAGACCGCCTGGGCGGGAGGCCTATCCCGGTGATGTCTTCTATCTCCACTCCAGACTGCTGGAAAGAGCTGCCAAGTACAATGATGAGAGCGGCGGGGGATCGTTGACCGCGCTTCCCATCATCGAAACCCAGGCTGGAGATGTCTCAGGCTATATTCCTACAAATGTCATTTCCATTACGGACGGCCAAATATATTTAGAACCAGAGCTTTTCAATGCCGGTATCAGACCAGCCATAAACGTGGGAATATCTGTTTCCCGGGTGGGCGGGAATGCCCAGATCAAAGCCATGAAACAGGTGGCGGGGCAGCTGCGTCTGGATTTAGCCCAGTACAGAGAACTGGTGACTTTTGCCCAGTTTGGGACAGAATTAGACAAGGCTAGCCAGGCTCAGCTTGACAGAGGACAGAGGTTGACGGAAATTCTCAAGCAGGAGCAGTATATTCCCTTGCCAGTGGAAAAGCAGGTCCTTATCATCTATGCAGGAAACAGAGGATATCTGGATGAGTTTGAAGTTACTGAAATCAAGAAATATGAAAAGCAGCTCTATGAGTATTTCGAGAAAGAATATGCAGATGTATTAAAGAAGATTGCAGAAAAAAAGGAGATCGATTCCGAGCTGGATGAGGCGATTGCCAAGGCTTTAAAAGAGTTTAACCAGAAATTCAAGGAGGAAAAGGCCTGATATGCTAGCTTTAATCGACCTGCGACGACGAGTCAAGAGTGTCATAAACACCCAGCAGATCACTCAGGCCATGAAGACCGTGGCTACGGCCAAGCTCAAAAAGGCTCAGCGGCCCCTCATGGAAGCCCGTCCTTACTGGCATTCTATGCCTTCGTTTCTGTCTGAAGTGGCTTTCTGGCAAAGAAGATTTGATCATCCCTTACTTGCAAGGAGAGAGGAAAAGACGATCGAATGCCTGATCATCACTTCAGATAAGGGGCTGTGTGGAGCCTTTAATTCGAATCTTTTGCAAGAAGCTTTTTCTTTCTTAAAGGAAAAAGCCCGAAGCACAAATGTCCGTTTGATTCTGATGGGCAAAAAAGCTGAGGTCTTTTTCAGGCGTCATCCTTTCCCTTTGAGCAGAGTCTATTCGGGAGACGTGGATAAATTCACACCCGAGGAGATGAGAGAACTTGCTCAATTTATCATTCAACTTTATTCTTACAGCAAGACGGATGCTGTCTATACTGTCTATAATGAATTTAAGTCTATCCTTGCTCCGCGGATAACCATCAGCAAGGTTCTTCCCATCGAATGGCCGGAGAAAGAGGAAAGGAATGAAAGTTTGATGCCGGATTGGGAGCCAGAGGCAGAGCCCATTCTTCATACCCTACTGCCGAAATATGTGGAGAACCAGATCTTCCATTCACTTTTTGAGTCTCAGGCTGCAGAACATGCGGCGCGGATGATGGCCATGGAAAATGCCACCAAGAATGCGGAGGAATTGATTGCAGATTTGAGGCTGATTTTAAACAAAATCAGGCAGGCTTCCATCACCAAGGAACTTTTGGAAATCATGACGGCTGTTGAAGCTTTATCCAAAAAATAGAAGACTTGGAGAAAGAATATGGCAGGAAAAAAGAAGAAGAAAGAGGAAAGACCAAAACCAGAGGTCAAAAAGAAGGAAAAGACTCAGGAAAGAATCGGCCGAGTGGTCCAGGTGATAGGACCTGTTGTGGATGTGGAATTTAGAGGTATGGAACTGCCTGAAATCTATCACGCTCTTCGTATCACAAGTGACGGGTTTAAAGTCCGCTCTTCTCGTTCTGATAAAGAAAGGGAAAGGAAAAAGAAAAGGAGAGATATGCATAAAGGAAAAGACTCGGATGATCATGTTCATGTGGACATTGTGGTCGAAGTTGAGCAGCACATAGGCGAAGACAGAGTCAGATGCATTTCCATGCATCGTACAGATGGGCTAGCGCGGGGAATGAAAGCGATCGA
>Ga0315551_10000180_pt1 | contig 49673 bp, 52 predicted proteins | sample SalMarSW160290MG_FD_203678 | JGI IMG/M metagenome (GOLD analysis project Ga0315551, IMG submission 203678) | Salt marsh sediment microbial communities from the Plum Island Ecosystem LTER, Massachusetts, United States - Salt Marsh Sediment SW1602-90 ...
ACAACAAATAGCACAAATATCACAAATAAATTTAAGAATAATCATTTTTATTAATTATAGAAGATAAAATTTGTTTTTTGAAAAATATTCGTGCTATTCGCCTGCCCCGTAAGGAAGAATGACTGTAACGGGGTGTGATTTGTTGTTCCATACGTAGATTTTTCAAATCTAAGTTAAATGGTTAAATTGAAAAATGGTTAAATGGTAAAAACAATAAACAAAAAAATCCTGTGAATCCAGTTAATCCTGTCGAAATATTTGGGGTTTTGAGGTGGTGTTTTTTAAATTACAAATAGAAATTCTTTTGAATCTACGTTTATCCGCGCTCAATTTTAGGGTGTTGTGGGGTGTTTTAAGCAACAAAAATATATTTTTTTCTCCGTGTTCTCTGTGTCTCTGTGGCTAATTATTTGGTGTTTTGGGTGGATGGGTTAAGTTTCATACTTGACAAAATTAGGGTTTTAGCTATTCATATTTTGTAATGGGTTTAAAAATGAAATGAATATAAAAAAATTGGTTGTTGGTCCTCTACAGACAAATTGTTATATTCTCACTTCCGGGGGACGTGGTATAATTATAGATCCCGGGGCGGAACCGGATAGAATAATGAAAGAGGTCTCCGGTTTGACTGTAGATTTGATACTTCTGACGCACAATCATTATGATCACATCCAGGCTCTGCTTCCCGTGAAGGAGGGGGTCCGGTCGCGAGTTGCAATACATGCTTCCGATATGATTGATATAGCTGATAGAGAACTTATGGATGGGGAGAAAATACCTTTTGACGGAAACGAAATTTCGGTTATTTATACTCCCGGACATACGCCTGGTAGTTGTTGTTTTTATTTAAAGAAATATCTTTTTTCCGGGGATACTTTATTTGCAGGTGGATGGGGTAACACGATGTTTCCCGGAGGAAACGAAGAAGACATTTTTGTAAGTATTAAAAATAAATTGATGCTTTTACCCGACGAGACGATTATTTATCCCGGTCATGGAGCAAAAACAACAATTGGTGAGGAAAGGTCTTTATATTTTTGAAATTTCTTACAGATAAAAGAGGTTATGCTGTTTTTCCCTTTCTCAACACCAAAAAGGAATAACGAATTACTCAAATAATACTAATAACTTATTAGCCCAAAGTCGAAAAGCATGAGTTAAAAAAAATTTATGATATTTGTGCTATTTGTTGTTAAAAAATGAGTTGTTGTTAAAAACAATTAAAAGCTTTGTGTTCTTTGTGGTTGGCCTAATTATTCCTTTTCTTCGATTTCCTTTAACAGTTTTTCAGCGTCTTTTTTATCGTATAATTCAAAACGTCTTATATCGCGTGATGTTTTGAAAGATAATAATTTATTAAGTGTTTTTTTTGCTTCCTCAATTTTGTCGATATCTCTGTATGTTTTAGCCAGAATAACATAGGTTGCAGTAAAAAGAGAATCTTTTTCTATAGCTATTTTGAACTCGTCGATTGCTTTTTTCTTGTCTCCTCCAAATAGACCCGGAAGGGATTTATAAATTTCTCCCAGAAGCATATGCGCTCCTGCGTGTTTGGGGTCAAGTTCAATAACTTTTTGTGATTCCTTTTTTAGATCGTCTACCATGAATAGAGAATTTAAAACACCGTTTATTTTTCCTATTGCGGCTTTATTTAATGCAAACCAAAAGTGGGCTTCGGGGTTATTTGGATTTTTTTCGATAGCAAATTTTGCCAGTTTTTCTCCTCTTTCATGCCACACTTTCTTTTTGGTGTTTTCCTTAAGGGCATAGCCTCTTTCGAAGCAGAGGTGGGATTTTCTCCAGAAGATCTCATCCTGCATAATTTTTGAATCAAGTATAAGAGCATCAAGTATTCTTTCAGCTTCATTAAAGAGAGTAGTGTCTTTGTAACTTTCAAGGTATAGAGAGTCGGACTTGATGAGTTGTTTTTTTATATGATTTGTATCCGATATCAAAGATAGAGCAATTAATAATAACATTAAAAATTTCCCCTTTTTTTATTTTAAGTTTAACGATTCAATATATTTTTGTCAATTGCTGTTTTAATCGTTTTTAATTTTTGAATTCGTCAATCCAGGCAAACTCTCCGAAGGATTTTCGTGGTGGGCGTTGTTTTTCGCTTTCTGCCTGATGTTCGTTTAACTCGCTTTTTATTTCCTCGGAATGTTTTCCCACGATTATGAGGGTGATAAGCTTCATTTCTTTGGGTATATCAAGTGTTTCCTTTGCTCTATCTTCATCGAAACCTGCGATAGGATGAGCCACAAGTCCAAGTTCTGTAGCCCTTAATATCATCATGCCCACTGCCATACCTGTATCGAATAAAAAGTATTCTCTGTCTTTTACGACACAATCAAGCTCTTTTTTGCTGAATACCGCTATAATCATCGAAGCATTGTAGGCCCATTCGTTACCTTGTGAAAGCGCATTACGCATTTTCATTAGTTTATCATTATCGTAAATAAAAACGAAATTCCATGGTTGTTTGTTGAAGCATGAACAGCATAGAGAGGCGCTTTCGGCAATATCCTCTATAAGATTTTTGTCAATTGGAGCCGGGTCGAGAGAGCGGTATGCTCTTCTTTTTTTTATTGCTTCTTTTACATTCATTCTATCTCCCTTAATTTTACATGTAGGACATGTAGAATCTGTAGTTTTTTGTTTCTTTTATTTCTATATTAACTATATTATCTACATGTGAAACTATTTTTTTTGTTTTTTATTTTTTCTCCTGGACTATCAGCTTTTCAGTCTTGTCGCCATGTTTATTGCAGGTTCCTTTAACTTTTATCACATCGCCCTTTTTTGCCTCGAAAATGAAGTAACCTGCCTTCTGGCTTTCTTTGGTTATTTGTAGATTGAAGTTCTGGACTATTTTCAAACTATCGTTCAAATAAACTTCTATCTTCTTGATATAATGGTTTTCCGGGGAAAGTACGGGATGATGAACTTCTACTTTCAATATTTTCTCTTCATTGTTAAAATCCAGGTCGATTTTTGTTGGAGAATGACTGTAAGTTTTTAAAGAGAAAAGACAAATCGATAGGAAAACGATTTTGAAAAGCCTATTTTTTTTCATTATATTCCTCCTTCGTTTTATTCATAAATTAAAATATATAACCAGTGATGCATGTAGTGTTGCAAATATTATTGCTATTATCGCAATTGTCTTATGGTGTTTGATTTTCCATCTTTTAAGTCCCGATATTATTCCCAGAATTAAAGAGAGGTATGTCAATATTCCTAAAGGTATTATAAGGTTGGCCAATATATTCATAATACCGATAGAAAACCTATGATCTCTTTTATATCAGGAAGTTTAGAAATGGGATATTTTTTCACAAAGATGACTTTGCCTTTCTCGTTTACGATTATATTAACTCTTAAAGAAAACCCCTGTGACTTGCTGAAAATCCCGTATTTCTTTGCGATTTCACCGTGAGGCCAGAAATCGGATAGTAATTTTGTGTTTTTAATCCCTAAGGCTTTTGCCCATGCTGCTTTGGAAGGGACAGGGTCGACGTTTATTCCGAGAGCAATTGTGTTGAGTTTTTTGAATTTTCCCCTGTTTTTTTCAAGAGATTGCATTTGCTTCGCGCATACGCTGGTCCATGCAAGCGGATGGAAGGAAAGCAAAACTATTTTACCTTTAAAATCGGACAATTTTACTTCTTTCCCGTTTTGGTCCTTTAATATAAAATCCGGTGCTTTTTCGCCTTTTTTTATCATAGTAAACCTCTATAAAGTTTTTTTAACAACAAATCACACTAATTACACAAATCTTTTTTTATAAATTTCATTTTCTGTTTTTTTAAATATTTGTGCTATTCGTGATATTCGTTGTTTCTCCTTTTTCGATTTACTCTTGGTTTTTTTATCCAAGTGCGACGTCCAATATCATCATAACCGCAAACCCTATCATGGTACCCATTGTAGCTAAATCTTCGTTTCCCCCGTGTTGAGATTCGGGAATCACTTCTTCAACGACCACAAAAATCATAGCACCTGCGGCAAAGGCTAAGAAATAAGGTAGCAAAGTTTGAGCGTGTATTACGAAAAGCGCTCCCAGGACTCCTGCTACAGGCTCCACAATTCCGGATAGTTGCCCGAAGTTGAAACTTTTCAGTCTTGAGAGTCCTTCTTTTCTTAGCGGCATTGATACTGCCATTCCTTCGGGGAAGTTCTGTATTCCTATGCCGAGTGTAAGAGCTATTGCACCACCCAGTGATGCGGAAGGCAAGCCAACAGCTGCGGCACCAAAAGCAACACCTACAGCGAGACCTTCCGGAAAGTTATGTAATGTTATAGCGGTTACAAGTAATACTGACCTTTCCCAAGAAGTTTTAATTCCTTCGGCTTGGTTTCTTTTATAGCCTAAATGTAAATGGGGAAGAATCCTATCTATTAATCTGATTAGTGCTCCTCCCATTAAAAACCCTACTGCCGGTGGAACCCACATTGGAATACTTTGCCCCTTGCTCATTTCTATTGCGGGGGCAAGAAGGGACCAGAAACTTGCTGCGATCATAACCCCTGCTGCAAAGCCAAGCATCCAATCCATAAGCTTTTTATTTACTTCTTTTGTAAAAAAAACACTTGCTGCGCCAAGTGCGGTCAGAAAGTATGTGAAACACGTCGCCAGTAGTGCTTGAAGCGGAGGAGAGATGTCAGTTGGAAAATTCATTGTTTTTGTGTTATTTTTCTATTTTTTTGAATTCTTCCTTACCAACCCCGCAAATCGGGCAAACCCAGTTTTCCGGAAGCTCTTCAAATGGAGTTCCCGGCTCGACTCCGTTTTCGGGGTCGCCGTCTTCAGGGTCATATATGTAACCACAGAATGTGCATTCGTATTTATCCATGTTTCCTCCTTTTTTGCCACGGAGACACAGAGCTCACAGAGCCCTGCCCATCTCCATATTTTTTTTGATTTTTTGCCACAGAGTCCTACCCATAATTAACGTATTATTCTTTTTATTCCATCTTTTAAAGGTGCAGAATTAAAATTAATCAAAAGCCCTAATTCCTTATTGGCCATTTTTAAATACGATAGTAATTGAGCATTATAAATTTGCGATAAGTTATCGGTTGCTTTTAGCTCTACAATTATTTCTTCTTCTACCAATAGATCTAATCTGGTTTCCCCGATGTTATGATTTTTATACTCAACGGGAATCGTTAATTGCTTTTGGTATATAATATTGTTAAGATCAAACTCTACGCATAGAGCAGATTCGTATATTGATTCAAGTAATCCAGGTCCTGGATGTTTATGAACTTCGATACAACATCCAATTATTTTTTTTGTAATTTCGTTTAGTTCTTTTATTTCTTTGTCTTCTGTCATAAGATGTGTTTAAGGCAAGAAGATTTTCTTTTTGTTCTCTGTGTCTCAAAAATTTTTTGGTGTTGTAGGTTGGGAGTTAAAACAACAAAATATAATTTGGGGTTAGGTGTGGTATAGCTCTGTGTTCTCTGTGTCTCTGTATGAGTTTGCCCAGATGTTTTTTTAAGTAAACAACAAAAATTGGGGTGTTGTGTGTGACTCTGTGTTCTCTGAGGCTCTGTGGCTATTTTCATTTTTTCTTTCTATATGTCGGTGCTGCTTCCGGTTCTTTGCCTTTTAATTCCAAATGATAATAAGAATAAGTCATTGGAGCATCTTCCATCAGGAGATCTGCTTCGGTGACTTTCCCAACAAACAATGTGTGACTTCCTACGTCCATTGTATTTTCCACCTTACATTCAATATAAGCTACTGCTGAGTCGGTTACTATAGGTGCACCATTCTTACCTATTATGTAATCGTAATTTTTAAATTTGTCAATATCTCTTCCGCTTTTAAAGCCGAAATTTCCGATTAATTTCATTGTACAACATTCACCGAGTACGGAAACATTAAAAATATTACTTTCTAAAACAAGGGCATGCGTTAAATTTCCTTTGTTAAGACAAACTGCAATTTTTGGAGGTTCGGCAGTGACCTGAAAAACCACATTGGCTATTTGCCCGTTAAGTTTCTCTTTACTTTTTGTGGATACGATATATACTCCGTAATTTAAGGTGTATAAAGCTTTTTCATTCATCTGGATTCCACCTTTTTTCTGCAATTTTTGCAAATTCCCCAATAACATATGCATTTTTCTTCTATCAGATGACCCTCAATTTCCTTTTTTTCTTTTATCGGGGGTTTCTCCTTTTTAAGATCATAGATATTACCGCATCTTTTACACCTGAAGTGAGTATGTGGATATACGTTTATGTCATATCTGATTTCGTCTTCTTTTACTCTTGTTGGAGTTAGAATGCCTTTATCCGCAAAAAGTTTGACGGTGTTGTATACGGTCGTTTTTGAAAGAGTGGGTATTTCTTTCAATATTTTGCCGTAGATGTCTTTAACTGTGGGATGGCGCTCTGTTGCCATAAGGCTTTTCAGTATTCTAATTCTCTGAATAGAAGGATTTATACCTTTTTCTTTTAGAAGTTCCTTTGCCTCTTTCATTTTTTAAAAGGATAAGAGGAAATTTAATTTTGTCAAGTGTTCAAAATTGAAATGATTGTAAATTGATGAAATATTGCCACAGAGACACAGAGAACACAGAGAAAAAAAATATATTTGTGTTTGTTTGAAACCCACACCACCCCAGCTTTTTCAACAACAAATCACACGAATAGCACGAATAAAAAAAATTTTATTGTTTTTACTAAATCCCAATTCCTGTAAGTCCTGAGAACTAGTCCAGTCGCGGTTTGCAGAGGATTTCTTTTATTTTAAGATCGAAGAAACTCTGTGTGTTGGCTGGCTTTAAAACTAAAGCCGTGTCTGCTCCTCTACCTGTCCCTGCAATTGAAACGACTTCTTTTTCTGTGTTTATAAGCCCCGCATCTGCTGCCATGAGAGTGATTTCGCAAGCTACTTTCGTTCCTTCTCCGAGAACTCGAAGTGTGCCGGCTATGATGTCGTCAAGCTGATAAGTATTCATTTTTTTTCGGACTGCTCTTCCGATTCCACCGAACGAATGAAGACATGTTAATACAGTAGCTCCCATATCCTCAAGTTTTTTTCGTACCTCAACCGGCATTTCCTGTTCGTTTGGCTTATTGAATCCGGTGGAGTGGGTTACGATTATGGGATTATAATCTTTGAAAACTTCCATAGTTTCAAGAGCTGTATATCCGTCCGTTGAAGCAATAACTATCTGGTCGATTTCCAATTCCTGAACTCGTTTTAAAGCAATTTGAAGGGTTCTTTCTGTATTTATTTTGCCAGGTTCTTCGAAATAAACGGTTTGTACGGAGATTTCTGCCATACGGCCTCCTTATTAGTATATAATACTACAAAAAATAAATTTTGCAAATGTTTTTGCCACAGAGACACAGAGAACACAGAGGAAAAAATATATTTTTTCTGTTTAAGACACCCCACAACACCAAATATTTAGACAGGATTAACACAGATTAACGGGATTTTTATTTGTTTTTTACTCGAAACTCAAAACCCGAAACTTTAAACTTATTTTTCGAGAGAAACAACGGCGGTTCCGTCAATTTTCCCTTTTGCGACTTTTATAAGAACTTCAGGAATATCATCGAAGTCAAATAGTTCTACTCGCGATTTTAGTTTAAGTTCATCGGCGATTTTTAAAAACTCTGTCCCATCCCTGCGGGTTATATTTGCAACCGATTTAATGCTTCTTTCCATCCAGAGTATATTCGTATAATCTTTGATTCCTATTGGTGACATATATATGGGGGAGAGTATAAGCCTTCCTCCGGGTTCGAGCAGCGATAAAACTTCAGGAACGAGTTTTCCCGCAGGCGGATAAAGTATCGCCGCATCAAGCTTTACGGGGAAATTATCATCGTAGTTGCCGACCCAATCGGCGTTCAATTCCTTTGCTGCTTTTCGGTTGTGCTCGCTCCTTGTGACTACGAAACACTCGATATCTTTTGCTTTAGCAATTTGGAGGACAAAAGAAGCAGTTGATCCGAATCCAAATAAACCTAATTTCTCACCTTCTTTGATTTCGGCAAGACGGTATCCCCTGTATCCTGTTATCCCCGCGCACATAAAAGGCACCTGTTCGGCGAATGAATGATTTTCTCCTAGGCGATAGGCAAAATCCTGGTCTATAACGATATGTTCTGTGTAACCTCCGTCGACATCCCAGCCCGTGAACTTTGCTTCCTTGCACAGATTTTCTCTTCCGGATGTGCAGAATTTACAATTGCCGCAGGAACTGTATAACCAGGCTACACCTGCTCTGTCTCCTTTTTTAAAAGAGGTTACACCGCTGCCGATTTCATCCACAATCCCCACGATTTGATGTCCGGGGATTATTGGTTTTTTATGTAACGGCAGGTCACCTTCTATTGTGTGTAAATCGGTTCTGCAGATACCGGTTGCTTTAATCTTTATTCTTATCTCATTTTTTGAGACTTTGGGAATTGGAATATCTTTTTTTATAAGGGGGCTTGTTTCGGCTTTTCCCTGTTTTTCAAGAACCCAGGCTTTCATTAGCCCCCTACACCCCAACCAAAAAAATTTTACCACAGAGAACACAGAGATTTTTATTCTGTTTACCCCACACCTTACCTCCCGAATTAAAACACAGAGAACACAGAGCCACACACAACTCTACACCAGAATGTTTTACCACAGAGAGCACAGAGATTATTATTCTATTTATCCCCACAGCCTACTCCCCCGAATCAAAACACGGAGGTCACAAAGCCCACACAACTCCACTCCAGAAAATTTAACCACAAAATTTTTTATTGTTTTTCCCCCAACACACCATTTTTTAACAACAAATAGCACAAATTTCACGAATGAATTAAAAATGCCTGTGTTATTCATTGGTTCGTCCTTTCTCTTTTCGTTGGCTTGTTAAATTGTTGGGTAGTTGGGTTGTAGAAAAATAGAATTTTCTTTGTCTTTATTCGTGCTATTTGTGTGATTTGTTGTTTCTCTTTTTTTGTTTTTATTTTTGAACTTTGATTTGTAATTTTTCATTTTGATATTTGATTTTTACATTTCGGTGTATTGGCCAGGCCTAAATTATTTGTATACTACTGATTAATTCATCTCCGGCTTTTTTGTACTCTCTTATGGCTTCGGGTATTGAGTTCAGAATGTCGGTAGCCGTGATGCCGTCTTCTCCTTTTTTCCGGGCTATAAGATCTCCGGCAAGGCCATGTATCAGAACGCCAATTCTAACAGCGTTTTTAAACATATCTTTTTCGGTGTCAGAAGGAACAACTTTGAACATTGCGGCAATTATTCCGGTAAGTACATCACCTGAACCTGCAGTAGCCATCCCGGGATTTCCCGTAAGGTTTATAAAGACTTCTCCATCCGGACATCCAATGAGTGAGTTAGCTCCTTTGAATACTATAAAACATCCGTATTCAGAAGCTTTTTCTCTTGTAATTTGTACTCTATTTATCTTAGTCTCTTTTGTCCTTCCCCCGAATAGTCTAATAAATTCTGCCGGGTGTGGAGTTAAAACTGTCAGATATTTTCTTTTTTTAAGTATATCTGGATTATCTTTTAAAGCAGTTAAACCGTCTCCGTCAATGAGTAGAGGTTTTTTTATTCCGCTTACCAGAGAACGAACCAATTCTTGTGTTTCTTCTTCGAGAGAAAGTCCGGGACCAATAACAACGAAATCGACATTTTCCGAGAATTCAATCAATTCTTTGAAATTGTTTTTTGATATCGAACCGCTTTTCGTCTCTTTTTGCGGAAGAAGTACGAGTTCCTTGCCTTTTCTGGCAACAAAAGAGGAAATAGACTCAGGTGCCGCGAGATAAGAAAGCCCTCCTCCTGCTTTAAGAAAAGACATTGCAGAAAAATATGGGGCACCGAGATATTTTTTTGCACCCGAGATAAACAAACATTTACCGAAAGTCCCTTTATGTGTGTCTTTTGCTCTTTTCTCTAATGTTAAAGTATAATTTATTTCGGTTTTTATAGATTTATCGTTGTAAAGTTCGGGAGGGAAAGAAATATGGGACAGGTAAAGTTTTTTCCAGTATTCATATCCCGGGTAATTAAGATTTCCTATTTTCGGGAGACCGAAAGTTACTGTTATATCACTTCTTACGGCAACTCCCATAATTTCTCCGGTATCTCCGTTAATACCGGAAGGAATGTCTACACTTACGATTTTTTTCTCTGATTTATTTACAAGTTCAATTGTTTTTTTGTAAATTCCTTTTACTTCTCCGGAGAGTCCTGTTCCGAGCGTTGCATCTATAATTATATCTGTTTCTTTCAGTGCTTTTTGGATTTCTTTTTGTGTAGGTTTTTTCTTGATGGGAATCCTCGTATTTTTTAATATTTGGAAATTCTTTTTTGTTATTCCTTTTAATTTTTTTTCGTCCGTAAGTAGGAAAAATTTAACTTGAGCGCCGTTTGAGTAAAGCTTACGGGCAACTACCATTCCGTCGCCTCCGTTATTTCCGCTTCCCGCGAGAATCAGGAATTTATTGCCTTTAATTCCCATTTCTTTTTCTATCGTATAGAAAACCGCGTTACCCGCATTTTCCATTAAAAGTATTTCGTCGATGCCGTATTTCTTTACGGCGGTCTGGTCGAGCTTTCTCATTTCGGAAACCGAAGCGACTTTCATAATTTCTCCTTTATTGTGTTATTTTATAGATTTCGGAGGCATATGTCAAGACTTAATCCTCCCTCTCTACCAAAAAAGAGGATACAGAGAACAAAGAAGGCTCAGAGAAAAAGTATATTTATTTTTGAAGCCCACCCCACAACCAAAATTTTTTCACATGTAGAACATGTAGTTGTTGTTTTGTTTTTGCTATTTAAGCATTTTTCTATATAACCATTTAACTTAGATTTAAAGGATCTACGTTACTATCAAGCGTTGAGATTTAATCCCGAAAATACAGAAATAGAAATATAAATATAAATATTTCAGAACCCCTTGACTGTAGGAGCTGTTTTCTTTATTTTTATAATATAAATGAAGAAAAAATCTTTATTTTAATAAGTTATTAATTTATCAAAGGTTGAGTTACCGTTCTATAAAAATAAATTGAAAGGAAAGGAGGATTGAAAATGAAAGTTACAAGGATATTTTTTCTTTTCTTTTTAATGGTTTTAATAAGCTGTGCATCTACTGGTGAAAAGAAGGAAGAGGTAAAACAGGCTGAGGTACAGGAAGTTTCTGAGGCAGAAAGATACTACAGTTTTGCTTTTGAACATATGAAACATAAAAACTATAATGATGCGATTCCTCTTCTTAATAAGGCTATAGAGGCGGATTCCTCCTATGTAGATGCCTATCTTGCACTAAGACAGGTGTATCTTGAAGTTGGAGACACCACTAAAGCTCTTGAAATTTGTAAGAAAGGGATAAGATGTTTTTCCGACCCGGATAGTAATCGTAAGATGGCTAAGGCTATTGCCGATTTATATGCCAAGATGGGAGAACCCCAGAAAGCGGAACAACTTTTTCAAAAAATTCTAAAAGATTATCCGAAAGATGCCAACAGTTATGATTTGTATGCAAGTTATCTTGAATCGCAGGGTAGATACGATGAAGCTTTAAAAAGTTACGAAAAAGCTTATGAACTTAAACCTGACGATGAAGGCATAGCTTTTAGAATCGGAAGTTTCTATTTTGAGCGTGGAAGGTATAAAGAAGCTGTTAAGTTTCTTGAAAAAGCGAAACAATCTTTTGTTGATGATATAGATATTATGAAAAAGCTTGCAGAGTGTTACAGCGAACTTGGGCAAAACGAAAAAGCTATTGAAGAATACAAATCTATCATCAAGATAATTCCCAAGCATGTTTCCAGCAGAATACAAATCGGAAACATTTATTTGAAAATGAGGAAATATCGAGAGGCCGAGAGTTATTATAAAGAAGCTTTAAAGATCGAACCTGGTAACTTAAGTGTGTATTATCAGTTGGTCAGTCTTGAACTTACCAGAAAAAACCTTCCGGGTGTGAAGAAATATATAGCTGAGGGTTTTTCTTTCGATGCTGATGATGCGATTCTTTTAGCTCTCTACGGAGAATACTATTATAGGTTAGGCCTGAATTATATGCAGGATAAGAAGTGGAATCCGGCGATTGAAGAATTTCAGGAATCCGCGAGAATATGGAAGACGGTGAAAGCGAAGGCGAGCGATCCTAAGTGGATAGAATATGCGCAAAAGGGCATAATTAACGCGGAGAAAAATATAAGAGAGATTAAAAACATAAGGTGGTAGTTCTTTAAAGTTGAATTTTTAAAAGGTAAGCGATATGAGTAAATTTTTCCTATGGGTCTTTATAGTGGGTCTTTTCGGCTTCTGTTGTTATCTGGGAATCCGTATGACAAAGATACGTCTTGGTTATTCCAGTATCAAAGGTGAAGCGGAGATGCTCTTAGCTCCTGGTTCGGCTACACCGTTTGATGAAGTCCCCGGGAGATTGCTTGAAAAAGCACAAGAACAGAAAATACCTTTAAGAGAGCAAGATATCAAGGTATTTGATTACGGGTGGGAAGGATATCGGGTTCTGACTTTTGCATATGTTGATTCTTTGATGATATTTGATTTTAAAACTCTTTACTTTAAATTTTCGTTTATTGACACGGTTTTTGATCGTTAGAAGTAAAATTTAATGGTTTTGACCATATTATTTTTCTTCCTGCCCGGAGAAAACTCCGGGTCTTCTTTTTTAAAAAATATTACTTTTAAGGTTGGTGAAATAACTTTTGAAGGAAATATTGTTTTTTCGGAGAAGGTACTTAAAAATTTATTGTCGAAAAAAGGAACGGAATTCAGTGAGGAGTTGTTTAATAAAAACATAGAAGAAATTATAAATTTCTACTTGGATTGTGGATTCCCTTTTGTGACGGTTAAGCCTGTCGAATTTTCTCTGGATTCGAATTTTATAAACTGGAAATTTTTGATCGAGCCGGGTCAACTACAGAGGGTCAAGAATGTTTTGATGAGAGGTCTTTCTTATACCAACCCGGATTACTTACGGAGAAAAATTTCAATTAGAGAATCGGATATTTTTAATGAAAGAGAAATCAGGGAAGCTGTTTACAAGTTGGAGAAATTGGATTATATTGATGTCGATTCATTTACGGTTGAACCGGCTCCCGATAAAGGTTGGGTTTATATAATTGTTTATTTGAGAGAACAGGTTAGTGGGAACTTAGAAGGAGTTGTTTCGTATTCGAATAACGGAGGATTCAGCGGTTTAGCGGCTTTTAGCAATGAAAATCTTTTCGGAAAAGGCAGGACGGTCAGTATTGAGTTGGAAAGAGAAGAAGAAAAATATCAAAATCAATTATTTGAATATATCGAGCCAGGTATACTGTCTTTGCCGTTAGATTTGTGCTTCTCTTTGAATCATAACTATATTAAAGACCATTACAATTTGATTTCTTTTTCTTCCGGAATGGAATACTTTTATGGTGATGCTTCTTTTTTAATTCAATTCGGTATGGAGGTCATTTCGAGTCAAAATTCAAGCTACTCTTATCCTTTTTCGGATGCCGGCTTTTCATATAACTCGGAACTTTTCGACATTTTTTACAAAGAAAGATTCAGGAAAGGAAGAGGATGGGATCTTCAAACCTCAGCCGATTTTTACTTTTTCTTTTTTCTTATTAAACTTGAATATTTCAAGCTTTCTTTTGATGAAGGTGATTTAACTTTTTTCAAATCGTTTAGGGGATTTCCTGGGATAACCGTTAAGGAAGGTGCTATTGTCGGACTTGAATATAGAAATAAACTTGGGATACTTACTATTTATCCTTTTATAGACGCTAATTTCTTTGAAGATATTTGGCAATATTCTTATGGATTTGGTTTTAATATAGGGAAGTTTTCTTTGGAATACGCGGTTCCCTGGAGAATTTCTCCGTCCGACGGAAGAATATATTTCAGGTTTAATGAGAAATGATAAAATAATTAATTTAACAACAAATTACACAAATAAAAAAAGTTAACCACAGAGAACACAGAGAAGAACAAAAAACACTGAGTACGCAGAGCTCACATAACATCCCTTTTTTTTATTATGTTGTTTAAAACCTCACACAACCCAATTTATTTACATGTAGATAATGTAGAGATTGTAGATTTTTTTATTTTAATTCCTATATGAACTACAGGTTCTATATGTGTGAATTCTTTTTTTCTGTCTTTTTCTGCCGTCAGCGGCTGGCTTTTGAACCCAATTATATATCCTAAAAGTGGGCTATTTTACCAAATCGTAATTCCAGGAATTAATGCCGCCGAAGTTTATTACGTTTTTATAACCTAATTGCAAAAGTTTGCTTTCTGCGGTACTGGCTCTTCCGCCAACTTTACAATAAACGATTATTAATTTCTTTTTTGGTATTTTTTCAGTTTCTTCTTGAATTTTTGTATGTGGGATATTTATTGCAGTTGGTATATATCCGTTTTTATACTCTTCTTCGGTTCTTACATCTATAAGTACGTAACCGTTGTCTTTTTTATCTATAAGTTCTTTAAGTTCGGACGCACTTATACTTTTTTTCTCGATTATCTTTTCGAATTGTTTAGAAAAACCCTGGTGGGCACAGTTAATTTGAAATAACAAAGCAACAAAAATTAACACAATTGATTTTTTGGGCATTTTGCCTCTTATATTTTTCTTTCTTTTACCAGTTGGGTAAACTTTTCAAAGGATCTGTCGTATGTTTTTTCTATGTTATCAGGAAAGAAACATGCGGGCAGTTCCCTTGCTCTTAAGTGATATTTAATACACTCGCAACATCTTCCTTTTCTGGAGCATGGGTCATAAGAACAATTGCAATTTTGTAAATTCTCTTCTTTTATACATTCCATATACCCTCCAAATCAAAAATATTGAACAACATAAATTACAGTTTTTTTATTGTCCCCTCAAAGCCCATTTTTTAACAACAAATAGCACAAATTGCACAAATGAAAAAATAATGTGATTTATGTTAACATAAAAAAGAGAAAGTCTTTTCACGTTATTCGTGCTATTCGTGTGATTTGTTGTTTCTTTGTTTTTTTATTTTCATAAATAATTCCTTTGTGTTCTTTGTGGTCTTTGTGTTTAGTATTATTTTTCGTAGCGTATTCTGATTGATTCTCCATGTGCGTGCAATCCTTCGATCGCGGCAAGTTTTTCCGCTACAGGGCCTAATTCTTCAAGCCCTTCTTTCGTTACCCGTAGAGTAGTCTGTAATTTGAGAAAATCTTTGACGCTGAGTCCCCCGGTATATCTAGACGTAGTATTTGTAGGTAGAGTGTGGTTTATTCCGCTTGCGTAATCTCCAAGGGCTTCGACCGAATATTTACCTAAAAAGAGAGAACCATAATTATGGAGTGCATCTAAAAACATTTCCGGTTCTTTTATATGTAGTTCCAGATGTTCGGGCCCTCTTTTGTTTGCGAGTTCGATGCCTTCTTCGATATTACTCAGTAAAATTACTAAACCTTTATTTTTGATAGATTGTGTTGCTATAGCTTTTGTTGCTAATTTTTTCAATTGTTCTTCTATTTCGATTATAACTTTTTCTCCCAGCTGCTTCGATGTTGTTGCCAGGATAGGCATCGCGCTTTTGTCGTGTTCAGCCTGAGAAAGCAAGTCGGCAGCTATTATTTTTGCTTCTGCCGTCTCGTCTGCGATTATCATTATTTCAGACGGTCCGGCTATAAAATCAATTCCTACAGTTCCGAACACCTCTCTTTTGGCGAATGTTACGTATTTATTTCCGGGACCGAATATTTTGTCGACTTTTCTTACTGTTTCTGTCCCGTAAGCCATCGCAGCTATTGCCTGCGCTCCTCCCAATTTGAAAATCTCCTTTATTTTTAAAATATAGGCGGTCGCAAGGATTAGTGGATGTATGTTATTTTTATATGTTGGAGGAGAGGAGACCGCTATCTCCGATACTCCTGCCACCTGTGCCGGTATTGCGCACATAAGTAAAGTCGATACTAAAGGAAAATTTCCGCCGGGTACATAAATCCCGACTCTATTGATAGGATTGACTGTTTGTCCGGTAAATACACCCTTTTTCATTTCAAATTCGAAATTTTTGAATTGTTCCTTTTGTTTTCTTGAAAATTCTCTAATATTTGCTGATGCTTTTTCGATAGCTGTTATTTCGTCTTTCGAAGCCATTTTATATGCATTTTCTATCTCTGTATCGTTTATCTGTATTTGTTCAAGGTCGGTTTTATCAAATTGTTTGGTATATTTCTTGAGCGCTTTATCTCCGTTTTTTCGAACGTCGTTTATTATCTTTCTTACAACGGTTATTTCTTCAATTTCATCATACTCGAAAAATTTTTCTTCGATATCGTAATATTTTATAACCTTCATTTTATTTCCCTTCCTTTAATAAAATTTTTCAAAATTTCCATTCCGACTTCCGTTAGAACAGATTCAGGATGAAATTGAACTCCTTCGATATTATATTTTTTATGTCTTATTCCCATAACCGTTCCTTCACTGGTCCATGCCGAAAGTTCAAAACACGCAGGCAGAGTTTCTCTTTCAACAATTAAGGAGTGATAACGCGTCGCAATAAAAGGATTTTCAATATTTTCGAATATAGTTTTACCGTTATGGTGAATGGCGGATGTCTTACCATGCAGGATTTTATCAGCTCTTATTACTTTACCGCCGAAAACTTCTCCTATTGTTTGATGCCCGAGACAAACGCCCATTAGGGGTATTTTTCCTTTGAATCGCAGTATTACTTCCGGACTTATGCCTGAATCTTTTGGAGTACCGGGTCCGGGAGAAATTATTATTGTTGTAGGGCTTAAGCGTTCAATCTCTTCGATAGAAGTTTTATTGTTTCGTCTTACTTCTATCTTTGCACCGAGTTCCCCTAAAAATTGTGCAAGATTGTAGACGAAAGAATCGTAATTATCGATTAAAAGAATCATCTTGACAGCTCTATTGCTCTTTTGAGAGCGCTCATTTTATTTATGGTTTCTTTATATTCAAGTTCGGGTATTGAGTCGGCAACTACTCCGCCGCCTGCCTGAAAGTAAATCATATCTTTATATATTACGATTGTTCTTATAGCTATGCAGAGGTCCATATTTCCCGCAAATCCGAAATAACCCAGGGCTCCGGCATAGATGCCTCTTCTAACAGGCTCCAGTTCATCAATAATTTTCATTGCTCTGATCTTTGGTGCTCCGGAAACGGTTCCTGCTGGGAATGTAGCACGAACCAGGTCGAATGCGTCTTTATTCGCGAGGAGGTTCCCGTTAACCACGGAGATGGTGTGCATAACTTTTGCATATTTTTCGATGCGTATAAAATCCGAAACTTTTACGCTGCCGTACTCACACACCCGACCAATATCATTTCTGGCAAGGTCGACAAGCATAATATGTTCTGCTAATTCTTTCTCGTCGCTTAATAATTCTTTTTCGAATTTTTTATCCTCTTCTTCCGTCTTTCCTCTTCTTCTTGTTCCCGCGATAGGGTTACTTGTTACAAGTCCGCCCGCTTCAAGCTTAATCAATGTTTCCGGAGAGGAACCGAGAACGTATAAATCATTTAATCTAAGATAATACATGTAAGGAGAGGGATTTGTGATACGAAGTGCTTTGTATATGTTGATAGGCTCTTTTTCTATATGAGCTTTGAACCTCTGGGAAGGGACGACCTGAAATATATCGCCTGCATAAATGTATTCTTTAGCTTTCCGAACCGCTTGACAATATTCCTCTTTTGTGAAATTGCCGGTAAACTCGATTGTGTTTTCTTCAGCTAATTCGTAATCTTCTTCTTCCGATGTTCTTATAATTTTTGTCAATTCTTCTATTCTTTTGGATTCGTCATTATCATTGTATAAAATTATATCTACCGTATCGTTCTTATGATTGAAAAGTATTATTTCCGACGGAAACATAAAGTAAGTCTCGGGTGCGTTGATTTCATCGGGATTTTTATCCGGTATTTCCTCAAAAAATCTGACCGTATCGTAGGAAAGATAACCGACGGCCCCTCCGGAAAATCCGGGAATGTACGGATGATTTTCGACAAGGGACATAAGTTCTCGGAGCTTACCAAGAGGATTACCTTTTTCCTTATAATTCTTTCCGAAAATCTCGATATCTATGTTTTCTTTTGCGCTTTTCAATATTATAAAAGGCCTTCCTCCTAAGAGTGAATGTTCTCCTCTTTTTTTGATATGTATCATGGATTCATAAATGAAACTATAAGGGTCTTCTTTGTAGATTTTTTCAAAAACTGCTTCCGGAGAAGACCTGGCTTTGATTTTCTTATGTGTGAATTTAATTTTTTTCGATAACGTTGTCTTCTCCACACACCCTCCTGAGTATTTCGGTGAATTCCGGAAAGGAAATATTGATGCATTCGGATTCCCGTAACTCGGTTTTCCCCTCCGCCATAACTCCGGCTATTGCTAATGCCATACCTATTCTGTGGTCGCCGAAACTTTCGCAAATATTACCTTTTAGTCTCGTTGGCCCTGCTATTATAAAACCGTCTTTCTTTTCTTCGATTTTTGCTCCCAATTTTTTAAGACCCCTGGTTATTGCGTATATCCTATCGGTCTCTTTTACTCTTAGTTCTTCGGCATCTTTTATCTCTGTTGTTCCCTGTGCTTGAGTCGCAGCTACCGCTAATATTGGAAGTTCATCTATGACTTTTGGTATAATTTTTCCAGAAATTTCGATGCCGTTTAATCTACTCCCTTTTACCAATAAGTCTGCCACCAATTCGTTACAGTTGTTTCTTTCGTTTGTTACCGAAATGTCGGCTCCCATATTTTTTAATACTTCGAGTATACCTGTTCTGGTGGGGTTAATCCCTACGTTTTTGATAAGTATTTTTGAACCCTTTACTCCGCTTGCCAGTACAAGGAAAAAAGCCGCCGACGAAATGTCGCCGGGTATGAGCAATTCTTGTGCGGCCAATTCTTTTTTTTCTTTTATCGTTATTTTGTTGTTAATGGATTCTATTTTCACACCAAATAAGTTCAACATCCTTTCCGTATGGTCTCTGCTTTCGGAAGGTTCTTCTACAGTTGTACTGCCTTCGGCGTAAAGAGAAGCCAGAAGTATCGAAGATTTTACCTGAGCGCTGGCTACAGGGGATTTGTAATTTATAGATTTGAGATTTCCCCCTTTTATGGCAAAAGGGGCAAGCTGGTCGTTATTTCTGCCGTATATTCTGGCTCCCATTAGAGTCAGAGGTTCTATGATTCTTCGCATAGGACGTCTTATCAGAGAACTATCTCCTGTCAGTACCGAAAAGAAATTTTGTCCGGCAAGCAAACCTGCGAGTAATCTCATCGAAGTTCCCGAATTTTTACAGTCAAGCACATCGGCAGGTTCGCTAAGACCGTTAAGCCCTTTACCTTCGATTCTTATGGTCGATTTGTTCTTTAGAATGGGAATGCCGAGCTTTTTCATAATTTCCAGGGTTGCCATGCAATCTTCACATTTAGAATAGTCACGTAGAGTGGTTATACCTTTGGAAATCGAGCCGATTATTAAGCCTCGATGTGTTAAAGATTTATCGCCACCAACCTTTATGTTGGCTTTTATTCTGGAGCATTTCGATAGTATGAGTTTCACTATTTTTCCCCTATAGAATTACTAATAAATTTTTTGTTTTGTGCAAAAAAAATATCCCATTTAGTTTTACCTTCCTTATTCTGGTAAATAAAATATCAAAATTTAAAAAGCAAAATGACAAATAAAAATGCAAAATCATCTCCATATCCAACCTGAGATAGCTCATTTTTTAACAACAAATTGCACAAATTTCACAAATATTTTTTGTTTTTAACTCGGAACACGAAACCCGTAATCCGAAACTACATTTAATATTTATGCTATTTGTGTAATTCGTTGTTTCTATTTTTGATTTATTTTTGAATTTTAATCTGTCATTTTTCATTTTCATATTTAATTTTTGCATTTTAGCGGCTTTGCCGCTCTATGTTATAGCTGCCGAGAAGTTTTATATATGCCACAACTTCCTTCAAATTTTCTACTGCGTGGCGACAATTTTCGTTTTCCAAGCTGCCTTTAAAGTCGATATAAAAAAGATATTCGTACGGTTTTCCGACAACTGCTCTGGATTCCAACTTGGTAAGGTCTATATTTCTGAGAGCAAAAATGCTGAGACATCTGAAAAGAATACCGGGTTCGTTTTTTACTCCGAAAACAAGCATTGTACGCGCGTTTTCTCCAGTATATATTTTTCTTTCTTTTGATAAAATGAGAAATCTCGTGAAATTATCAGGATGACTTTCGATGCCCTCTTTAAGTTTTTTAAAATTATATAACTTGGCAACCTGAGGACCTGCTATAATTGCAACATTTTTTCTTTTTTCCTCTTTTACTATTTTAGCTGCGCCCGCAGTATCATAAACCGATACTACTTTATATTCCGGATGAAAAGAAAGGAAATCTCTGCATTGAGCCAGTGCTTCCGGATGTGACCATATTTCTTTGATCGATTTTAATGTTGTCCCGGGAGGTGCTAAAAGATTATGGATTATTCTTAATTTTACTTCTCCGGTAACCCAGAGATTGTATTCGAGGAGAAGGTCGTAATTTTGATGAATGCTTCCCGTAAGAGAGTTCTCGACCGGTACCACACCATATGTTTCTTTTTCGGTATTGACTTTTTCGAAAATATCTCTGAAGGTTCTGACTCCTATCCTTTTTACGTTTTTTGGGAAAAACTTATTGGAAGCTACGTCACTGTTGCAACCCCGTTCCCCTTGATAAACCACTTTTTTCATATCTTCCTGCCTACTATTTTGGCTATATTTTTTAAGTCATCCATTAATTTTTGAAAAGCGAGAGGCGTGATCGATTGTTTGCCGTCGGATAGGGCATGGGTGGGGTCTGTATGGACTTCTATCAGTAGACCGTCGGCACCTGCTGCAATTGCTGCTCTCGAAAGAGAAGGGACGTATTTACCGTCTCCTGCGGGATGACTTGGGTCTACAATTATAGGGAGATGGCTTAAGTGTTTGATTACCGGTATTGTGCTTATATCGAGAGTATATCGCGTGTAGCTCTCGAACGTCCTGATTCCTCTTTCGCAAAGAATAACATCAGGATTTCCTTCAGCTTGTATATATTCGGCAGACATAAGCCACTCTTCGATAGTAGCCGATATTCCTCTTTTTAACAATACAGGTTTATTGAACCTCCCTACGGTTTTTAATAGCTGGTAATTTTGCATATTCCTTGCACCTATTTGCAGAATGTCCGCATATTTTGCGATGAGAGGTACGTCAACTTCCGAGATGACCTCGGTTATTATCGAAAGCCCGGTTTCTTCACGTGCCTGCTCAAGTATTTTCAGTCCTTTTTCCCCCATGCCCTGGAAGCTGTAAGGAGAAGTTCTTGGTTTAAAGGCTCCTCCGCGTAGTATTTTTGCCCCTGCTTTTTTGACTTCTTTTGCTACTTTTAGTACAATTTCTTCCGATTCGACCGAGCAGGGCCCTGCCATAATTACAATTTCATCTCCACCGATTAAATTGCCATTCACCGAGATAACCGTGTTTTCCGGGTGAAACTCTCTGCTACCGAGCTTGTAAGGGCTTAAAATAGGTGTTAGTTTTTCTACACCCGGAAGAGGTTCGACGGATAGAGTGATTCTTTCTCTATCGGTTGCTCCTATTACATGAATGACCGTTTTCTTTACACCTTTGAAAATTTTTGTTTCGTAACCAAGCTCTTTTATTTTTTCTTTTACCTGATTGATTTCTTTTGTGGTCGCGCCCGACGCCATTGTTATTATCATTTTTCCTCCGTTGTATCCTTTGTGGTTGATTTGTTATTTTTCCATCTTTTCGTAGCTTCTTTCAGTTCTTTAGTTAATTCCTTTAAATCTTCTTCGTTTCTTATCGCTTCTATTATTCGACTTCCTAAGATAACTCCGTCAACCTTTCCCCGGAGAGATTCTATTTGTTTTGTTTTGGATATTCCGAAGCCGAGGGCGATTGGAATGGGCGATATTTTTTTTACTTCTTCCAAAAATTTGGTAAGATACGCAGGCATTTTGTCTCTTACACCCGTTGTTCCGGTTACGGAAACGCAATAAACAAATCCTCGTGATTCTTGAACTATTTTTTTTCTTCTTTTTGAAGGTGACGTCGGAGTAAGCAAAAAGATAAGCTCTATATCGTAATCTTTGGATAGGGATATCCATTCGGATGCTTCTTCTACGGGTAAATCGGGTATAATTAAACCGCTCACTCCACTCTCTTTCATATCGCGTAAAATTTCTTCTCTGCCGTAAGCCAGAAGGGGATTTAAATAGCTCATGAAAACAAGGGGCGTTTTTATTTCAAGTTTTTTGACATTACTTATTATTCTTTTTAGTGTTGTTCCTTTTAGCAGCGATTCGTGTGAGGAGTATTGTATCGTTGGTCCGTCCGCAATAGGGTCCGAGAAAGGTATTCCTATTTCGATTATATCGGCTCCGCTTTCGGAGAGTGTTTTTATGTTCTTCATCGATTCCGCAAGATTCGGGAAACCTCCTGTAGTATACAAAATCAGAGCCATTTCGTCTCTTCTTTTCAATTCCTGGAACTTCTTCGATACGCTTACGGTGTTTTGCATAGAACCCCCTCTACGATTTCAAGATCCTTGTCGCCTCTTCCGGAGAGATTCACCACGATTATTTCTTCTTTTTTCATATCCGTGCAAACTTTGATAGCATATGCGACTGCATGTGCGCTCTCCAATGCCGGGATTATACCCTCCGTTTGAGAGAGAATATTGAAAGCGTCCAGGGCTTCTTCATCCGTTATGGCTGTGAATTCTATAACTTTTTTGTCTTTCAGGTAGGAATGTTCCGGACCGACACCGGGGTAATCCAGGCCTGGAGCTACGGAATGAGTTTCCGTGATTTGTCCATCTTTGTCCTGGAGCAAATAACTCATTGCTCCGTGTAACGCTCCGATTCCGCCTTTGCAGAGGCTTGCCGCATGTTTATTGGTGTCGAGTCCCAGTCCACCAGCTTCGACTCCCACCATCTTTATATTATCCTCCATAAAAGGATAAAAAATACCGATAGCATTACTCCCGCCTCCCACGCATGCGGTAATCAAATCCGGCAATCTGTATTCTTTTTCTAAAATCTGTTTTTTTGTTTCTTTTCCTATAACCGACTGGAAATCCCTGACCATCATCGGGTAGGGATGAGGACCTACAACTGAACCGATGCAGTAGTAAGTGTTTTCAACATTAGTAACCCAATCTCTGATAGCCGCATTTATTGCATCTTTGAGGGTTTTCGAGCCCGAATCTACCGGTATTACTTCCGAGCCGAGAAGCTCCATTCTGAAAACGTTCATTTTTTGTCTTTTTATGTCTTCGCTTCCCATGTAAACATGGCATTCAAGGTCCATCAGAGCGCACGCCGTAGCTGTGGCTACGCCGTGCTGACCGGCTCCGGTTTCAGCAATTATTCTTTTTTTACCCATCTTCTTTGCGAGAAGCACCTGCCCCAGAGTATTATTTATTTTATGGGCGCCCGTGTGCATCATATCTTCTCTTTTTAAGTATATCTTGGCTCCCCCCATTTTTTCTGTAAGACTTTTTGCGAAATATAGGAGAGAAGGTCTTCCTGCGTATTCTTTAAGGTAAAAATTCAATTCCTTGTTGAAATTCTTGTCTTCTTTAGCAGATAAATATGCTTTTTCCACTTCGCTGACAGCGTCCATCAATACTTCGGGGATGAATCTGCCTCCAAATCTTCCGAAATATCCTTTTTCGTCCGGTAAGTTATAATCCATCTTATTCTTCTCCATCTTTTAATTTAGCAAACATCTAAAACACAGAGTTTTTAACGCCCCACATCCAACCTTTTTTAACAACAAATAGCACAAATTACACAAATGAAAAACAATATGGTTTCTGTCAACATAAAGGACAGAAAGTCTTTTTACGTTATTCGTGCTATTCGTGTAATTCGTTGTTTCTCTTGTTTTTTTTCTTTCCATAACTAATGCCTTTGTTTTTTTGTGTCCTTTGTGGTTAATCCTTCTTTATCAAATATTCCAGAGCCAATATATAACCAAACCATCCAAGCCCACTAATTTGTCCTTCACAGACAGGAGCGCTCATACTTATATGTCTGAAGTCTTCGCGAGCATATATGTTGCTTAAATGAACTTCAACAGTAGGAGTCTCAACAGCTTCGATTGCGTCCCTGATTGCAACCGAGGTATGTGTGTAACCACCCGGATTTATTACAATTCCCAAATAGCTTTGCGCTTTCTGAATGGCATCTACGATTTCTCCTTCTTCATTAGACTGAATAATTTCTGTATCTATCTTGTTATTTTTTGCGAATTTTTTTATCTCTTCGTTTATTTTTTCAAGGTTGAGATTGCCATATATTTCGGGTTTTCTTTTCCCCAGAAGGTTAAGATTTGGTCCATGAATCACAAGAATTTTTTGCATTCTACCTCCCTGAATATTATCTTGCCTATTCCCGTTGGAACAGGTAGTCTGATTTTTCCTTTTCTTACTTTTTTATCTTGTGCTACATAATTTTTCATATCATTGTTTTTAATATTTTTAGGTATCGAGGTCGGTAAGTCGTAATTTTCAATAAGGTTTTTTATTCTTGAAAAATCGTTTTTCGGAAGGATATTTTCCCTTCGTGCTAATTCTGCCTCTTTTACCATACCCATTGCAACAGATTCACCATGTGAATATTTTGAATATCCGCTTAAGACTTCTATAATGTGACCTATTGTATGTCCGTAATTTAATACTTCTCTAATTCCTTTTTCTTCCTTTTCGTCTTCTTCAACGATTTTTTTCTTTATGCGAACACATTTTGTAACAATTTCTTTTAACAAATCAATGTCTCGATTAAGTATTTTTTCCTGTTTTTTCTCAAGTATATCAAATAAAGTTGCGTCGTTTGCTATTCCGTATTTAATAACTTCGGCAAGTCCATTTCTGAATTCTTTTTCCGGAAGAGTTAAAAGCTTTTTAATATCTATTAAAACCATATCCGGTTGGTAGAATGTGCCTATCATATTTTTTCCGAGTGGATGGTCGACTCCGGTTTTGCCTCCGATTGAAGAATCAACCTGTGCTATTAACGTTGTAGGAATATGTATTAGGGATATTCCTCGCTTATAAGTTGATGCCGCGAATGCGGCAAGGTCTCCTATTACCCCTCCTCCGAGTGCCAGTATGGTTGCCGATCTGTCAAAATTCTCTTTTAGCATAAAATCATAAACGGATCTTACGGTATCCGGTGTCTTGTGTTTTTCTCCATCAGGTATTATGCATATCCAGGGTTTTATTCCTTTTTTTATGAGAGTTTTTTCTATCTCGTCTACATATAGAGCTGCGACCATCGGGTTGGATATTATTGCCGTTTTGTCGGATTTCGGCTCCAAATCAATTAACGACTTATTTCCCGCGAAGAGATCGTAGCTAATATAAATCGGATATATTCTGGATTTCGTTTTGACTTTAAGGGTTTTTAGAGAACCCTTTTTTCCTTCGGTTTTTATTTTAAATTCTTTAATTATTTTTTTTGCTACCTGCTCCGGAGTTATTGAAGAGGTATCGATTTTTTTATCGGCGAATTCATATAACTTTCTTTTCATTCTGTCATTATAAATCTTTATTATGTTTTTTTTATCTTTTATCAGAGGACGTGTTTTATCGTTTCCCAGCCGATTTTTTAACGCATTAATATCGGTATAGAGATAAACCACTTTTCCCATTTTAGATAGGGTGTTTCTATTTTTTTCGTCTTTTACTACTCCTCCGCCTGTGGCAATAACCACATTTTTTATGTTTTTCATTTCAGCAAGGATTTTCTTTTCGGTTTTTCGGAAATAATCTTCACCCGATTCTTCGAATATCTTATTTATTGTTCTTTTTTCTTTAAGTTCGATATAATCGTCCATCGATAAGAAAGTCAGGTTAGTTCTTTTTGAGATTTCTTTACCGACCGAGTCCTTCCCGGACCCCATGAATCCTATCAAAATCAAATTATCAGACATTTTTGACCCTTTTTATATAGGAATGATAGTTTACTTTTATATCTTTCATACAGTCTGCACCGAATTTCGTAATGAATGCACTGCCGAGGACATATGCAAGCATACCTTCGGCAATTACGCCAGCAGCTGGAACAACGCAAACATCTGCTCTCTCTTTTTGAGCCAGAGTTTTCTTTTTTGATTTTATATCTACCGATTGCAGGGGAGAGGCAAGTGTCGGTATGGGTTTTAAATATATTCTTACCACTATATCTTCCCCGTTGCTAACCCCGCCTTCTATACCTCCTGCTCTATTGGTAGAACGGAAATATCCCTTTCTTTCGCTGTAGAATATTTCGTCGTGTACTTCGGAACCGTATTTTTTTGTGTTTTCGATACCGTCTCCGATTTCTACTCCTTTAACAGATGGAATAGACATCATTGAATGAGCAATCGCAGCATCCAGACGCCGGTCAAAATTGGTATAACTTCCTATTCCCGGACAGATTCCTTTTGCAGTAATTTCACTTACCCCACCCAGTGAGTCCCCTTTTTCTTTTGCATTGTCTATGCTCCTGACCATTTCTTTTTCGCACTTAGGATCTCTGCATCTGAGAGGCGTATTTTCTATTTTATCCAGACTCTTTGTGAGTTCTTTTACCTTGATTTTACCGATTGAAAGTGTATGCGAGTAAATCTTTATTCCGAATTCTGCCAGAAAAAGTTTGCATATTGCTCCTGCGGCGACTCTTGCAGCGGTTTCTCTTGCCGAAGCTCTTTCAAGCACGTCTCTTATGTCCTGCCGCCCGTATTTTAGCAGACTCGATAAATCGGCATGCCCGGGCCTCGGAGAAGTAATTTTTTTATCGGTTGTCCCTTTATTTATTTTCATAATATCTTTCCAGTTCTCGAAATCTTTGTTCTCTATCAAAATCGTTACAGGTGAGCCGATTGTTTCTCCGAATCTTATACCGGATAAAAATTCTGCCTTGTCGCTTTCGATTTTCATTCTTTCTCCCCTTCCGTAGCCTTTCTGTCGGCGGGAGAGTTCATTGTTGATAAACTTGGTATCTATTGCCAGTCCAGCCGGAATACCTTCGATTATGACTGATAAGGCTTTACCGTGTGATTCGCCGGAGGTTATTAATCTGATCATATATCAAAGCCTATCGCTTTTTTCATTACTTCTATGGGAGCATCCTTACCTGTCCATATAGTAAAAGCACGGGCACCCTGCAAAATGAGCATTAAACTTCCGTTTACCACTTTAACCCCCTTTTTTTTCTTTGCCTTGAATTTATAGTTTATATCATAATAAACAGAACCCTTTTTCATTAGAGGAAGAATTTTGTTCTGAAGATCGACAGGCGTTGCGTTTAAAATGATATCCGACTCTGGAGTTAATTTTTCTAAATCTTTTAAGGAAATTATATCCGTCTGATAAATCTGAGCGAGTATCTCAGCTTTTTCTTTAATTATATCCGTAATTATGAATCTCGACGGATTTTTTTTATTGATTATGTATGAGCAGGCATACGCAACGCCGCCTGCTCCGATGAGCATAACTTTTTTATTTTTAATATTGATTCTATATTTTTTCAAAGATTCATCGAATCCGTATATGTCCGTATTGAAACCCTTGAGATTATTTCCCTCTATCAAGACTGTATTTACCGCATCAATGGAGGTTGCTTCAATAGAGATTTCGTCGAGATATTCCATCACTTCTTTTTTATAAGGAATTGTAATGTTAAAGCCTCTAAATCCGAGAGCCCGTAAACCGTAGACAGCTTCTTTTAGTTTTTCTTCTTTTACGGGGAGCTGCACATAAATACCATCCATTCCCAGTGCCTTGAATGCTGCGTTATGCATTGGGGGAGAGAGGGTTATTTTTAGAGGGTAACCTATTATTCCTGTAATCAGCAAGATCTAACCTCACTTATAAATTTTTGAACTTTTTCTCTGTCTTTTTTTCCGTATTCTTTTTCGACACCGGAGGAAACATCGACACCGTAAGGGTGCAGCTTTTTTATAACATACTTAACGTTTTCCGGAGAAAGACCTCCTGCAATTATAATTGGTTTTTCCAGCCTGCAGGCGATATCCCAGTTGAATGTTTCTCCGCTTCCTGTGCCAGGGTCAAGAAGATATGCGGCAACCGAGTAATTTTGCATTTTTTTCAAGATGCTTTCTTTTGAATCGTTTTTACTTACCAGAATTCCTTTAACAACTTTTCTGTTTATCTTATTGCAGTATTCCGGAGACTCCTTTCCATGCAGCTGAACGGCGTCGAGAGCAACATATTCGGCAATCTTATTGACCTCATCTATTTTCGCATCCATGAATACTCCGACGGTTGTAATAAAAGGCGGCAGCTTTTCGATTATTTCTTTAGCTTTTTCGGGGGTAATTTTTCTTTTTGATTCTGCAAATACAAAACCTATGGCATCAGCTCCAAGATTAGAGACCATTATTGCGTCTTTTTCATTCGTTATACCGCAGATTTTCAATTTTACTCTTCCTTCTGTATCCATTTTTTGCCTTCTTGCATTATTTTGATGAAATCTTCTTTATTATCGTTTATAATGGAATCTATTACATGTTTTATAACTTTTTCTAAACTATCATATAATTTGCTTTTAAACGGGTTGAACTTTTGTATTGCATAATAAAGTTCGGGATTTTCCATGATTACTCCTTTTGCTGTTCCCATCTGAGATATGAAAGTCGTGCTTGCTAAATTTTTTAGTTCGGAATACTCATAATCTCCGTCCATAAGTATTTTCATAAATATTATGTTTATTATATGAGATAAAGCAAGAATATAGGAAATTACCCTGTCGTGTTCTTCCAGCGAAAGTTGCACCAGTGTCGCGCTTGTATCTTTGAAAAAATTTTTGACCTTTTCTGTTGCTTTTGTATCTCCACAATCGCAAATACAGATTATTCTATCGGATAGAGTACTGACTTTTGGTCCGAACATCGGATGTATGCTTGTATAAGAGATGCCGGATTTCAGTGCTTTTCGAATAGAGTCTTTCGAATGGTCTTTTAAACTTGCGATATCGAAAACCGTTCCTTTGAACTCTGATGAGATTATCTTCTCGATGATTTCCGGCATAATTTCGAAAGGAGTCGCGATAAGAATGCATGAGGCTTCCTTTAAGCCCTTGTCCAGATTATCATAATTTTTAAAATGTTTCGATTTGCCTTTAATGTCGTAAATCAGGACGTTATGACCCTGATTTGATAAGAAGTTGGCAAACCATTTTCCCATTTCTCCGAGTCCTCCGATAATTAGAATATCTTCTTTATCGCCGCTGAAAGAAGAATAATAGAGGATTTCCTGCTGTAATTTAGATTCCGTCACTATATTTTGTATAATGGTTTTGATTAGTTCGCGAGAAAGCCCAGCTTCCGATGCTGCCTCAAGCGCATTTTTAATGACCTCTTTTTCAACCTTCCAGTCTCGTAGGGGTATTCCTTTTTCTTTCTTTTTGCCTCCTATTTTTTTTGTTATAGACAGTCTCTTGCCGATCAGTTTAATAATTTCTTTGTCTACTTTTCTGACTTCTTCCCTGAGTTTTTCTATCTCTTTCATTCTTATTTTCCGAGAAGTTCTTTTAATTTTTTTCCTATATCTTTTTGTTTCATCAGTATTTCACCGACGAGAACCACATCGAAGCCTGCTTCTTCCAACTTCAGTACATCTTCTCTTGTTTTTATGCCGCTTTCGCTTACCGTTATATATTTATCGGGAATCATTTTTTTTGAATTTATGGAATGGTCAATAGAGACCTGCAAGGTTTCGAGGTTTCTGTTGTTTATGCCTATTATTTCTGCAGATGTGCGTAAGACTTTCTGAATTTCCTCCTTTGAATGAACTTCGACGAGAGAAGAGAGACCGAGTTGATTCGCGAGGTTGATATATCTTTCTAATTGTTCTAATTCAAGTATTCTTGCGATTAAAAGAATTGCGTCTGCTCCTATATAAGCGGATTCGTATATCTGGTACTCGTCGATTATAAATTCTTTCCTTAGTATTGGTATGTCTATTTCTTTTTTTACCTCATTTATAAATGCGTTTTTTCCCCAGAAAAATTTCGAGTCGGTCAGGATAGATATTGCCTTTGCTCCGTTTGTTTTGTATTCTTTTGCTATACTTACGTGATCGAAATTTTCCCGTAAAATTCCCGAGGAAGGGGACATTCTTTTTATCTCGGCAATAATGGAAATATTACCTTTTTTTAAGGCTCCTTTAAAATCTCTTCTTTCTTCTGGTATTTTATCGATGAATAATTTAAGAGGAGCAAAACTTTTCCTTTTTTCCGTTTCTACTTTCTTGAAAGTTACTATCTTTTCAAGAATTGTTTTTGTTTTCATTTTGACGTTTCCCTGAGAATCTCCAGTCTTTTGAACGCTTCTCCCGAATCGATGGATTTTTTCGCTTTTTCTATACCGTCCGATAAAGATTCGGCTTTTCCCGCTACATAAATTGCGGCTCCGGAATTGAGAATAATAATATCCCTTTTTGCTCCTTTTGACCCTTTTAGTATATCTAAAGTTATCTTTGCGTTTTCTTCCGGGGACCCACCTTTAATCTCCGCCGGTGTACTCTTTTTTATTCCGAAGTCTTCAGGTGATATTGTGTATTCCTTCACTTTTCTGTCTTTTAATTCACTGATAAAAGTCTTTCCGGTCGTTGTTATTTCGTCAAGACCGTCTTCACCATGAACTATCATACAATGTATTGAATCGAGATTTCCCAGAACGTTGGCAATAGGTGTAGTGAGTTCCTTTGCGTAAACTCCTAAAAGTTGTCTCTGGGCACCTGCAGGATTTGTCAGTGGACCGAGGATGTTGAATATCGTCCTTACACCCATTTCCCTTCTTGGTCCGATTGCGTATTTCATAGCAGGGTGTAAAAGAGGCGCAAACAGGAATCCTACGCCGGCTTTCCCGACGCATTTTTCGACCTTTTCCGGAGGATTTTCTATGTTTACGCCAAGTTCTTTAAGAAGGTCTGCACTTCCGCATTTGCTCGAAACAGAACGGTTTCCGTGTTTTGCCACAATACAGGATGCTCCCGCTGCAACGATAGCGCTTATCGTGGAAATGTTGAAGGTACCGGAACCGTCGCCGCCTGTTCCGCAGGTGTCGATAAGATATTCCCCCGGTGTACTGATTTTTGTAACTTTGTCTCTCATCGCTTTTACAAATCCCGTGATTTCATCTACAGTTTCACCTTTCATCCGAAGTGCCGTAATTAGTGAGGCTATCTGTGCATCCGTTGTTTCGCCGTTCATAATTGCAAGAGCAACTTCGTACGCGTTTTCATAATTTAGGTCTTCCCTGGCGATAACTTTTTTTATTGCATCCTTAATATTCATTTTCTTCGCCTCCTTAATTCTTCGGTTACATCACTTATTGATATATCGTTTTTTGCCAGTAATACGGTTAGAAAATATAGAACGTCCGCCGCTTCCCAGATAATTTCTTCTTTTTCTTTTGCTTCGATAATTTCGCCGGTTTCTTCCATCAGTTTTTCGTTTAACGTTTTTGTGTTTAGCATTGCCGTATATGACCCGGGAACGGGATTTTCTATTCTGTCTTTAACCACGTCGTATAAATCCTCGAGACGGAAGTTCTTATCTCCAAAGCATGAATAAGTGCCGAGATGGCATGCGACTCTTTTTTGTTTTACTGTGGCGAGTAAAGCATCTCTATCGCAATCCGCTCTTATCTTTAATAATTTTTGAGTGTTTTTCGAAGTCTCTCCTTTCATCCAGAGTCTATCTCTTGAGCGTGAAAAATAACACATATTTCCGCTTTCAAAAGTAGTCTTGAGAGATTCTTTATTTGAGTATGCAAGCATGAGAACCCGACCCTGTTTGTCCTCAGTAATTGTTGGAATCAATTCGTTTTTCCAGTTCAATGACTCTATAAAACCTTCATACAGAGAGATTTTTCCTGTGTAAAGAGCCATACCAAGCTGTACGTCGCACCCCATTTGAGCTAATTCCCTTACTTCGGAGATTTTGCTTACTCCTCCTGCCACCGTAACCTTATTTTTTGTTTTTCCCATTAATTTCTTTACGATTTCGAGATTTATTCCTGTCATGGTACCTTCTCTTTCGACGCAGGTGAATAAATATTCCGAGGCAAATTCCTCTAAAGTTTCTGCTGCTTCGTAAAGAGAAATTCCTGTTGAGTGTTTCCAGCCTTTTGTTACGATTTCTTCATTTAAGGCGTCGATAGCTATTATTGTTCTCTCTCTGCCTATTTCCTTTTTTAGCTTTTTCAGAAAATTTTTATTTATTTTATCCTTCTCGAAGGCTTTTGAACCGATTATAACCTTTCTTGCTCCGAGGGAAATCATTTCTTTTGCTTTTTCAACGCTGTTGATACCCCCGCCGACCCTGCATTCTGCCTTTTTCAATATCTTTTTGACGGTTTCGAGGTTGTCGCCTTTTTCCATTGCTGCGTCCAGGTCAATTACTGCTGTTTCTCCGTATTTGTTGAATTCTTCTGCAAGTTCTAACGGTTTACTTACTTCCAGCATTTTTTCTTTACCCTGTTTTAGCTGGACTGCTTTTCCTTTAATCAAATCTATTGACGCTATTATCATCTTACACAAATTCCCCTTTTTTCAAGATATTCTTTTATATCTTTTATTGTATATTTACCGTAATGTAGAAGAGATGCAAGTAGTACTGCATCGGCTTTTCCTTTTTTTACTGCATCGACCATCTGGTCAGGATTGCCTGCTCCGCCTGAAGCAATCACGGGAACACCTACGCTTTCGGATATTTTTCTGGTAAGCTCAAGGTCATAACCTTCTTTTGTTCCATCTTTGTCTATGGAGTTGAGAAGTATTTCACCTGCCCCCAATTTTTCGCCCTCTTTTGCCCATTCCACTGCGTCATACCCTGAGTCGTTTCTTCCGCCGTGAGTGTATGCGTGCCATGAATTCTCGGTTTTTTTGGCGTCTATCGAAAGCACTATACATTGAGAACCGAAAATTCTTGCGCCGTCGGTTACGAGAGAAGGATTTTCTATGGCAGAAGTACATATAGCGACTTTATCGGCTCCTCCGTTTAATACTTTTCGCATGTCTTCAACGGTCCTTAAGCCCCCACCGACAGTTAAGGGAATGAAGACTTCTTCGGAGACTTTTTCTACCACTTCAATCAGTATGTCTCTGCTTTTGTAGGAAGCTCCGATATCGAGAAATGTAAGTTCGTCGGCTCCCTGGTCGTTATAGGATTTTGCAAGTTTGACAGGGTCTCCCACATTTTCTAAGTCCCTGAATTTTACACCTTTTACGACCCTACCATAATCCACATCAAGACAGGGTATGATTCTTGTCGCTAACATTTTTCCACCCAGTTACTCAACATTTTTAAGCCGGCCTGGCCGCTTTTTTCCGGGTGAAACTGGACTGCAAAAATATTTCCTTTCTCTATCATCGAAGGATAAGTTATGAAATAATCTGTGGTTGCAGTTACTATTTCTTTGTTTTCGACTTCCGCGTAATACCCGTGCAGGAAGTAGAAAAAGGATTCATCTTTTATTCCTTCGAGGATCGGAGAATCTTTCGATATTTTTATCTGGTTCCATCCCATTTGAGGAACTTTGCCTTTCGTGAAGCGGGAACATTTGCCTTTGAAGATTCCAAAGCCTTTGGTTCTTCCGGATTCCTCGCTTTCTTCAAAAAGCATTTGCATACCAAGGCAAATACCGAGGAAAGGTTTGTTATCCAGGAGCCAGTTATATGTAATTTCATAGAAACCGGTTTCTTTAAGTTTCTCTATGGCAGGTTCGAATGCTCCAACCCCGGGTAAGATGATTTTGTCCGCTTTATTTAGCTCCCCGGGTTCCGTAGCTATTATGGTTTCTCTTTGTAAGTAATTAAAAGCTTTCTTTACCGAGCGAAGATTCCCTGCGCCGTAATCAATTATCGCTATCATCCTATATCTTTCCTTTTGTACTTGGTATCTTTCCTTTTGCCCTTTCATCTTTTGAACATGCCATCTTCATTGCTTTTCCGAAAGCCTTAAAAATCGCTTCTATTTTGTGGTGGTCATTTCTGCCGTAAGGCATTCTTACCACAAGGTTTGCTCCGAGGTTTGCGGCAAATCCGTAAAAAAAATCTTCGAGAAGGTCCGTGTCCAGATCTCCGCAGAATCTTCTTTTGAATTTAGCGTCGAACTGAAGGTAGGGTCTTCCGCTGATATCGACTGCCACCACTGCAAGAGCTTCGTCCATAGGATAAACGAAGTAACCTGCCCTGTTGATACCTTTTTTATCTCCAAGAGCTTTCTTGAAAGCCTGCCCGAGTACTATGGCGCAGTCTTCGATTAAGTGGTGCTGATCTGCCTCTAAATCCCCTGTGGCTTTCATTTTGATGTCGAAAAGCCCATGTTTGGCAAAGTTTTCCAGAGAGTGGGTCAGAAATCCGACCGGATTTTTAATGTTGTATTTACCGCTGCCGTCGATATTCAATTCGATTTTTATATCCGTTTCTTTTGTTTTTCTTTCTATTTTTGCTTTACGCATCTTGCAGCACCTCTTTTAACGTTTTGAGAAATATTTGATTCTGGTCGGGTTTGCCGATTGTTGCTCTCAAAGTATCTTTTAATCTCGGTGTGCTGAAATACCGTAGGAGAACTCCTCTTCTATACATTTCTTCGAATAATTCTATTCCGGACACATTCTGTGTTTTAAACAGGATGAAGTTTGCGAAGGATGGTACGGGGATTATCGATGGTATTTTCTGAAGCTCGGCAAAGACTTTTTCTTTTTCATCCAGAATTTTTTTTACCACGTCTTTTATATATTCGTTTTTCTTCAACAGTATTTCTCCGGCAATTTGCCCGAAAATTCCTACCGAAAAAGGAAGTTTTGCTTTCTGGACTGCACCGGCAATTTCTGTGTTGGTAAGAAGATACCCAAGACGGACTCCGGCAAGCCCGAAAGCTTTCGATAATGTCCTAATTATGATGATATTATCGTATTTGTCCAGTAGTGAAATTGCAGTTTTTTTGGAAAATTCGAAATAGGCTTCATCAACTACAAAAATTCCATTTATTTTTTTTGCGATTTCTTCGATTTCCTCTATCGATATAGTAGTTCCGGTAGGGTTATTAGGCAGAGCAAGTACAACCATTTTTGCGTCTTTACCTTCTTTTATGATTGCAGAGACATCGAAGCTGAAATCATCAAGCAGCGGAACCTGGGTAAGGTCCAGATCCATGATTTTAGAAAGATAAGGATATATTGCAAAACCGGGTGAAATAGCGACAAGTTTGTCGCCCGCGTCGCAAATTGCCTGAAAAACGCCCTGCAATATTTCATTCGATGCATTTGCCGCTACTATACCTTCTTTCGGGAAGTTTGTATATTCCGATATTGCCTCTACCAGAGGAGCTGCAGTGCGTGAAGGGTATCTATTCCAATCCGTATTCATGAATTTCTCTACAATTTCTTCTTTTAAATCTTTCGGCACATCGTAAGGAGATTCGTTCTGGTTTAATTTTACTTCGTATTTATCCTGAGGAACGTAATATTCTTTTAATTCCTGAATAGATTTTCTTATATATTTCATAATACCACCTTACTTATTTCGTATTCCAGAATGTCTCTTGCCCCGTATTTTTTCAATTTGGGGATTAAATCGAGGACTTCGGATTTATCTACCGCTATTTTGACGGCGTACCCTTCTTCTTTGTAAAGCGGCGCTACCGTAGGGGAACGCATACATGGTAGGAATTTTACCAGTTCTTCCAGTTTATTCTCCGGAACGTTCATTTCAAGCAATACTTTATTCCTTGCGTCAAGGACTGCTTTAAAAAGCATTTTTAATTTGTTAATCTCTTTTTCTTTCTTTTTCATTGCTTTTTTGTTTGCAATAAATCTTGTCGAGGATTCCATAACCGTATCCACTATTTTTAAATTGTGTTCTTCGAGTGTTATTCCGGTCGAAGTATTATCTATAATCATATCCGCGTCGTCCGGCGGGAAGACTTCCGTTGCTCCGTAAGTGCGGAGGAATTCGAAGTTGTATTTTTTCTTTTTCAGAAATTCCCTGGATATGTTTTCATATTCAGATGCGACGATTATTTTTCTTTTTTGCAGGTCTCTTGGTGAATATTCCGAAGGAATCGCGCTGACTATCTTTACCTTATCGAAACCAAGGTCCATTACCTCGATTACATCGGCTTTTTCTTCGATAATCCAATCATATCCCGTAAAACCAATATCGCGCGCTCCCATTTCTACAAGTTTCGGGATATTTTGAGGTTTCATTATCTTTATATCGATTTCTTTGTTTTCCACCATCGGGCGGTAGTTTCTGCTGTCTGTTTTGAAATATATACCGGCAGAAATCAATAATTCCGCGACATTATCGTAGATTCTACCCTTTGGAATTACAATCTTTAATTTTTCCATTTTTGTATTCTCACACAGAGGCACGGAGACACAGAGTATACGGAGCCCACCACACCCCTTCTTGATTTGTTTTTATTATTCTCACACAAAGCTACCACGGTACGGTCATTCTTCTCTACCGGGCAGGCAGAGAACACAGAGAGTTTTTTAATTTTTGTTTTTTTGACGCTATTCTTCGTTTCACTCTGTTTCAGTGTGATATTTTTATTTGTTTTTGTGTAATACTTAATTACAGAAAAAAACATTTTCCTTACTCTCCGAGTTTCTAAATATGCCCAGTTATTAATATTAACTTTAGGCTTTGAACTCGGATGTACTTTCGTTTTTGTGCCACCAGGAATAATAGAATATGTAGGGATAAACGTAATAACGAACACTTCTTTCCGAAGGACTAAAAAAAGACCTCCTCAGAGTTTTTTGGATGAACTTATTTATTGACTTATTGTTTGTATCGTTATTATTCATGACAGTAATATAGATAAAAACGGGGACATGTCAAGGGGTTTAATAAGCTGGAATGTAAAAATCAAAAATACAAATGGAAAATGACAGACCAAAGAATAGAAAAATTCTAAATAGACAAAAACCCAAAATGAGAAGCGGTGTCAGGTTTTTAGGTTTTTAAGATTTGATTCCATAAGTTTTTAATTCTTGTTTTTTCTTTGTAGCTTATTATTGAACAGAGGATTATAAATGCCAGTGATCTTTGATATAGAGCGCTACCCGCTAAGGTTGTTAAGTATAACAGAATAATGCCCAGACACAGGTCCGATATAATTGTTTTTAAATTATAATTTACCGGGAAAATTTTATTTCCAATTAGGTAAGAAAATAGAGCAAAGAGGAAATAAGAAAGTAGGGTAGAGGCTGCCGCTCCCATTATGCCGAAACGAGGAATCAAATAAAGATTAAGTGAGATATTTGCAAGAAGAGGAGTCAGAGAAATTGGTATTAGCAGTCCTGTTCTTGATTTTATGTAGAAACCGGCTGTAAAGATTTCTTCAAGACCGAAAAAAATGTAAGAAAGGGCGATGATGGAAACAATTGACTGAGCTTTCCAGTATTCTTTTGCCACCATGATTTTAAAGATTTCCGGAGTGAAGAACGATAGAATTGCCCAGATGATTAGGCAGAGCCGTGTAAATGTTATGGCAGAATTAGCAAAGACTTCCTTTTTATTTGGGTTTTTGAAAAAGAAAGGTGTCCACGAAGCGCGGAATCCATGTACTATTATACCCATTACAGTGCCGAATTGATATCCGAGAGTATAAATGCCTGCTTCGGAGAGCCCGAGAATCCACTTTATTATCCATCTGTCGATTAGATCCAGACCTATCCATATTATGATAGACAACGGTAATAAAGGTAAACCGTAGCGTAGAAGATTTTTTGTTTTAGTCCAGTTGATTTTTAATGTGAAAAGTCGGTGTATTTCAGGGTAAATTATAAAAAAGAATAATGAGCTGCTACCGAGGTTGCCGAGAAGTACGCCGCCGACGCCCAGCTTGAAGTAAAAAACGAAAAGAATATTGAGACCTATGGTTACGATAAGTCTAAAAGTATTTATCATAACGAATTTTTTCGGGCGATTTTTTATCCTTAAAATCAATAGAGCCGGGTCGAACAGGTTTTCTATCCATATTGTAATAATAGTAAGAGAAATAAGGTAGCCATCGGATGGTTCCAAAAGAAATGTTGCCAGTCTTGTCGAATATGCGGTTAGCGGGAGAAGGAAAAGAGAAGAGTAAATCAAACGGAAAAGGAAAAATCGGCTGAAAATCTCTTTCTCATCGGTATTTTTTTCTGTCAACTGTTTAAGTAAGGCATCGTTTAATCCGAGTGTAAAGATAAGAATCAATACGCCTGATAATAAATATATCATAGCGAGTTTTCCGTATTGTATCTGGGTTAGGGTGTGAGTGTAGAGAGGGATTAAAAAGAACCCGATCGCTTTCCGTAAAAGAAACCCGATTCCGTAGGTTATGGATTCGCCGAAAAGATTTTTTATACTTCCGGGATTTTTTTTCAATTTGCCTTTTTACTGATTTTTGCCGGGATAGGGTAGCAAAATCCTATCTCCTAAATTTTTTTATAAAGCTGATTACGGAAGAAACACTGAGCTCCCATACTTGCTTTGAATGAGATTAAACCACGGTTTACTTCCATTGGATTATCTTTAGATTCTTCCTGATTTACTCCGAGGTCCAGGTATTTGAATCCGTTTTTCTGTCCCCATCGTATGATTTCATACAAAAGATAATTTATGGGCCTGTATTTTTGATGGTCGTAATCGAGAGCTATATAAAAAGCCAGAAGAGTTCTCTCGTTACAGACAAATATGAGAGAACCACCCATTAATGTGCCCTCTCTGTAAGCCAGAAAAAGCTTGAACTTATGTGGTAGAAGCCTGTTGAGTTTGTTCAACTCGGCAAGCGAGTGAGTTACGGAAACGTCAAATTTTTCTTTGTTTTTAAGTAAAATAGGATAAAAGTTCTCGTAGTCGTCGCTTAATTTTATTTCTATACCTGAGTTGATTGCTTTTCTTATCGCGTTTCTGGAATTTTCATGGCATATTCTTATTGGATCGTCAGTTGATTTCGAAAGATCGATTACCGAGGTGTACATATTGGAAGAATATACAAATCCATTGTATAGTAGAACATATTCTAAATTCTTATTTGTTTCTTTTGAATAAACTATCGGAGGCAAGGTGAGGTATACTTCTTTTATTTTGTTTTCGTTGCAGTATTCAAGGAATTTGTTGACGATTATATCTGCTTTCCTGAAATTCGTGTCGTCCATTACGATTCCTCCGAGGCTTGCCCCGGCCGGTGATTTAAAGATTCCTTTATTAAGCATTCCTGGTAGAACAGCGATTATATTACTGTTTTTTTGAAAAATTAAATGGTGAAAATTAAATCTGTCCGAAGGATGATAACTTAAAAATTGTATTTTATGAAATATTGTGCCGTTATCCGCTTTTTCTACAAAGTTATCCCAGTTTTTTTTCAACTCATCTCTGTATTTTTCTATGATTATATCATTCATAAAATTATTTTTGTTTGGGGCTTAATTTTATTTTCATAGGGAATTAAATATCAAAATTTAAAAAGCAAAATGACATATACGCTATCAGCTATCCGCCTTCTGCTTTCCGCTAAACCCAACCCCACACACCATTTTTTAACATGTAGAAAATGTAGAACCTGTAGTTTTTTGTTTTTAATTCTATAAGGACTACATGACCTACATGTGCAAATTTTCTTGTTTTTTTCTGCGGTTAGCCGTAAGCGGTAAGCCGAGAACGACTTTTTACTTTCCATTTTGATATTTAATTTTTGCATTTTAATTATTATAGCTGTGTTTGTCGTCAGGGAATTTGCCTTCTTTAACTTCTTTTTTATATTGGGTGAAGGCTTTTCGTATTATCTTTTCAAGATTTACGTATCTTTTTGAAAACTTTGGCTTAAAATCGAAAGAAAGACCAAGGATGTCATTCACAACGAGTATCTGCCCGTCCAGATTTTTTCCGGCACCGATTCCGTAAATCGGAATCGACGATTGTTCCATAATTTTCGAAGCCAGTTCTCTTGTTACGGACTCTAATATAATGGCAAAGGTGCCTATTTCTTCTAAAATTTTTGCCGATTCCAGGGTTTTTTTGATTTCTTCCTCGTTTTTACCTATGACTTTGTATCCTGTTTGAAAGTAATATTGCGGATTTAATCCTATGTGTCCCATTACAGGTATTCCGGCATCTATGATCGCTTTGATGTTATCTTTTTGTTTTACTCCCTCCACTTTTACTCCCGATGCTCCCAATTGAAGAAATTTCCCGGCATTCAATACCGCTTCGTCCGGGGTTGTCTGGAAAGATAGAAAAGGCATATCTACAATTACAGGGGAATTTTTAACACCCCTTATTACACCTTTCGTGAAGGTAATCATATCTTCTATTGTTACTGGAATGGTGGTTGAATATCCCATTTCACCCATGCCGGCGGAGTCTCCGACAAGAATCCAATCTATTCCGCATTCATCAGCAATTCTTGCGACCGGATAATTATATGCGGTTATTCCGACTACGAATTCTTTTTTTTCTTTTTTGTTCAGGAGGGTGTTTATTATTTTGAGTTTATCCCCCAATTCTTCCAACCAATCTTATTTTATTGCCAAGGGATATTTCAGTCTTTTCCATAATTGTGGTTATATATCCTGAAGCAGTTTCTTCCTGTGTATTTACTATCTGAATTTGTCCGAGAGGAATCAATAAATCTCTTTCCTTTCCCATTTGTTCTTTGTAAATTAGAAATACGTCGCCGAGTTTAACGGTGCCTTTACTTCCGGGTTCTATATAAACTATCGAAAAAGGTTTAATAATGTCTTCATCATTTTTGAAGGCAATTATTTTACCTTTAATATCATAGACGGTTGGCTGAGCTTTACCTACAACAGTTTCAGTGAGTGTATGTTTCGCAAATTCGTCGCCCGGCTCTATTTTTTCATAAGATTCGATTACCCTGGCTATTGAAGCTTTTTCACCGGCTTCAATAATTTTTAAAACGCCTTTTATCCTTACTATTTTTCCGTATCTGCCTACTACCTTGCCCCAGTTAAATATAACGTAGCGGTCGTCTTCATGAATACCATCCGAGGTACCCTTATTCACTTGAACTTTGTCTCCGAGAGTGGTTGGCGATTCCTCAAAACCCGGGATAGTCTCTAATATTTTATTTATTTTACCGATTCCCAGTCCTCGATTTCTTGTTATGAATCCTGCGCTAAGAGCTGCTTTCCGGGTAAAAGCATATTGCTCCGCTTGGACTACGGAAAAGAGAATTGCTTCCGGAGAACTTATAGATGCCTCGGTTAATTCCGGACTTGTTGTCGTTCTTAATTCTTCTTGTATTTTACTCTTCGTGTCTTTTATTTCGGTTACCAGGCCTTCTTTAAGTGGAAACGTTGTAGCTTGTTCGGCCGGAACATTTGGTATTACAAAAACTTCCCCCGGATAAATCCAGTGGGGGTCGGCTATCGAATCTTTATTTGCTTCGTAAATGACGGGCCACAGAAATGGATTGCCGTAATAGTGACCAGCGATATCCCATAAACAGTCTCCTTTTACTACAGTGTGTTGTTTGTATTGAGCGACGAGAACAATACCGATAGATAGGATGATAAAGGTAATTAAAATAAATTTTTTCATTTTCACTCCTTTTCTTTTACATATTTTAATTCAAGATCATGAATAATGTTGTTCAAATATCCTTCTTCTTCTTTGTTCAGATTGCCTTTCGTTTTGTCTCTGAGTATTCTGAGAGAATCTATGAGGTATTTTGACATCTCTAAATCTTTGTTTTTTTTACCGGTAGTTGGGGCTTCCACCAACCCCAGGGAAATGTAAGCTCCGGTTGCCATCCGCAAAACTATAGAGAGAAAAGATACTTCTTCAAGATTTTCTTCTTTTTTGCTATCCGTTTTACTTACCAAGACTTTTCCTCTGAAGGATTGTATTGTTGTCTTTTCTTTTGTTAATATTATTCATTCATTTCACTCTCCTTCAATGTTTTATACAAATGGGCGAAAGAGGACTTGAACCTCTGACCTCCTGCTTGTAAGGCAGGCGCTCTCACCGGGCTGAGCTATCCGCCCTTGATTTATATTAATTCTTACAAGTAGTTTTGTCAAGGTCTTTATGGGGTACAATGAAAATAGCCGTTAGCTTTTTGCTTTTAGGCATTAGCTAAAAAAACTTTTTAATCTTAACAAGCATTTTAAATCAATTAGTTCAAATCGGATATTTTTTTGTTGGCTAAAAGCTGATTTCTAACAGCTAATAGCCTAATTATATGCGTTATCTATGATTAAATCTTCTTCTAATTCTTTTTTGTCAGTACACTTTTGTAGAAATTTTCAGTTTTAATCGCTATATTAGACCAGTCATACTTTTTTGCGGTTTCGAGTCCTGATTTTCTGTTTTTTTGTAGTTTTGAGTTATCTTTCAGAAGCGAAATCGCTTTATCCGCAAGAGATTTAGGATTACCTTTTTCAAATAGCATTTCTTTGTCGGGAATTACTTCTCTGTAGCCGTCTATATCGGAGGCTATTACAGGAGTACCAGAGGACATGGCTTCAAGGAGTACTATACCAAAAGTTTCTCCAAATAAGGCAGGAGAACAATAGAGGTCGGCACTGCGGTAGTAAAGAGGAACCATCTCAGGCGGAATCATCCCTTTAAAGACGATAGATTTTCTCAGAGTTTCAGGAATGTCTGTAGGCGGAGATCCTTTTCCGGCTACTACAAGTATTGCGTCGGGTATTTTTTCCTTTATTAATGGAAAGGCATTCAGCAAAACTCGCAAGCCCTTTCTGGGATCTAATCTGCCCAGGAATAGAATCATTCTCTTATCGGAGAACCCCTTTAGTTTTGCACCTCTGGGATTGAATCTTTTTGTGTCGACGCCATTGGGTATAATTTCATAATTGCCTTGTGGGAAATGAGGGTAGATTTCATCAAATGCTTTTTGAGATACGCATATAGAACCTTTTATTTTTCTTGAGATAGGAGTAAATAAAAACTTTGAAAGCTTGTAATAATTAAAACCAGAGAAAGCGGTATGAAATGTTGCAATATTTGTAGCATTTGAATATACGAGGGCAAGGAAAGGCAGATTAGGTGCGAAAGGCCCATGGGTATGTATAATGTCGAAGGAATTATTTCGAATAAAGTTTCTGACTTTTGAGAAGAGCGTTGGAGAAAATGTACAGTTAACTGCGCTTTTATTTGCGTAAAAACTTATCCTGCGTCCGAGTCTTGTTACCATTTTATCTTCTTTGGCTTTGGGATGTCCTCCAGTCAGGATTTGTACTTCATTACCTAAGTTCCTTAAGGCGCTGGACAGGTTATGTAAGACTTCGCTGACTCCGCCGGGGTCCGGATAATAGGAATCAGACACCTGAAGAATTTTCATCGGAGGTGACAGCTGTTAGTATAGAAGATGTATCGAAATCTACCTCATTAGGAGATAATGCTCTTATAATCGTTGTTTCTTTTGGAAATTTCTCTGCGATTTTATTTTTTCTTATTACCGCGACTTCTTTGTCGGAAATCATGACCCCTTTGAGTCCTCCTTTCAAAAGGACTATTGATCCGGGTGGGTATATTCCCATTATGTCGAGAAACGTTTTGACTAAAGAAGGGTCGTAAATTTCTTTACTTTTTACGATATATTTAAGCGCTTCAAAAGGGCTCCTTACATTTTGATATATTCTGGGTGTCGTCATTGCGTCGTAAGAATCGACAATCCGGATAATACGAGCAAAAAGAGTGGGTTTTTTTGTGCTGATGTCGGGATATCCGGTACCGGAATAGTCAATGTGATGTTCTAGAATACCGCGAAGAGCAAAGACCGGAACTTCATCTACTCCTTTTAGGAAAATTATTCTTTCAGCCGAAAGGTAAGGATGCTGTTTTATTTTTTCGTATTCGATGTTGGTCAGTGTGTCCGGTTTGTTTAAAATGTCTCCGGGGATATCTATTTTCCCAAGGTCATGAAATAGTGCCGCGATTCCAAGTTCCAGTAAGTCCTTTCTGGTGAGGCCGAGTTCGATGCCCATCGCAATCGAAAGAATACAGACATTGGCGGAATGATTAAAGGTGTAGGAACCAATATCTTTAATTATGGTCAAAGCAATTAAATAACTTCTTTCTTTGAAAAGTAGTTCCGAAAAATTCCTTACTATTCTTCGAGCCTCATAAATATTCGCTTCTTCTTCAATAGTGACTTTTTTTAAATAGCTTATAGAGTCAAGAAGAGTAGAAAGGGCTTCTTCCCTTATTGAACGCAGGATACCATCTTTCTGTTTTGAATCTTCTATTCGGCTTATTTTAATGGATTTGACCCCCTCTTTTTTCAGGCTATTTGAAATTTGTTCGAAGGAGTGTTTCGATGAAGCAAGATGTGTTCCAAGGCAGCATAAAAAGGAAACAACTTCATCAAGTTTTGGTAATCTGGTGAATAAAATCGTTCCTATAGATAGAGTCTTCAAATCATGAATCAAAGATCTATATCTGTCTATTATTCCCATTTCTACGTTTGCTCTCTCATCGTTGAAAAATAGATGGTTTTCGGAAATAAACAGTTCTATCGTTTTGAATTCTTTAAACAGGTCAGATAGAAATTGATGGGTTTTTTGGGCATGTTGATAAAGTGTTTGACTTTTAGTCTGGAAAACACGGGCTATGTGGATTGAAGATGAGAAGTATAAAATAAGATTCCTGATATCAGTCTCTTTCATGATTTTTTAATATCTCCTCAACAGTTGCTTTTAAATGTTTTGAATTTCTATATCGTGATATAATTTCTATAACTTTTTCATTTTTGTTATTGGAGAGCGCCTGTAGAGCTATTTTCTTTGTTTCGTAGACTTTTTCTTTAAATAAATGCCGCTTACGAAGTATTGTGTTGAATATTTTTATTGTATCATCAGTTGTAAGTGAAGAGAGTAATTCCAATAGTGTCTTTATTTCTTTTTTGGGAAGTTGCCAGAAATTTTTAGACATTATCCTGTTTCTTATAATTTCGAATTCTTCCGGATCCCAGATAGCTTTTAACTTTTCAAGTGCTAAAGCTCTAACATTGGCGTCGGGATGATTTAAATATTGAATTACTTCTTTCCTTGGTAATAGAGAGAAGAGGACTTCTTGAACTTTAGGAGTGTTATGTTTCTCGAATAATTCTTTTAAACAGGGAATGAAGTATGGATCTTTCAGTTTTTTTATAATTAGTAATAGAATTGGAAAAGCTTTTCCTGTAGCGTTGACCAGGCGAACCTCTAGTTCTTCTCTATGATCGGCAAAAATATTTTTCAGTAAAGATGTTATTAAGTCCTTTGTGACAAAGTCACTTGTTATTTCCAGTTCGTTTATTAGAGCATCTACACCTTTTATACCTATAAATTCGAGGAGCTCGACTGCTTCCGTTTTTATTCTGTTTGAAGTTGCGGAAGTTAAAGCATGAATGTACAATTGTAAAGCTGCTTCAGAAGTTATAATTTCTTTAATTTCTTCTGAAGTTTCGATGAATTCTTTTTTATTCTCTTTGATATTTTCAATAAGTTTTTTCGTCTGGTATAGAGCGGAAAGGTTGCCGGCCGATAAAAAATTAGGAATGGACTCTTTAAGTATCATATATAGACTTTTTCTTTTTCTGTGGATTTGCTCATAGGAGAGAAGGTCTTTAATACTTTCAATCAATAAAAAAGCAGAGAGTTCTCTATTTATTGAAATTTTTGGTTGATAATTAATCCCAAATTTTTTCTGTTCTTTTTGAGAAACTTCGTTTTTGTTTATTTTTACCGGAAGAACGGCGACCATATCGTTTTTTATTTTTGATGGTAGTTGTATATCTTCGTATTCGTTAATTTTTTTTGCCTTTTCTACGGCGTGGTATATTATATGAGGAAATTTTGCTTCCCAGAGGTCTTCCAATAAACCCACTTCGGAAGAATATTCCTTACTGGCTATTATGGTTATTAGGGCTTCAAGTTCTTCCTCGCTCACTCCTTCGAGAAAAGTCAGAGATCTTACCCCGTTACGATATAGAAAGAGGGGAACCGATGTGATGCGTTTTGGATCCAAATGTAGCACTTTTGAATCGTTCATAATTTTATCTTCGTTGACTAATAAAACCACAGGTCCTAACTTTTCCTGTGCTTTTATTAGATTGGAATAACATTTCTTAATGAATTCTCTTGTCGTATCAGATATTTTTTGATATAATTTATGGCTCTTAATCGATTTTATAAAGTTGTTTACGAAAAAAGTTAAATCTTCCATTATCTTAATTTTACTCTAACATTAAAAAATTTCAAGCCCCCTACTTTAGAAATTAAATATCAAAAATTAAAAAGCAAAATGACAGATAAAAATGTAAAATTAATTCTTTTTTACAACAAAATATTTAAATCAAAAAAACGGGTTTTCTCTTACCCCCAACACCCCATTTTTTCAACAACAAATAGCACAAATTGCACAAATAAATTAAGAATAATATTTTTCATTGTCTTTTTTTAATATTCGTGTTATTTGTGTGATTCGTTGTTTCTCTTTTTAATTTTATTTTTGAATTTTTATTTGGCATTTTCCATTTTTATATTTAATTTTTAAATTTTAGTGGTTATGTTGTACTAACTCCCAGGTCTAATTTTATTGATATAGTCCGGCAGCCTAATGTTTATTTGAGAATCCTAATTGCATCCGGATCGGAAGTAGTGATTTCAAGCCCGTATTTTTTATGGTCTATTAATCTTCCTTTAATTTCTATTTTTGAGTTGTTCAAGTCTTTGAGATTGAAACCCTTGCTTTTTAATTTTTCCATACCTTCATTCCAGAGTATGAAGGTAAATTTGTCTTTTCCTTCTCCGAAATCTATAAAAAGATTTCCGGAATGCGAAACATTCCAGCTGGTGGCTTTCCCGGAAATTATAACCCATTCTCCTGTATGTTTTTTTAGTTCGGATGCATTATACGGGTCCAATATCGGAGTGACTCGCGGGGGTTTGCCCTCGTGCCAGAGTTTCAGAAATTCTTTTTCAAACTTACTTGTAAGTTCTTTGCTTTCTTTTATAATCAGAAGGTTTTCGTTGTTTAGTTCCTCAGCGGAGTGAGTCCAGTTGAAGGAACCGGTTATCAGGATTTTGTTGTCTATAATTGCAAATTTGTTGTGCATTATTCCACTATATTTACCGGTATCTGATTGTTGGGCGCTGTTTACTCTTACATTTACTTTCTTTTTTTGAAGAAAAAGATGCTTCGAGTATTCTATTTCTTCGGCGCTTTTGCTATCTAAAAGAACTCTTACCTTTACACCTTTTTCTTTTGCCGAGACCAGGGCTTGCGACAATTCTCTGTCTGTTAGAATATATATTGCGACGTCTATATTGTTCTTCGCATTCGTTAGTTCTTTTAAGACTGCTTCTTTTGCTCCGCCGTTTGGACTAAAGAAGACCTGAACCGATAGGGATATTAATAATATCAGCATTTTTAAAAACATCCCCCTCCGATTCTTTAGAGGGGGATGTTTTAATCAATTGAGCTAAAACTTTCCTATCTGTAGAATAGTCCTACTATTCCGGCAATTATGGCTGCTATTCCGACAGGTACAGCCAATACGGTCATTAAATTTTCGAGTTGTTTTTCTGTTTCTTTACTGACAGGTAAAAGCAGCAGCAAATCAAGTATCAATACCGAACCTGCAGCAATACCTACGATTCCCTGGAGTGTTCCGGCAGCTCCATGTGCTCCCCAGAAGCCGATACTTGTCAGTATGACAACAATACCGATTGGTATCTTAAGGGCAGTAAGAGCTTTGACCGAGTTTTCAAGTTTTTTATTGACCTTTTTTAGGAGATCCATTATTAGTATTAATCCACCTAAAATTAAAAATTCCATACTATACCTCCTTAGAGTTTTTTTAAGATTTTGTTAGTGTTGTTACCATTTTACATTCAGTTCTCTGTTTGCTTTTACTTCGTCGAGTCTTCCTACGGGAGTATTGCGCGGGCTGTTTTGCAAGCTGTTCGGATTTTCTTCTGCTTGTTTTGCTATTTTTCGCATAGCGTTTATGAAGTCATCCAGAGATTCCTTTGATTCGGTTTCAGTGGGTTCTATCATCATAGCTTCCGGCACAATGAGAGGAAAGTAAATTGTTGGGGCATGGATTCCCATATCTAAGAGACTTTTTGCTATATCGAGGGCTCTTATCCCGCTTTTTTTGAATCTTGAAGCCGAGATAACAAATTCGTGCATGCAACTTTTTTCATACGGAATATCGTAATTTTCTTTCAGATGAGTAAGTAAATAATTTGAGTTTATTGTTGCCTGTTCGGAAGCAGTGCGTAGACCGTCTGCACTTAAGATTCTTATATATGTGTAAGCCTTTACCAGTACGGAAAAAGCTCCGAAGAAACTTGATATTTTTCCGATAGAATGCTTGAGTTTCCAATTTAATTTGTACTTTTTTCCGTCGAATTCGATTGTTGGTACAGGCAAGAATTCCGAAAGATATTTTTTTACCGCCAGGGGTCCGCTGCCCGGCCCCCCTCCTCCGTGAGGAGTTGCAAAGGTTTTATGTAGATTGAAATGAATTAAATCCACACCAAAATCTCCGGCTTTAGATATACCCAGAAGTGCGTTGAGGTTCGCACCGTCCATATAAAGGAGAGCTCCGTGGTGATGAAGTATCTCTGCAATCTCCATTATATTATATTCGAAAATTCCCAGAGTATTTGGATTGGTAATCATGAGTGCTGCTACCTGGTCATTTATTACTTTTTCCAGGTTTGCCGGGTCAAGAATTCCATCTCTGTTGGATTTGATTTCCTTTGTTTTGAATCCTGCTCTTATCGAAGATGCCGGATTTGTTCCGTGAGCCGTATCCGGAATCAGCACTATTTTTCTGTTTTCCTTTTTTAAATCAAAATAGGCTTTGATGATGAGAAGCCCGGTTAATTCACCATGAGAGCCGGCTTCCGCTTGAAGGGTTATTGCCTCCATTCCGGAAATTTCTTTTAAAAATTCTCCAAGTTCGAACATTATTTTAAGCGTACCCTGTATTTCTTTTTCAGGCATTTGCGGATGTAGGTTTGATAATCCCCGGAGATTCGCTATATCTTCAGCTACTTTTGTATTATATTTCATTGTACAGGATCCGAGAGGATACATCCCTTTGTCTATATGATAGTTCTTCTCGGATAATTTAGTGAAGTGTTTTACTGCTTCTCTTTCGGGTACGGATGAGAAAGACATTTCTTTTTTTCTTATCCGGGAAGGCTTAAAAAAAGATCTTACAGGTTTTTCTTTTATATCGAGAACGGGTGTATAATTATTTATTTTTGAGAATTTATGTTCCGGAAGTTGTCTCATATCCATATATTATAAAGACACTTCATTTTTGTCAACTATTAAAATAACTTTTTTTATTAACTTTTTGAGTTTATAAAATTTTTTAAGGAACTTAAGATTTCAACGTATAGGTCTAATTTTGTTAGTCGGTTAGTGTGTTGGTCTGTTAGTCTGTTTTTTTTACAGACCAAACCTACCAACTGGCCAACAGACTAACTGGATTGGGTCTTTATGTTCTCTGTTGTTAATTAAAACATATTGAAAAAGTGAATTGATAATGTTTAGTGTGTTTTGTGGTTAAGAA
>Ga0315551_10000185_pt1 | contig 49299 bp, 47 predicted proteins | sample SalMarSW160290MG_FD_203678 | JGI IMG/M metagenome (GOLD analysis project Ga0315551, IMG submission 203678) | Salt marsh sediment microbial communities from the Plum Island Ecosystem LTER, Massachusetts, United States - Salt Marsh Sediment SW1602-90 ...
CTACCAGACCCTATCTACACCTACCAAGAGCCAGAAAGGAGAGGGCATTACGGTAACATTATCATTTGAAAGAATGGCTTCCCTTCGGTAACATTTTCATTTGACTGGACACGGTACGCCGCGACCGACCCTGGCAGCCGCGCGGCGCCCCTCACAGCCACTCCCGACAGCCTCTATTGGCACAAACACCCTAGTGCTCGAGAACCAACAGCGCCCCGTCCGCACTGTCAACCACATAGACCCTCTCTCTCAAGGTGTCCACTGCGAGCCCCAAGCTGTAGGTGGCGGCATCAACGGGCGTCGCTGAAGTCAACGTGAGCTCCTCAGCGTTCAGCACGAGCAGTTCCTGACCGTCAGCTACGTACAAACGTCCTCTATCCGTGTCAATGGCCACCGCGTACGTCCCACTCAAGGGGCGATCCCAACCGCCTACCAGGGAACGCTTGACCTCTCCGCTGCCGCCATCCACCACGGTTATGCGACGCCGGGGCGGAGAGTCAAGGCAAACCACGTATGCCTCCCCGGCTGCCGCGTCCGCGGCCAAGCCGAGCACAGGCCCTTGTGAGACCCGCATCGTCGCCGTGATCTCCAGGTCTTCGAGCTCGATGACCGACACCGTGCCATCGCCGCTGTGGCTGACGTAGAGAAAACCCGATTCCCGGTCCAGGGCCAAGTTCTCCGGACATGATCCCACGGGCAATCGGTGAACCACCCGCTGACTATCCGCATCCAGAACCACGACCTGACCCGCGGCACAGTCGCTCACGTAGACCCGGCCAGCACTCTGATCGATAGCCACAGCGCTGGGTCCCTCGAGCCCAGTAAGGGTGGTCACGCCGCCGCACCCGAGTCCATCCACTACCGACAACGTACCCGCGCCGTAGTCGGCCACGTATATCAGGCCGGTTGACTGATCGACGGCCACGCCTTGCGGGTCGCTCCCGACTTCAGTGAGACACACCACCCGATCATTCTGCGTGTCCACAGTGACCAGGCTACCCTCGCTCAGTGTCACGTAGACCCGGTCCCTCTGAGGATCGAGCGCAATCCCCTGGGGATCGGCTCCCAACTCAATCCTCGCTCGGATGGTCGGCGCTTCGGCAGAGCGGCTCGGATCACCCAGATAGGTGATCGGTCCTTCCAACGAGGAAGGGAGTTCGCCCGCCGAGGCCTCCAACTGATTCAACAAGTAGTCCAGATCGCTGGCCGGCTCCGCCTCGTCCGGGGCCTCCAGGCTCGTTGACATCGCAGCACCGCCTCTCGCGCCAAGAGGCAGACGCTGGACGTAGAGTTCGTCCACCACGATCACCGGCGCGGCCGAGAGAAGGGGGTAGATCGTTGCGTCTTCTGCCGTTGCCGTAACGTCGCTCCTGTACGTCCCAGCCACGTCCGCGGCCCGCGCCCGGAAGCTGATGGTCAGGCTGGAAGGGTGCACCTCAAGAGGCTCCGGCTTGGGCTGCGCGCTGACCACCGTGTATTGCTTGTGCGGGAGGTCCGTGCCAGGATAGAGCCAGTCCCACTCCTGCCATGTACCGTAGGGATCGACCAGTTCGAAGGCGGTGACACCCACGACTTCAGACCAGGAAGGCCAGAAGTCCTGAAACGCCTTTCTCATGTAGTAGGCGCGGTTGTCCTCGGTAATGGCTGGGTAGCCCTCGAATCGAAACGTTCGGTCGTACAGACCGTAGCCGCTCTCCGTCAGCACGACCTTGACGCCTCTCCGTCCGCCATACTTGGACAAGGCCTGTAGCTCTAGCAGATAGCTGTCAATGGCGTACTGAGGGTAGCGCGCCGTGCCGTCGTGGATGTTGTAGCCTGGCGGGTGATTGAGCGGGTAACAGTGCGAAGCCCAGAGGTCGAAGGAGTCCACGAATCGAGGCACACCCGTCAACTGTCTCGTGAAGGAGGCATTCCCAGGCGTGAGGGCCCCGTTGAGCACCTTGATGCGCGAATCTCCGATACGGTGGATCGCCGCCGCAACGTCCACGAAGAAATGGCCATACTCCACAGCATTTGGTTCTCCGCTCCACTCCAGCGGCAGATCCGGCTCGTTCCACACCTGAACGTACAGGCGGTGTCCCTCGCGACGTGGCAGCCCTTTCACGACTCTCTTGTATGCCTTGGCGAGAGAAGCATAATCGCCGGGGCTGTCCGGCTCCGCCTTCAGCCAGAAATCGCCTCCCCATTCCCCCTGAAGCCGCACGATGGGGACCAACTGACGGTCGTACGCCGAGTCCACGAAGTAGACCCAACAGGGATGGGGCCCTTGCGTGGCCTCAGTCACGGGATAGAGGAGCTGCGTCACGTAACCGCCAATGCCGACGAGCTCCAAAGCCTTGTCTAGCTGCAAGTCAACGTAAGACGCCGTACACAGATCCTGGACAAAGGTGTGGACGCCATAGTGACTGTCGAAGACTCCACTGGCGGCAACGATCCCGAACTCTCCCCACGTTAGACTCTGCCCCTGGATATCCGGATCCTGGAGAGGCACCACTTGCCCATCCACTTCCACTTCGGACGAACCTGCCTCGTAGGTGAATCCATCTGGGAGCACGTGGGTAACGAACAAACTGGTCGCTTCTGCGAAGCCCCAGTTGGAGACGGCAATACTGTACTCGACAGGACTGCCCACCTCAACCATCGGATCCGCACTAGCTGCAAAGCGGATCTCGGCTAGCAGAGCCGCGGAGAGCATACACCGCTGCGACAAGGTCGCACTCGTCAGGAGGATCGACAGCAGCAAAGCCGAGAGGACAAGCCTCCTGTGGCTCAGGACTGTCCAGACTTCCCCAGCAGTGCCGTCCTCGACTTCCAGCCTTGCCCCAGTGTCGTCAATCATCTACGCCGCCCACCGCTGTCATCACGTCGCTCAGAGGCGAATGCCACCCGCTGCGCACATTCAGTGCTTCCATCCCCATACTATGCTTGCCCGCAGCACTTGACACGCGCCGGCCCTTCGTGCTATAATGAAGTAGGTACCCCCAGGGGGTATATCCCGTCGTCTGACCGGAAGAACTGCGAACAGGACAGTTGAGTGCCAGGCCCTGTATACATGCCCGGCCTCGCGAGCGCTCGGCAGCCTTGAGACGTTCGACCCGTTTCACGTCGATACCCCGGGAGCACCGTCAAAGAACTGGACTTCACAGGAGGTCAGCGATTCATGCCTATCTATGAGTACCGTTGTCAGGAGTGTGGTGAGAAGTTCGAGAAACTCGTTCGGAGCGGCAATGATCACACCAAACTGACCTGTCCCAACTGCGGCAGCCAGCAAGCGGAGAAGCTCCTTTCTCTGTTCGGGACCAGTGGTTTCAGTACCACACCCAACTTCACGTCGTCGTCATCAGATTCGTGCCAGCCTTCAGGTTGAAGCATCTGATCTTGTGAGAGCCGTGGGCTCCCACCATACCTCTCCTCAGGAATAGCGGCGATGCACCAAGTCTCGCTGGCGGCCAAGAAAGACCTCCAGAACAGGCTGAGCAGAATCGAAGGACAGGCGAAGGGTGTGCAGAACATGCTGGACCACGACAGAAGCTGCCAGGACATCCTGCACCAGTTGCTTGCGATCCGCTCCGCTGCCCATCAGGCAAGCCTGATACTAGTCCAGAATCACGCGCTGGAGTGCCTGCGCCGGCAGGATCAGTCTGCCTCCACTGAGCAGGTCGTCGAGGCCCTTGTAGGCGTTCTTGCCAAGATGCCCTACTGATCCCTACTCCGCGACCACAGGCACCACATGCAAAGCGTGAGGGACAACAAGCACGTCGGCGTCTCTCCCGTGCTTCCGCTCCACGAACTGAAAGGCCTCGATCATGTCCGCGACTGGAAGCATCTTCGTTTCCTCGACTAGCCCGGGCTGTTCCGATCCCACGATTACGACCTCACACTCCTGAAGGACCTTGGCCACAACGAAGGCGCGCTGCCCCCCTGCGGGGTAGCCCTCTTTGCGAGCGGTGTCGACTATCTCCTTGGCGTCGTGCGCGGATCTCATCAACTCGTGGAACCTTCTCTCACCCAGACCCTGTCCAACTCCTTCCTGGCAACGGGCTGGGATGACTATCGTGCCACCCTTCTTCACCACAGGCCTGGGAGCGAAAAACAGGTAGGTCGGTGCTCGCGAGGCCTGGTACAGATTGACATCCTTTGGGTATCCAACGCCACCGATCACGACGTCATATTGCTGAGAGACCTCCACCTCATAGAGTCGCCTGGCTCTCTCCACCAGGCTCTCGAAAGTCGCCTCCGGTTCCCCGGCCGCGACGGTCACTGCTCTACCCGCGCTATCCAGAACGACATTAAGGATGAAACGCAGTCCAGCCTTCCCGGCTATCTCCGTCACGGCCTGGTGGAAAGGGTTCTCCTCGATTTCCCCTAGGCGGGTGCCGGGCTGATCAAGCATCTGGGGGCCGTGCGTAACCTCAATCGTCCGTTCGCCGCCGGCGCCGATAGCCACCGTCTTGCGGCCCCCACTGTAACCTGCATACAGATGTGGCTCCACCACTCCTGTGGCGATGAGCAAATCGGCCTCGGAGGCCAGCCTGCTCACCACCGAGGGCACGCCACCGGAGGTCAGCCCCAGATCCGCCAGCTTCTCCGCATCAAGGGGATCGGAATCCCGGACATCGTACTCCCGTACTACTTCCCTTCCGAGCTTCGACCGCTTCTCCTCATCAGTGCTTGGCCGGTGCATGCCCACTCCCACCAGCAGCGTGATGTTCCTCTTCTCAACACCCGCCGCCCTCAACTCCTCGAGCAGAGCAGGCACCAACAGGTGATCCGGGCAAGGCCGCGTCATGTCCGTCACCACGATACAAACCGTATCGCCTGGGCGAGCGAGATCTCGCAGGCGCGGTGAGTCCACCGGATCTCTCAGAGCAGACCGTATACTGGATACAACGTCCCCCAGCGGCGCCACCGCTCTGTGATGCACCACTGTCGCCTCCTTGAAGCCAACAGGGAGTCCGAACGTCAGTTCGCCCTTGCCGTAGGGCACACTGTACACCGCTTGAGACACCTCCACCTCCAGGACCGAAAACCATGGTCTGTGTCTATTATACCCGCCAAGGTTGTGTATGGCGAGAGTGCAGGGCTGTGTGGGGGCCTTGAAGTGGCAGCCCATGCGGTCTACAATTCCGGGGCATGGAGCGCTGCGCCAAGGGCAGAACTGTTCTACCTGGTACCTGTAGGGGACCTGAACGAGGAGGTCAACCATGCTCTGGGTGGGGATCCACAAGGAGCTCTGGGCGTAGCATGCCGGCTCGCACAAGTCGGGCCCATCCCTCCCCCCTCGAGAAAGGAGACTGAAATGGCAGGCGGCTACATGGGGAAGATCCTCAACGTCGATCTGTCTACTGGTACGCTCGCAGAGGAGTCTCTCGACGAGGAGGTGTGTCGAGAGTACATCGGGGGCTACGGCACGGGCGCGTACCTCCTGTACCGGCGCATGGGGGCGGGAGTGGATGCCCTGGGGCCGGACAATATCCTGGGCTTCATGACCGGGCCTCTCACGGGCACCCCGGCCCTCATCGGGTCCAGGTTCACCGTCTTCGGCAAGTCACCCAAGACGAATACCTGGGGCGATGCCAACTGTGGGGGGCATTTCGGCCCCCGCTTGAAGTTCGCTGGCTTCGATGGAATCCTGGTAAGCGGGGTTTCGGAGCAACCGGTGTATCTGTACGTCAACGAAGGTCGAGCCGAGTTGCGAGACGCCGCGCATCTGTGGGGCAAGAACGTCGCCGCCCTGGAGCGCACGCTGAAGGCCGAACTGGGCCAGGACATCCAGATCGCCTCCATCGGCACCGCCGGTGAGCAACAGTCGCTGATGGCTTGCGTGGTCAACGACGGTGGTAGGGCAGCCGGGCGCAGCGGGCTGGGCGCCGTGATGGGCGCCAAGAAACTGAAGGCAGTGGTGGTCAAGGGTAGCTTAAAAGTGCCGCTGGCCGACGAGAAGGGCATCACAAGACTGAGAAGAGAGTATCAGAAGAAGCCAAGCTCTTTTGCCTCATCTCTTCACGACTACGGGACGTGCTCCGGGACAGCCGCCTCGGCCCAGAGCGGAGACTCCCCCGTGAGGAATTGGGGGGGCGCCGGTCCAACCCACTTCCCAATCGGGAGAGCCGAGAGGATTGGGGAAGAATCTGTGGTCGCACTACAGGCCAAGAGATACGGGTGTTGGGGCTGCCCCATCTCCTGCGGAGGATGGGTGAAAGTGGACCACGGCCCGTACGCACTATCTGCCATGCCCGGCTCGGTGGGACACAAGCCGGAGTACGAGACACTATGGTCCTTCGGCACCGATCTCCTCAACGACAACCTGGACTCCATTGTCAAGGCCAACGAGATCTGCAACGAGTACGGTTTGGACACCATTTCAGTTGGTGCGACCATCGGCTTCGCCATCGAGTGTTTTGAAGAAGGCATCATCAACAGACAGGAGAGCGACGGCCTCGAGCTAACCTGGGGGAACCACGCAGCGATCGTCGCCCTCGCTGAGAGCATCGCCAGGCGCCAGGGGTTCGGGGATCTGCTGGCCGACGGGGCAATGATGGCCGCGGAGAGGATCGGTCGTGGTGCGGACCAGTACGCCATCCACGTGTGCGGAGAAGAACTACCGGGGCACGATCCCAGGTTCATGCCTGCTCTGGCTACCACCTACTTGATAGATGCCACACCTGGTCGTCACACGCAAGGTGGCGCATGGTCACCGCCCGGCATCAAGGTTCGGGGCACCAAGTACAAGTACGTCTACGAAGGACAGGCCGAGGACTTCTACAAGCTGTGGACCTCCATGCACGTGGTCAACTCGGCGGGGCTGTGCATGTTTGGCCACTTCGTTTATCACGTGGAACTGATCGCCAGACAGCTCACCGCAGTCACTGGGTGGAAGTACACGCTGGAAGACGTGTGGGACATCGGCATGCGTATAGGTACCATTCGTCACATCTTCAACTTGCGTGAGGGCCACAACCCTCTAACGAGGAACGTGCCTGGGCGGATGGTTGGAGAGCCTCCGCTGGAGGAAGGCAGGCTGAAGGGCATCACCGTGGACTACCAGACCATGCGTAGTGAGGTCCTTGCCCGCTTCGGCTGGGATGCCCATACGACCGTACCCAGCGAGGAGAGTTTGCGCAGGCTGGGCCTGGACTTCCTCCTGGAAGACGTGGCGAGCTTCCAGGTGCCGCCGGTATGAATCCGGGCTAGGAAAGCAAGACCCCGCAGATCGACACGAACGAGGTCCCCTGACTATCGGCGGAGCACTGCGCGTAGCCGGTCACCGCGCCCTGTGTGTCCCCCAGCAGGTCCAGAGCCAGATAGATGGGCGGCAACCCGCAGATCCGCCTCCGGTCGCCCTCTGCTCTTATCTGCTCCAGAAAAGCTTCCTCGTCACCTGCGCAGATCAGATCCAGCGTCTCCTCATCTGCTGTCTTCAGAAGAGCCTTCTGGACGATATCGATGCCATAGCCGTCACCGAAGGCAGGCCCTACGTGAGCCAGATCTCCTGCGGCAACGATGATCGTCCTGCGGGAGGACACGGTCTCCTTCAGTACCTCGAGACAGGCAGCCAGGTCGACATCCTCGGCAGGATTGGCGTCGCCCTCTATGAAGGACTCGAAGCCGCCGCACAACACCGGCACCAGCGAGCACTGCCCCTCACCTAGCAGGAAATGCAACCATACCGCCGCCAGTTCGATGGAATGCTCAACACGGTGATGGAGCTCCTTGCCGAATGCGGTTTCAGGCCCCACAGCCCGCGCGACCCGATCCACGACATCGTTCGCGGTGGGAAGCACGCCCCAAGGAGTTGCATATCTCTGATGTGTCAGCGTGAGCTTGGCGCCGCCGATGTGGTCGGTCCCCAAGATGATCGCCAGTTCGACCTCCTTGATCGCATCTTCTGCCCGCTGCCAGACGCCAGCGTAAATCGATCCACCCCGCTGGTAGTCGATGTGCGGACTGATCAGCCCCCTCACCTCACCACCGTCCACCGCATCTAGCATTTGCTGGATTCCGAGGGCCTCAGCGACGTAGGATCGGAGAGCTGCCTCCAGTGCCTCTGGATCGGCCGGATAGCTGTGGCCGGCCAGCACCGGCCGACGAAACGCAGCCGTGCGGAATCCACGCAATGCAGCCTCGTACGCCCTAGCAAAACGGTCGTTGTCCAGCAGTAAGGCCTCATCCAGTTGCACCAGCACCTGTTCCAACGTCGTCGGTCCTATCTGGACCCCAGCTCTGACGGCCAGCGACGCGCGCAGTCCAGCCTCGTCACGGGTGCCATCGCACAGTTGTAGCAAGGGAGCGAGTGTCATGGGCAGGAAGATGGCCCGCTCACTGAGCCGCAGCGGATCGCGCAACAAGACGCCGCGCTGGCCAGACTGGTCGACGACGTGGACCTCGAGGTCCCGCAGCTTTGGTCTAAGCAACATCCCCTCCCGTCCTGTCCATCGTTCACTCGGCGATATGTTACCACAACCGTACACCAGAGCCAATAGGCCCAACCTGGAACGTGACGTTGAGCGACAACTCATGGCGAATCAGGCACCCTCGAGCGGAGTGGCAGCACCGAGCAGCTCATATGCGGAGGATACGGTGCACCATCGTGCGACACCGGCGGGAGCAATCCTTGACCTCCGGCCAGCGATCGACTATAATACGTATGTGCGGCGGGGTGTGGCGCAGGTGGGAGCGCGCGGCGTTTGGGACGCCGAGGTCGTAGGTTCAAGTCCTATCACCCCGACTAGCTTGCCGCTCTGGCGGCTATCCGGCGGGAGTAGCTTAGTTGGCAAAGCATCTGCCTTCCAAGCAGAGGATCGCGAGTTCGAATCTCGTCTCCCGCTCCTCAAGGGGGCCCATAGCTCAGTGGTCAGAGCGACCGGCTCATAACCGGTTGGTCCCAGGTTCGAACCCTGGTGGGCCCATCACCGTGCGCCTATCAGAAGGCCCTCCTCGAAATCGAGAAGGGCCTTTGTTGTAGAGAGTCATGTTTCAGCAGAAAGGTCGTCACGCATGATTGTCACAGAGAGCATCAGCTTCAGTACACGGGGCAACAGCCAGGTCGTGGACATAACTGATGATGTGGCGCGCAAGGTCGCTGAGTCCGGGATCAGCGACGGCATTGTCACCATCTTCACTCCGAGCGCCACCAGTTCGCTGACGACTATTGAGTACGAATCGGGCGCTATCTCGGACTTGCAGACACTGTTCGAGCGTCTAGTGCCGCAGGACCTGGAATATCGTCACAACTTGCGCTGGGGAGATGGCAATGGCCACAGCCACGTGCGGGCAGCGCTGCTGGGGGCCTCTCTAACCGTGCCCATCGTGAGCGAGCGACTCACCCTTGGCACGTGGCAGCAGATCGTTTTCCTGGACTTCGACGTCCGTCCCCACGATCGCAAGCTAGTCTTGCAGATTATCGGCGAATGACTCCACCGGCCCAGACCGTCCGGGGCCGCCTCACGAGATAGGCCAATGTCCAAGAGCGCTGTCGTGCTGTCGGAAGAACTGTGGCAAATCGGGCATGGCGAGTACCATCCGCTGAGACCTGAACGACTACAGCGGGTCTACGAGCTGATGACAGCCTACGGAGCGTTCGATGGGCACAATTCGCGGCTCGTGGCCCCCAGGCCCGCAACCACGGACGAGCTATTGCTCTTCCACAGCAAAGAGTACGTGGACGCAGTGCACAGCCTCAGCAGCGGGGAGTCCGCGTATGCCGCCAGCCAGTACAACTTCGGTCCGGGCGACAACCCCGTCTTCGAGGGCATGTACGAGATAGCTGACCTGAAAGTTGGCGCTGCGCTGCGGGCTACTCAACTGGTCACCAGTGGCGAGGTCGATGTGGCCTTCAGTCCTGCCGGTGGGATGCATCACGCCCGCGCCAACTACGCCTCTGGTTTCTGCATCTTCAACGACGCCGCCGTGCTCATCCACTCCATGCTCGCCCAGGGATTCAGGGTGGCCTACGTGGACATAGACGTTCATCACGGCGATGGTGTCCAGGAGGCCTTCTACGATACCGACAGGGTGCTGACGATATCGGTGCACGAATCGGGGCGCTTCATCTTTCCAGGGACCGGCTTCGTGCGAGAAACTGGGCGTGGAGTCGGACAGGGCTTCGCGGTCAACCTGCCCCTGGCACCCTACACCGACGACGAGGTCTACGTATGGGCTTTCGAGCAGGTGGTGCCTCCGTTGCTCCGGTGGTTTGAGCCTGATGTTGTGGTGAGCCAACTGGGGATCGACACACATTTCCTGGACCCTCTGGGGCACCTGGCTCTCACCACGCAAGGCTACTCTCAGGTTGTGAGGATACTCAGGGATTGTGTGCCACGCTGGGTGGCACTGGGCGGTGGCGGCTATGAAGTGAGTGTCATGCCGAGGGCGTGGACGCTAGCCTACGGCATCATGAGCGATCAGGAATTCCCAGATGAGCTGCCGGCTTCCTACGCCGCAGAGTACGGCCAGGGGACTCTGCGCGATCACAACCAGCCAAACGTTGAAGCGACCACCAAGGCTATCACCCGTCGCCACGCTTCCAAGGCGATAGCAGAGCTGCGAGAGAAGCTACCAGCGCTGCGGCAGTAGATCCGCATGTCGTGCACCGCCAAAGGCTACAGCCCTCCTGCCCGGAAGGGCCCGGACATCCATGCCCGCAAACCCGCACGACCTATCTCGATCCACGCTATCGAGGGTCACCTACCGTGGCTCCACCTGGAATCTCATCGCCGTGCGTTTGCCCCCATCGACGGGCACCTCAATGAAACTGGGCACGCACACGATCGTCATGCCGTCTACCGCAAGGTACGAACGAGCTACGGCGATGGCCTTCATCGCCTGGTTCACAGCCATAGGACCGATAGCTTGGACCTTAGCCTCGTTGCTCTGCCGCACCGACGCAGCGATAGCGCCAGCTACCGCTGTGGGTTTTGAACGCGTCGCTACTCGGATGACATCCACTGCTTCTCCCCCCTTGGGCTTCCCCGAGCCTGTCCAGACTGACAGAGTGTAGACATGCCAAGCAGGCCTCGGCCAACCTGGTTGACAATAGCACCAAAGGTCACCAGCCGGGTGTGAGAACTGGCCGAATTGACCTGAATGGGCGCAACAGTCGGACTAAGCTAGGCAACCTGGCCGACCAGCGCGCCCCCGCGTCGACGGAGGAGCGTTCCCACTTCCCTCCGCCGAATGTCGGCCAGCACCCCTAGGAGTTCATCGGCCTCGAACGGCTTGTGCAAGTACGCAAACACATTCAGGCTCTGTGCCTTCTCCACTTCCGAGGAGGTCGCCTCTCGTCCGTCGGTCGCTAGTACGACCGGAAGAGTGTCATACTGCTCCCGGATCCTCTCCAGGAGTTCCAGACCCTTGACGCCGTTCAACCTAGTTCCCAGGAAGACCGCCTGTCCGTTCGGCTTGAGGATCTCCAACAAGTCCTCGGGGTCCTCAACCTTCAGCATGGTGAAACCGCGACGCTCCAGGCCTTCCCCCAACACCCGCCAGAACTTCGCATCGTCATCGATGACCACAATGGACCGTTGCTCGTTCAGCACAGACAAGGAGCAGAGCAACAAGTCGATATCGAGCGGCTTGACGAAGCTGGCAAGAGCGCCCTCTCTCAGCCCCTCGTTCACCAGGCTACCCGCTGCATAGGCGCTCATGAACACGACAGGCACGTGAGGACGTACCTCCTTGATGGCCCTCAGCAGATCGACCCCGGTGACCTCAGGCATCTTGATGTCTGTGAGGACACAGTCGAATTGGACCTCCCCCATCATCACCAGTGCTTCCGGGCCGGAGTAGGCAGCCTCAGCTCGGTACCTATTGAGGTTGAGTACGTCAACGAGCGTCTTGGCCATCGGCCAATCGTCGTCGACGACTAGGATGCGCATTTCCTTGTTCATGCCCGTATCCCCGCGTGAAGACAGGGGGCCAAAGAAGATGCAACGTCAGGCTGAGGCGCGTCTTTCACTCTCTCGCTCAAGGCGCCGCTCACCACCGCCAGCAACTGTTCTAGCGCAAATGGCTTCGCCAGTAGTCCCTGGGCATGGTCGCGGGCAAACCGCACCACCCGTTCCTCGGGGTTGCCCGTCATCACCACGAGCGCTGTGTGAGGACTCGTTTCTCCAATCAGGCTCATCAATTCGCGTCCATCCGACTGGCGCAAGTCCACATCGGCGATCGCCAAGTCGTAGCTGTCGGCGTTCACCTCGCTCACTGCGTCCTCGGCGTGGCGCGCGGTTGTAACCTGGTATCCCTCGCGACTCAGCACCCGCCTTAGGAGGTCGAGGATGATCTGCTCATCGTCCACCACGAGTATCTTCCTACCAGCCTCTCTCCTGACCTCGAGATTGGTGTCAATCATGTAATCGTTCTCTCCAGCATTGCCGCCTCACCACACTCCACGCAGGAGGCCCCGCCGTCAACCGCGAGTGAAGCGATTCGGCCCACACTTTCAATCCGGACGCTATATCGCCACCACCCTCAGCCACCGCCTGGCCCAGGCGTCCATCCCGCACTCACCGTCCGCCTTGGCTTAGCGGAACTGCATACTAGTCAAGGACAGGTTCCAGGAACAGCCTGTGGACAACCTGCGTCGGCCTGGTCGTCTTCCGATGACCGTTGCCGTTGTTGCCACCCGGGCGTTGACTCATCCACGTATGCAGTTTGCGTGCAAACTCCGTCACCGAATCGGCCTTGATGCCCGTGAGGGCATCCTGCTCCTCAGCATCGAGGTCGAAATCCTCCACGACAACCGCAGGGTTGGCGAGCAGAGTGTCACGAAACTTGCCATCTATCAGAGCCATGCACATGATGTTGTTCAGGGTCTGATCTGACATCCTTTTTTCTCCTCCAGTTGCACAAGTAAGTGTCTACGCCAAGGTGGCACGAGCACCACGCAGGAACATGGGCTCCCTTAGAAACAATAACACCCCCAACACGATCAGAACATCCCCTACGCTGAGGGCCGCTGGGATGGGAAAGGGTCTGGGAACGACCATGATGTCCGAGAGAAACCACAGCCCTGCATCTCCAGGCTCGGCCACTACGTTCTTGGTGCGCCCTACAATGTATCCCGTCTCCATCTGGGCTACGTTGCCATCGTATCCTATCTGAACCAAAGCATCGGGTGTGATGGGCATGAACCCACCATTCACCACCATCACCAGGAAATTCAGCAGCAAGCCCAGACCTATGAGCTTCACTCCGCCGAGATCGCGGTTCTGCCAAACCACCACAAACAACAGGATGTGCGATATCGTGAGTAGCAAGGACCTCGCACTTAGCAGTCCACGCGCCGTATCAGCCGGAAAGAAGATGAGGTATGCCTGCATGAGGAAAGCGAGAGGGGCCAGCCACGCCCACTTCACCTTTACGTGAGCGAGATTGCTGACCCTGCCTCCCACTGCCGCCAGCCCTATCAGCAGAGCCAAACATAGGGCTATCAGGATCATCTATCTATCCGTCTATCCGCCTCCGCCCCCCTGATATCCAGGAGGAGCCCCCGCTGCGGCAGCTAGGGCAACAAGGGTGACCACAATCCACGCAATCCTCACGTTGCGAGCGGTGAAATAGGACGCAAGCCGCTTCATAATGAAACCCTCCCCGTCGTTTTGCCTACAGCTTACAGGGGAGGGTTTAGCTAAAGTATAGCAGAAACAGCTGATCTCAGCGGTTATCCGTCGTCCGCGAGCAATCCCCCGAGCATGTCCCGGGTCTCGTCGGAGATGTCAGTCCCCAACTCCTCGTTGAGTATGCGACGGAGCTCCGTGAGCTGCCTCATCGCTCCTGCCCGATCACCCATCTCCAACAGGATACCGATCAGTTCGCGATGGATATCCTCGAGGAGCGCGTCCTTATCCAGCAGTTTCCGGCAATACTCGGCGGCCTCCTCAAGCTTGCCCTGTCCCCTGCAGTCTCGTGCCAGGTCCTCCAACGTCTGGAAGTACTCCCGACGCAGAGAAGCCCTCAGCTCCCCGGTCCACTCGGAGTAGATGTCCTCCAGATAGTCTCCCCGATAGAGGGAGACCGCTTCCGCCAAGTACCTCTGACGCTGAGGGCTCGGTGCCTTCGACGCCTTGGCCAGATTCCGGTGGAATTCTTCCACATCATACTGGTACTGTCTCGACTCGAGTCTATAGGAGCCCCCTTCGTAGGAGATGGCATCGGTCCCTCCGAGCAGACGCCTAACCTGAAAGAGATAGAAGTGGAAGGTGCTGTGCGCCTTGGCTAGGGACAGATCAGGCCACAGGGCAGCCACAATCTGGTCCTTCGTCACCACAGGATGAGCCAGGAAGAAGAACAGCATCTCCTTGGCCCGCAGTCGCAGCTCCTGTGCCTCCACCACCTCACCATCGCGACGGACGGTGGATGAGCCAAGAGCACAGATATCAACGCGCGGAGGTGTGGCTTCCGCGGGCCCCTTTGATGCCATCTCGCTCGCTGGCTCAGTTCGCCCCAGAACCCTTCTCAGGAGATCACTGTGCCCCTGCAATGCCGTCTCTCCCATCGCATACTCCAGCAGCGGACGGCTTCCCGTGCCCTCGTCGAGCAGAAGTGGGTCAAACCCACCCTGGGAGAGAATGTCCAGGCCCAATTCCAGGTTCAGCATCGCTTCGGATTCGGCCTGTTGAGAGAACAGCACGGCAGCCAAGTGCAGGTACGCCCTCGCCAACTCCTGCTTGTCACCTGTGTCTCCCAAACTGGACACCGCCTGCTTGAGTAATCGGAGGGCATCGTTGTGTCTCCCCTGCACGTGACGCAGGATCCCCAGAGAGATCTGACACGCAGCCACCTCACGGTCCGAACCGTGGTCGTACGCAGTGTCGATTGCCTGCCCTATGAATTCCTCAGCTTCCTCGTGATACCCCCGCGTCCGTGATACGTTGCCTAGCGCGTCCCACAAGTAGGAGATCAGAAAGCCCTCATCAGCTTCCTCGGCAAGAGCGAGCGCCGTTTCGTATCCCTGCTGGGCCAGCGCGTATTCCCCCTTGGCCCTGTACACATCCCCCATCGTTGCCCGTGCATAGGCCTGCGGACGGATGAGCCCCATGGCCTCGCATTCTGAAAGGGCTTCCTCAAGAGTCACAAGAGCATCCTCGTACCTCTCCTGCCGGTACTCGGCCACACCTATGTTGTTGAGGGTGATCGCCAGGGGGCCCGTCGCACCCAGACGACGCCAGAGCGGCAGCGCCTTTCGGGAGTAGTGGAGGTACTTCTCGGTGTCCGCCAAGTAGTAAATGGTCCCAATGTCGTGTATGGTTGCGGCGACATCGTATTCGTAGCCGTCGCGAAGACTCTCGAACAGGCGCAAAGCCTCCTCCAATTCCAGCAATCCTTCCTCAAGTCGGCCCTGTAGGCCGTGGCAGATGCCAAGAGTCCTCAAGGCCCGTGCCCTCGTCTCTTCTTGTCCAGCCCCACTCAGAACCGACAACACCTCCTGGCCCTTGGCTATCGCCTGATCGTAGTCAGCTCGGAGACGATGTATGTAGCTCTCTTGGAGAGCTGTCTTGATTACGCCAGACCGGTCCTCGCTCTCCGCAAAGCGCTGTCTCGCGTTCTCCAAGGACTCCATGGCCTCATCCAGCCGACCCGAATCGGCATACACCTTGGACTGCCAGTAGTGGATCCACGGCGAGGAACTCACCTTGCCGTCAAGAGACTCGATCCAGAACAGCAGACTGCTCCACCTACCCGAGCTGAAAGCCCAAGTGGCTACCTCCTCCACCAGCCGCTGCGCCTGCTCGAAGGCCTGGGCATCCAGGTAGTGACGAATCGCCTCGTCCCAAGCCTCCTCCGCCTCGAATATCCTACCAGCCCTCAAATGGAGAGCCGCGTAGCGCTCCCCCTCTTGCCGGAGCCTGGACCTCAGGAATTCCTGGAAGAGCTGATGGTACCGGAACCAATCATCGCCATCTCCGGCCAGCCTGGAGATGAACAGATTCTTGTCCTCCAACAGGGCCAACATCTCACGCGCGTTGTCCGAACCCAACAGCTCATTGCAGAGGGACGCGCTCATCCGCTGGAGGACCGAGGACCCCATGAGGAACTCTTGAACGTCGAGCGGCTGTTGCTGTAGCACCTCTCGGACCAGATAGGCGAAAATCTGGCTGTCGTCCCCCTTGGCGAGCGCCATGGTGCGCAGCAGCCCCTTCCAGAGGGTATGGGTGGTGAGGAGGATCGCTGTAATCCAGCCCTCAGACTGCTGTGCCAGTCTCTCCGCCTCACTCGCAGGCAGGTCCAGATTGTGATTCTGCCTGAGCAACTCCTGAATCTCGTGACCGGTGAACTTGAGGTCGTCGTTGCCCAGCCCCTCCAACTCCCCACGGGCCATGAACTCTGTGACGGGAAGACCGAGGCTCGTCGTCCGGCTGGCAAGCAGGATGTGGCAGTTCTCCGGCAGCCGACGGAGCAGCAAGGTGAACAGAGAGGTCACCTCTTTGGAATCGCTAATCAATTGGAAATCATCAATTACCAAGGCGAAGTAGTCGGGGATTTCGCCATGGATCTCGTTCACCAGGGTTCCCAGGAGAGGCCTCACGCCCTCGCTGAGTGCCCCCCCCTGAAGGCCTGCCAGCGTCCTCTCTCCGAAATCCGTGAAGCGTTCCCTGATGGAGGCCACGAGGTACTCCAGGAACACCCTGGGATCGCGATCCCACTCATCCAGGGAGTACCAGCAAACGGGCAGGTCGGTATCATGGGCATAGTCGGTCAGCAGGGAGGTCTTGCCGTATCCGGCTGAGGCAGCGATGAGGATCAGCTTACGGTCGATGTGTTCGTGGATGAAGTCCACCAGCCGCGCACGATGCACAAGACCCCGACGTTGCCTGGGCACTAGGACCTTGGTCCTGATGATCGAAGTCTCCGCGCTCATCTCTCTCCCCACCAAGGCAAGAAGTGGCTATCTCTCACTGTGATGCCACACCTGTTGAGGACCCGCCGACCTTGACTCCGCACACTGCTTCTGCCACTACCAAGCCTATCTTGGCTCGAACGTCTCCGATCTGTGCTCAGCGCGGGCCTATCAGAAACGCCGCCAGGGCATCACGGCCGGGAAAAGCAGCTTGAAGAACCCCTTCAACGACTCCAACGCTTCCTCATCCGACTCAGCAACGTTGGCGTGGAGCGTCAACGAGAGGATGCCACCGTCAGGAACACGCTCGGGGTCCGTCCACAGATACCAGTAGAGAATCACGCGCCTCAGCTGGTCCTTCTCAGCAATCACACGCTGCACACTCACCGAGGAGGTACCTAGATCGACGCTCTCCAGTCCAACATCCACGATCCGCCAGCCGCTACCAGGATAGCACGTCAGGGCAGTGTGCTCGAAAAGATGGAAGCTCTTGCCCCCCCTGCTCCCGATGATGGAGAAGAACAGGCTGTCCCCATCGTCAGCGGTGTACTGTCGTGTGATGGCGATCTCAGGGTTATCGTACCACTCATCAACCGATCCGCCCATCGGTGAGTCCGGACCCTCGGATCGCCAAGGCCCAAGTTCTCGGGGTATGCCACTGAACAAGTCCTCTCGCAGAGTGAAGTCCACTGCGGTGGCTAGGGCCCGTTCGTACGAAGTTCGGCGATACCAACCTTCCACGTCAACGATCACCACGTTGGTGGCATCACTGGCCACCGCCGAAGCCGCTTCCGCCGGGTCGAAGACGGTAGCGACTGGCGAAGAAGCAAGTTGCCCTGAGAGTACGAGCCACGCTCCAAGAGCACCCAGAAGCAGTAGTACGACGATCAGATATCGCGTCGAATCTCTGAACATCCTGCCAACCTGCTAGCCAGAATGAGCAAGCCGAAGGCCAAGAGGAAGAGAACTGGGCTTGAGTAGTCGTGAAAGTATCTCATCCCGGCTTCTGCTCCAAACACGTGAGCTATGGCCAACAAGGCTGACACGCGGAAGATGTTGGCCACGATGGCGATGGGGACGGACATCAACAGCAGCGCGATCTTGGCGCGATAGGATCCCTCCAGAATGTATACGAAGATCACAACCAGGGTAGCCAGCGCCACGATGGAATTCAGGCCGCTGCAAGCAGCACCTACCACGAAGCTGGAATTCTGGAGTTGAATCCGAGAACCCTGGTTGACTGCCGGTATGTTCAGAAGGCTAACGACTGAAGTCGAGACCGTGGCCGTGAATGATTCCAGGGCCGGGCTCACCCGATTGACGAGCGGCAGAGGAATCATGAAGAGCAGAAACGCCAGAGGAAACGCTATCTGCCGTGTGGCTCTCTCCCCGAGGAAATAGATCGCAAGCCCGGCGAGCAACAGGATGAAGGCTACAGCCGAGAGATGGTACGCCTGCCACACCTGAGCCACTAGGAAGCCCACCAGACTGACCCCCAAGACCAACAGACCCACGTTGCTGGGCTCCCGGTTGTCCACAGCAAACGCGTCCCTTCTCCTCCAGAGGAAGAAGGCGGATACCAGGGGAACCAGGAAGCCGTGGGAGTAGTATGAGTTGTTGAGCCAGTTGTAGCCCAGCCAAGCAAAAGTGGACGAGAACAGGAGTGTCACCAACCCCAGAATGATCACTCCTCCCACGGTATCTCGCCTAGCAGCCTTCATCCCGACCATGCCCCACGACTGACTGAAACAAAACAAGTATATCATTCGCGCGCTCGACGTGTCAAACTCGCCAGGCAGCCCTCATCGAGGCCAAGGGCGTCCCTGCGTCAGTTCTGTGCTTGCTGATCAGGGCCGGGAGCCACTGCGCGTGTGCTGCTATGCACAATATGTGGTACCCAGGGTTCCTGTACCCACCAGATATTGTGACGAGGCCCACTTTGAGTCATCACCGGACTTTCCAAATCGCACGAGTTGTGCTACAATAGAAGGAGATAGCGAAGGAGGTCTACTGACAGTAAGTGGCACACAACGATCTCGCATACGGCGCCTCTGATATCGAGATTCTCGAGGGGCTCGAGGCTGTACGGCGCCGTCCAGGAATGTACGTAGGCAGCACCGATGTGCGCGGCCTGCACCATCTGATCTACGAGGTCACCGACAACTCCGTGGACGAGGCCCTTGCGGGCGTCTGCGATGAGATCAACATCACGATCCACCCTGATCAGTCGGTGACAGTGGTGGACAATGGCCGGGGTATACCTACGGACGCCCACCCGCAGACCGGCAAGTCGGCACTCGAGGTGGTGCACACCGTCCTGCACTCGGGTGCCAAGTTCGGCGGAGGAGGGTACAAGGTCGCCAGTGGACTTCACGGGGTGGGCGTCTCCGCAGTCAATGCCCTGTCGGAATGGCTGGAGGTCGAGGTCAAGAGAGACGGCAAGAGGTACTCCCAGCGCTACGAGCGCGGGGTGCCGGTGACTCCGGTGAAAACGGTGGGCAAGAAGGCGTCGGGAACGGGTACCACGACCACCTTCCTTCCTGACAAGGAGATATTCAAGACGATAGACTACAGATTCGCGCCCCTGGCCGAGCGCTTTCGCGAGATGGCCTTTCTCACCAAGGGCCTAAGGATTGTGTTCCATGATGAACGTACAGACCAGGAGCGCACATTCTATTTCGAGGGCGGCACCATATCCTTCGTTCGTCGACTCAATTGGAACCGCAATGCGCTGCATGACCCGATCCACGTCGAGAAGGAAGTGAACGGCGCCGTTGTGGAAGCCGCCATGCAGTACACCGACGGCTACGCCGAATCCATCCACGCCTTCGCCAATAACATCAACACCGTTGACGGCGGGACGCACCTGACAGGCTTCCGGTCGGCCCTCACGAGAAGCATCAACGACTATGCTCGCAAGAACAGCCTCCTCAAAGAGAGCGACCCCAATTTCACCGGCGACGACGTGCGTGAGGGATTGACAGCCATCATAAGCGTCAAGCTCGCCGATCCCCAGTTCGAGAGCCAGACCAAGGCCAAGCTGGGCAACGCCGAGGTGAAGGGACTGGTGGAATCCGTCGTGTCGGAGGCCCTCTCCACATTCATGGAGGAGGACCCCAGAGCGGCCAAGGCTATCGTGGAGAAATGCCTGGTGGCGTCCAGGGCCCGTGCGGCTGCGCGAAAGGCCCGTGACCTGGTGGTGCGCAAGAGCGCTCTGGAGAGTATGACCCTGCCCGGCAAACTGGCAGACTGCTCGGAAAGAGACCCTTCGAGATGCGAGCTGTACATCGTGGAGGGGGATTCGGCGGGTGGCTCAGCCAAGCAGGGTCGGGACCGCCGCTTTCAGGCCATCTTGCCCCTGCGCGGCAAGATCCTCAACGTAGAGAAGGCGCGCCTCAACAAGATCCTCAGCAACAGGGAGATCGAGGCGCTCATCAGCGCCCTGGGGACAGGCATCGAGGACAGCTTCGACCTCAGCAACCTGCGGTACCATCACATCATCGTCATGACTGACGCAGACGTGGACGGTGCCCATATACGCACCCTGCTGCTCACTTTCTTCTTCCGCTACATGGAGCCACTCATCACTAGCGGACACCTGTACATCGCTCAACCCCCTCTGTACCGTGTGTCCGCCAAATCCAAGCAGCACTACGTGTACAGCGAGGAAGAGCGAGAGCGCCTGATGAAGAAGCTGGGCAGAGCCAAGACCGAGCTACAGCGCTACAAAGGCCTCGGGGAGATGAATCCCGATCAGTTGTGGGAGACCACCATGAACCCAGAGTCCAGGACCCTGCTCCAGGTCGAGGTCGAGGATGCGGTCAGAACGGATAGCACCTTCGACAAGCTGATGGGCCCAGCCGTCCCACCACGCAAGCGCTTCATCCAGACGCACGCCAAGTCCGTCAGAAACCTGGACATCTAGTCACACGATCCAGAGCAGGGTGAGCGTGGCCCCATGTGCACGAGAAGCACCGCCCCGCGCAAGAGTATCTCCGGCGAACCCTGTCCCGCGAAGAAAGGTCGCGGGAGGAAGGGCTTGAATGAAACACAGCGAGATTGGATACGACATCATTCCTTCCAGGTTTGGCGAGGTGACACTCGTCTGGAGGGAAACAGAGAATGGCCCCAGAGTGGTCGAGATCGTGCTGCCGCTCAAGAGCGCCGAGGCATGCGACACTGCCGGTGTGCGCCGACGACACCCAGCACTGGATCACCTGTGCCAGTCCATCCAGCGCTGTCTGGATGGTGAGGGCGTGGAGTTGCCCACCGACCTCCTCGACTCTAGCCCGTGCTCGCAGTTTCAGTGGACCGTGCTCATGGCGGAGAGGACCATCCCCAGAGGCCGCGTCGCGTCCTACAGCCGGCTAGCACTCCACGTTGGACGCCCCAAGGCCGCCAGAGCCGTGGGAACCGCCCTGGCCCGCAATCCGTTTCCCATTGTCATCCCCTGCCACAGGACCGTGCGGACCGACGGCAGCCTTGGTGGGTTTGGTGGGGGCCTGGACATGAAACGGGCACTTCTCAAGATGGAGGACGTGGCCTTCGACCACCGGGGCAGGGTCAAACCGGAGTTCTTCTGGGATTTCGGCGCTCGTCCCTGAACAAGGTTCTGTCGCTGGTGGCGTGCTTCTTCCCCAGTGGCGAGATCGACCAGTGGCTGGGCTGCTCAAGCGAGCACAGCCCTCCCCGAGCCGTAAGTGTCACACAACGCCTCCCCGCAAGCGCACGGCCGAGTCAGGGTGCTCCCCCACGAGGCGCTTTCGATGCGACCCATTGACCGGGGGCCCACTCGCGCGTATAATTGCTCTCAAGCAGCAAGCTCTCAACAGAAGCCTGTGCAGAGTAGAAGCCCTATGGACCCCACCACCAAACGGAGCTCCAGCCCTCAGAGCAGAACCATGGTCCACCGAGCCCGAATTGACATTCTGGGGATCAAGGTAAGCGATGTGACCGGTGAGGAAGCCCTCGCCAGGATAGAACAGTTCGTAACGGACGGGCGTCCCCACCTGGTGACAACCGTCAATCCGGAGTTCATCGTCGCAGCTCAGACGGATGCTGCCTTCGCGCAGATCCTGAACCAGGCAGACTTGAACCTTGCCGACGGTCAGGGCTTGCTCTGGGCCGCACGCCTGCTAGGCGTATCCCTCACGGAGCGGGTAACGGGCGTGGATACCTTAGTCAGACTGGCCGAGTTATCAGCCAGGCAAGGATACGCCATCTATCTCCTCGGAGCAGCCGAGGGTGTTGCTGAAGCGGCGGCGCAGGTATTGAAGAGCCGTTTTCCCGGCCTGCGCGTAGTCGGCACGTATGCGGGGTCGCCCGCTCCTGACGAAGACGACGGAATCGTCGAGCGGATTCGCCGCGCCGATCCGCAACTGCTCTTCGTGGCCTATGGGGCACCCAGGCAAGAGCAATGGATCGTCCGCAACATGCCTCTGCTACAGGTTCCCGTGGCTATGGGAGTTGGCGGAGCGTTCGATTTCATCTCGGGTAAGACCCCTCGGGCACCCGCATGGGTGCAACGGTTGGGTCTAGAGTGGCTACATCGTCTGGCCCATCAGCCATGGCGCTGGCGCCGGATGACGGCCCTGCCCAGGTTCTGCTGGCTGCTGCTGCGCGAGAGCGCCAGATAGGAAACACAGAGGAAGGGAAACGCACCATGGATTTCACGACTCTCATCTGGCTCTTCGTGATCTTTGCAGCATTGACCCCTGCCCTACAGAGAAGATACCAGGAGGCGTGCAGACGGTTCGTCATACAGCGCTTCGAGAAGAAGCGCAACTCCCGCGTCATCACCCTGATTCACCGCCAGGAGACAATGAGTTTCCTGGGCATCCCGTTTTCTCGCTATCTTGACGTTGATGACTCCGAACAGATTCTGCGAGCGGTGCGCCTCACACCCGAGGACATGCCCCTGGATCTGATCCTCCACACACCGGGCGGGCTGGTGCTGGCTGCCGAGCAAATCGCGCAGGCTCTGGTACGGCACCGAGCGAAGGTCACGGTATTCGTGCCTCACTATGCCATGTCAGGTGGGACTCTTCTGGCCCTGGCCGCTGATGAGATCGTGATGGACCGTAACGCTGTTCTGGGCCCGGTGGATCCACAGGTGGGCGAGTACCCAGCAGTATCCATCCTCAAGGTTCTGGAGAGGAAGGACATCAACCAAATCGACGATGAAACGGTGATCCTGGCGGACATGGCCGGCAAGGCTATGGAACAGGTCAGGGACACGGTGAGAGAGATCCTGGAAGGTAGCGCTATGCCGGAGGCAGAGGCGCTTCGCCTCTCAGACACGCTGGCCAGCGGCAGATGGACCCACGACTACCCCATCTCCCTGGAGGAGATCCAGAAGCTGGGACTGCCCGCTCACGACGACATGCCCAACGAAGTGTACGCACTGATGGATCTGTACCCCCAAGCAGGAGGGCGTCGCCCATCGGTGCAGTACATCCCTACGCCTTATCAACCTCCAGAGAGGAAAGAAGGAGGCAAAGGAAAGAGAGGATGATCCCGCTCGGCGACAATGTCCCCTCCGAACGCACTCCTTTCGTCACCTACGCACTCATCGCCATCAGTGCGCTGGTCTTCTTCTGGGAGTTGCTGGTGGGTCCCTACGCGGAAGAGCTCATCTACGCGTGGGGCACCACTCCAGCCCACATTGTCCACTGGCAGCAGGACCCGTGGGTGCTGTCCACCCTGGTGACTTCGGTGTTCCTACATGGTGGCTGGCTGCACCTCATCGGCAACATGCTCTATCTCGCGGTGTTCGGCGACAACGTCGAAGGGATCATGGGCCACCGGCGTTTCCTGTTCTTCTATCTAACATGCGGCGTTGCCGCGAACCTGGCCCAGATCGCCATAGCGCCCTCCTCGACGGTCCCCGGCATCGGAGCCAGCGGCGCCATAGCCGGGGTGCTGGCTGCATACTTGCTGTGCTTCCCGAGGGCACGCGTGTTCGTGGGCATCCCTCTCTTGGTGTACATGGAGGTGATCGCCCTGCCTGCGATACTGGTGCTCGGATTCTGGTTTGTCGTCCAGCTATTCAATGGAGTCGCCACGATCGGCATGTCCAGCGAGGCGACCATGGGTGGGGTCGCGTGGTGGGCCCACATCGGAGGCTTCGCAGCCGGGCTGCTGCTGACCCCCCTCCTGCGTCAGCGCAGGCGCCAGCGCTTTCTGTACCTCGACACGATGGATCGCCGTTATCTACGACACCAGTAGCGTGTTGCGCACAGATCAGTTGCCAAGCCATTGCTCCGCTGCCAGGCAGGGTGAGAAGGGTTGCAGGATGGCACACGATGTGCTAGAATGAAACAGTAACCATCGCTGGGGCGTCGCCAAGCGGTAAGGCAGCGGCCTTTGGAGCCGCCATTCGGAGGTTCGAATCCTTCCGCCCCAGCTTCACAGAGGAGGCAAATAGCCCTTACTACGAGGCATTCGTAGTACAGAGCGTGATGGACGAGGACCCACCCAGTACGGGTAGTGACCAATTGCCGCTCCACGGCGGCTCAAGGCCGAGATACTCTCTCGCGTCCAGCGGACGCGGGGTGATCTTGGCTTTTTCGATTCGTGGGGAGGTTTCGTGACGGTTCAAGCTGTGATACTGTCTGGCGGTGCAGGCGAAAGGGCATTCCCCTTGAGCGCCAGCAAACCCAAGCCCATGTTCGAGTTGCTAGGGAGGCCGTTGCTGGCGTACGTGATCGACAACCTGAGCGCGGCGGGTATCCGGGACGTGATCATCGTCACCGGGCCTGACTCCCACGAGATTCGTGACTACTTCGGCGACGGTGGCAGTCTCGGGGCGCAGATACGCTACACAACGCAGGAACAGCCCCTGGGCATGGCCAACGCCCTCAAGGCAGCAGAGCAGCTTCTCGAAGACCGTTTCTTCATGCTAAACGGCAATGATGTCTTCGAACCACACCTGCTGAGCAAGGTCTTGGAAAAAGCGGAGCAAAGCGGTGGGGATATGGTGCTGGTGGGCCGTGAGATGGACCAGCCGTGGAAGTTTGGAGTCTTCGAGTTCACAAACGACAAGGTAACTGCGGTCGTGGAGAAGCCGCCCATGGGCCAAGAGCCCAGCAATATCGTGGTCGTCGGGGTCTATTTCTTCTCCAGGCTCATCTTCGATTACATAGACCGGACCCCACTCTCCAACTACCAGCTCGAGGCAGCGTACCAGGGCCTCATCGACGAGGGGAATGTGGAGTTCGTTCCGTACGATGGGGTGTTCGAGTCCTTCAAGTACCCGTGGGACTTGCTGACCATTAACGAGCATCTGATGGCCAGATTCATCACCGGGCCAAGGATCAGCCAGCAGGCCAAGATATCCGACAGGGCGGTCATAGACGGCAACGTGATCATCGAGGACGGCGTCAGGGTCTTGGAGAACGCCGTTGTTCGCGGACCGGCGTACATCGGAGCAAACAGCGTGATCGGCAACAACGTGTTGATCTGGAACCATACCTCCATTGCCGCCAACTCGGTGGTGGGCTTCTCCTCAGAGATCAAGCGCTCGCTCATAGCAAGCAACTGCTGGATTCACATGGCGTACGTGGGCGACTCCATCATCTCCGAGAACTGCTCCCTCGGCGCCGGTACCATCACCGCCAACTACCGCTTCGACGAGGGCCACGTCACCGTCGATGTGGGAGGAGAACCCATCTCCTCCGGTAGCGACAAGCTGGGCGCCATCATGGGGCCGGACTGCAAGACCGGTTGCAATGCGACCTTGATGCCTGGGGTCAAGGTGGGTCCCCACAGCATCGTGGGACCAGGCGTGGTGCTGCGTGACGACCTCCCACCAGATTCACTCATACTGGGACCAGCCCCCTACACGACGACCGAGAACGTCATCGAGCTCTCGGCTGAGGCCAAGGAGCACAAGATGAAGACGCTTCGCGAGAGAACGCGTAGCGAGTCAGAGACCTAGGAGAGGAGGTCCTCAACTGCACACGGAGAGTTCCATAGAATTGGTGTTGATTGGTGCATCATTGCTGCTCACCGCATTTGCAGCAGCTGCGGAGGCGGCGGTGGCGTCAGCCAACCCCTTCCGCGTGAAGAGAATGGCCAAAGACGAGGTGGCAGGTGCAGGTCGGGTGGACAGCATACTCGAGCGTGAGGAGTGGCACCTCTCGGCACTACTAATCCTCAAGAACTCCGCCCTTATCGTGGCCGCTTGCTTGACCTCGATACTGGGGCTCAGCTATGTACCGCAGTGGGGCATCGTCGTAGCCATCGTCTCCCTCACCTTGCTTGTGTTGTTCCTGTGTCGGCTCATCCCTCGGGCCTGGGCCATGCGAGACCCAGAGGCCGCCGCTCTCATGCTAGCCAGGCCGATAGAATTGCTGACGCTTGTGTTGTACCCCTTTGTCCGTGTTTTCAGAGCGTTGACCGAGTCCTTGATAGACGGGGCCGGACGCACGGAAATGTCGAAAGATGCCGCGGACATCGAGGCCGAGCTCCGTCTGTTCATGGATGCCGGTGAAGAGGAAGGGTACATCGAGGAAGACGAGAGGCAAATGATAGCCAGCATTTGCGATTTCGATGCAACCCTGGTCAGAGAGATCATGGTGCCGCGTATAGACATGGTTGCGCTGGAATTAGGGGCCTCGATCGAGGAAGCCCTGGACGTCATCGTGGAGACTGGCTACTCCCGGATACCCATCTACGAAGGTGCTATAGAAAGCATCATCGGCATTCTGAACGCCAAGGACCTACTCGCTCACCTGAGAGACAATGATACCTCGCAGCCAGGGCTGCGCGAGCTCCTGCGCCCCGCCCATTTCGTCCCCGAGACGAACAAAGTTGGTGAGGTTCTGGAAGAACTGCAAGGCGAGCGAATTCAGATGGCAATCGTTGTCGATGAGTATGGCGGGACCGCTGGACTGGTAACCGTGGAAGACGCCCTCGAAGAGATCGTGGGCGAGATCGAGGACGAGTACGATACGGCGGAGCCCTTCTGCGAGATGGTCAGCGAGAAAGAGGCCATCTTCAACGCCCGCATGGACCTGGACGACGTGAACAGGCTGATGAGGACGAGCTTACCCACGGAAGACACAGACACTCTGGGTGGTCTGATCTACTCCAAGCTCGGAGGCGTGCCCAAGGTGGGCGACGCGGTGACACTCGACGGAGTGAAGATAACCGTGCTGTCCCTGCTGGGTCATCGCATCAAGAAAGTAAGAGTCGTCAGAGATGAGTGATCAGGAATCGATTGCCGAGCTGATAGCCCTCGGCAAGAAGGCACGCGATCAAGCCTATGCACCCTACTCTCGGTTTCGAGTGGGTGCCGCGCTACGCACCGCTTCGGGGCGGCTGTACAGCGGCTGCAACGTCGAGAATGCCTCGTATGGGCTAAGCATCTGCGCCGAGCGAGTGGCCATCTTCAAGGCTGTATCCGAAGGAGAGCGCGAGTTCGAGGCCCTGGCCGTGGTCAGCGAGACCCTGGCTAGCCCCTGTGGAGCATGCCGTCAAGTCCTGGCCGAGTTTGGACTGGATACGATGGTGATCATTGCAGACCTGGACATGGGGCAACAGGTATCCACAGTGGGTGATCTCTTGCCAGCCGCGTTCACACCCTCCTCCCTGCCTCGACCTCAGGCGGGGAACCAGGAAGATGCCAGCTAGTTAGTGTCCTCTGCCGTGGCGGGAACTAGCCTCTCGCCGGTCGCCCAAGAGTACCGACACACAGCGGAGATGATAGAGATCCCGAGGACGTATCTCGCAGAGATGATCGACCACGCTCGCGGAGAGGCTCCAACGGAGGCCTGTGGTATCCTTGCCGGCAAGGAGGGTCGAGTGTTCAGGCTCTACAGAGCCAGGAACGCCGACCACAGCCCGGTATCGTACCGCTTGGACCCAGAGCAGCAGTACCGTATTTTCAAGGACATCGAAGTCAGAGAATGGGAGTTGGTCGGCATTTACCACTCGCACCCCTCCACCACCGCGATTCCCTCGGACGTAGACGAGAGGCAAGCGCGGTATCCAGAATCCTCCCATGTTCTGATCTCGCTGAAAGACCCGGACAACCCACAGGTCAGGTCCTTCCGCATCACAGAGGGGCGGGTCACAGAAGAGGACATCGTGGTCACTTGACCCAGGTTTGGCATACCGCTAGAATCTGTCTCGTCGCAGCCCCGAGTCCTCGAATCGCGAAAACGGAACAGGAGGTGACTGAAACAGGGGTCCGTCACGGTCGCATCGAGAGGCCAGCGCTTCCAGTTCAGGCCGTGAGTGGCGTCAAACGTGCCCTCTATCACGCACCCCTGGTCGCCGTCCATACCCACGACGCTGTGATAGAAACAACATCGACGACACGCCTCTCGAGTGTCCGCGCTACGCAGAACGGGTTGGAGACCCGCCTCCAGTGCACGAAAAGCATGGGTTCACTCTTAGAGGATCGCTCACGCGCGCGATGCAGGAATGGCGCTACCTGAGGCGGCGCCGGTGGACCCTGGAAGAAGTCGGGCGGTTCTGGAGCTCTGTCACTGACTACGACGACATCAATGAGAGTACATATTCCTATTACCGTCGCTTCACCAACTCGTTCGAGTTGGCAGGGGACCTGGTCGACCACGACAACGTCACCCTCGACATCCAGTCGCGAACGGGTCAGGGGACGGCTTTCTGGGCAGAGCGGGGGTACGTGCGTAAGGCTCACCTAGTCGACTTCTCAGACAAGATGCTCGCCATAGCATCCTCACGCCTGTCTGAGATGGGAATCGACTTCGAAACCCACCTAGTGCAGAGCTTCCCGCTACCGTTTTCCAGCAACACCTTTGACCTGATACTGTGCTACGAGACCATTGAGCACCTCTCGGAGCGAGACACGCTGGTGAGTGAATTGGCTCGCGTGCTACGGCCTGGACACTGGATCATTCTAACGTGTCCCAACCTCTTGTGGGAACCGGCTCACTGGCTGTCGGCGATCCTCGACCTCCACCACAGCGAAGGGCCGCACAGGTTCCTGAGGCGAGGCACCCTCTTGTCCCTCTTCGGATCGAATAGGCTGGAGATCGTCCGCGAGAACTCTACGATCATCTTGCCGTTCTCGTCCGCCTTGTCGGTATCCACCAACCAATTTCTGGAAAGCCAGCTTCCGGAGGACGTGAGACAGGTGATCGCTCTCCGCCGAAGCTTCGTACTGCGCAAGCCCGATGGCTGAGCAAGTGGTGTGAAGAGGGGAAGCAGGTCACGTCGGTCCCTGCCCTTGCTCCGGTGCACTGAGCCAGGGTTGACAGCACCGCGACCCGAGTACAGCGTGATCGATGCGCACTCGCAGGAGAGACGACCATGGCTCAATCTAGTGTGGTGGTGATCGGAGCAGCCAGTCTCGATACGAAAGGTCGGCCCAAGATGCCCCTCGTCGCGGGCACCTCAAACCCAGGCTACATACGTGTCAGTCCGGGCGGCGTCGGTCGCAACGTAGCAGAGAACTTGGCCAGACTGGGAGTGCCCACGGTGCTACTCTCCGCTGTGGGGGATGATTCGGTAGGCAGACACGTCCTTGACGCGACAGAGGCCGGAGGTGTTGACGTAAGCCGCGTGATCGTCTCCTCAGACCGCCCCTCGGCTACCTTCCTTGCGGTTGTTGATGAAAACGGCACCCCCGTCTTCTCTATCGACGACATGGCGATCATGAGTTTGGTCACCCCCAAGTATGTCTACGCCCACCGCGGGTGGATAAAGGAAGCCAGCATGGTTGTGCTGGACGCCAATCTCAGTCCAACTGCGATCAAGTCCGCAGTCGCTGCCGCGGCAAAGTGGGATGTTCCCGTCTGCGTCGATCCCGTCTCCGTGGCTCTGGCCCCCCGGGTGAGACCACACCTCTCAGAGCTGTCCATGATCGTCCCCAATGAAGATGAGGCCCAGGTGCTGTGTGGCCTGCCAGCGAGGGACAGGTTCGAAGCCACCGCTGCCGCACAGAAGCTCGTGGCCGATGGTGTGGGCATTGCGGTCATCACTCTGGGAGAGAAGGGGCTGGTCTACGCCACGTCAGACGAAAGCGGTTACGTCCCCGCCATCAACACAGAAGTGACTGATCCCACGGGTGGCGGTGACGCCCTCACTGGCACCGTGGTCTTCGGGCTGGTGAACGGCTTCTCAGTGAGCGAGGCGGTGCGTCTCGGCGTCTCTGCGGCGACCCTGACCCTGACCTGCACGGACACTGTCTCCCCCCACCTGAGTCTGGATGCGCTCTACGACCGTCTCATGATCTAGATGCCCTATTGTGGGCGGTGCTCGCCAAACAACCACGGGTTGGCACACACCGGGCCCATCTCTCCTCTTGAGGACCAGCCTTCCCAAACCGGCTCCCTGCCCACGCGTGATCGCGGATGCGTAGAGCTCCGAACAGGTGGATTGACGGCGCCGAAAGGACCATCCCGCATAGGTCGCCGCCTGTAGCGGCCGATGTGCAGTCGACAGGAATCTGCGTCCCATCTACTACCGAGAGTATCACCTCAGGATGCAGACCACGGTCCCAACCGCTTCTTCCCTTGTTTGACATGCCGCAAACACCATAGTATGATTGAAGAACCAACCGCGGGCTCAGCATCCTCGGAGTGAGCCCTTTGCCACGGCACCCTCATGCGCTTGGGCCCTGGACACACATCGAAGTCGATATTCATGCCAATGGACATGCTGGACTTGGCCTGGCGGTTCTTCAGCTCCCGAAGGTTGACCATCGCGCTCCTGGTCATCATGGTCCTCGTCCTGGCGTGCGGAGCCGTCCTGCCCCAGATGCCGGACGATGTGACAGTCGGTTCTCCCCAGCATGCCCGCTGGTATGCCTCGGTCCAGGCCCACTATCTACAGTGGGCCGATCGCCTGGACCAGCTAGGTCTCTTCTCGATACGTGACTCTCTGTGGTTGAGGACCCCCTTGGCGCTGCTGCTAGTCAATCTAGTGGTCTGCACCGCTGAACAGATTTGGACGATTCTACGCGAAGGAAAGCTTGGCCCACAGGAGTTTGCCAAGGCCTTTCCTCCAGACTCCGAGACTCACTCTTTCCTGTTCACCGGAGACGCACATTCGGCCTTGGGACGGTCGCGTCAGCTTCTCGAGACACATGGCTACAGGGTCCGCACACAGGAAGGCACCAGCGAGTCCCACCTGGCCGCACGACGCTTTCCCTCCTCCAGGTGGGGAATCGTACTCGCCCACGGAGCGCTGACTCTGATCGTGGCCAGTGCCCTGATTGGCGGACGCCTCGGTTGGCACGAGCGTGGGATCACCCTGGGCCCTGGTCAGGAGTACCAGGTCCAACATGCAGAATCCACGAGCGTGCGCCTGGAGGACTTCCAGGTTGAGCTCTACCCCGATGGCAGACCTCGCTGGTACAAGGCAGATGTCGCTCTCCTCGAGAGCGGAGCTGTGGCGACGAGCGCCGTCCTCACCGCGGGCGCTCCTCTCTCGTACAGGGGCATGTCCTTCCATCAGTTGTCGCACGGTCCCCTCGTCAGCATCAGGGCTTTGGATGCGGAGGGCGTACCTGTCACCCTACAGACGCTCGGGACCTCCAGCATGATCGTTGAAGAGGCCAGCCTCCAGCTCTCTGAGGACGAGAGGGAAGGGTACATAGCTGTGCCTGCCAGGAACTTGGTGCTGCAAGCGGTCTTGCAGCCAGAGCCGGTCTCGGGTACCGAGGACTCGCCTAGCCTACTTCTGCAAGCCTATCGGGGGGGCGCCACAGACCTCGTGTATAGCGAAACGCTCCGCGGCTCAGCACGCGTAGATATCGAGGGAGATACATACACCATAGAGTGGGGCCAGTATGCGATCATAGGCATAGCATCCGATCCGACCTTCTCTCTGGTCCTGCTTGGCGCGGTCGCACTGCTTGTGGGAATCATAGCCACCACGTGCCGTCGACCACGCTTCATCCGGGCAGCTTACACGGGCAAACAAGGTGTGGTGGAGATGCGACTCCTCTATAGGGGCTACGCAGGCGACATCACGGAGACCCACGACTTCGGCACCTTGATGGCGGAGATGGAGGAGGTCTGTCGTGGAGGCTGACAGGGTCCTATACTTCGCGGCCAGCTTCGCGCTCTTCGGCCTCGTCTTCCTGCAATGGGTAGCGCTCTACCGACCACGTCGGGTCACGAACAAGCTGCGCACGGGGACACATCTGCTGTTTCTCGGCATCCAGGGTGCGGCACTGGTTTGCTCTGTCGCCAAGTGGGGCCTTCTCGGGATGGCCCATCCGTGGCCCAGCACCATGCTGGTTGTCGAGGGTGCTCTTTTTCTGACCCTGCTGATAGACACACCCGGACCATCCACGGGCGCGGGTGCCGTTGTCGCGAGCCTCGCCTTTCTCGTGCACTCCTACGCGCTCCTGCTGGGTGTCCCACCAACAGAGACCCTGGAGATCTCCCCTTTCGCCCGGAGCATCTGGTACGCCATGCACGTGATGAGCGGCCTCATGGCTTGCAGCGCCTACCTCTGCGCTGGAGGAGGGGCCATCGCCTACGCTCTCTCGGGTCCATTCCGTGGAGCCGGACCCGTGCTGCGAGAGTTCTCGCCTCCCGATTGTCTGTCCTTCACCAGAAGGGCTCTAGTGCTGGCGTTCCCCTCGTTGAGCGCTTCCGCAGTCACCCAGGCCCTGTGGACTTACCTTGGCTGGGGTAGTTACTGGACCTGGCGTCCCGCACAGCTCTGGCTCCTTTTCCTCTGGCTGGTCCTCGCCATCACCCTTCACGTACCCACCATGCGGCCTCGCCTGCAACGGACAACAGCCTTCCTCTCGATCCTCGGCTGCCTCCTGGCCCTTCTGGGCCTGCCGCTCCTTGGCAGTGTACTGACTGCGGTCTGGTAGCACCGCTCGCCGGGGTGCATTCTCCAGGCCGGCCTGACCGGAGACGGTTCTGAGACAACTCGTCAGGCTCTCCCACCCAAGCCTCGTGGCCAGCAGTCACTCACTCCTGGAAGAGGGCGCTCGCCCCACTCCTACCAGAGGGCGAGTCCAGTGGCCTCGTCGTGGGTTCGCTCCGGCACGGGACCAGTCAGGGCCGTGATGGAGAACTCGCAGGCGAAGGCAACCGTCCCCTCCAGCAGATGCCCGCCAAAGCACCGTCCATCCCTGTCTGCCAGGATCACGTGGCAGTGAAGAAAAGTGTCACCATCCTTCCTGGAGATGTTGCCAGTGAGCGAAGCGATCTCCATTCCCTCGTCGAACCACGTCTCGCGGTATGCACGAGCCTCGCGGTCGTAGTACCCGACTCCGCCCCGCTCCACTGCGCCGAGCGCCTCGACCCAGCCCACCGCCACACCTTGGCGCGCGCAGAACTCGGTCAAGCTGCTCAACACGTCATCGCCCCGCTCTAGCCGGCCGAGCAGTACTCTCTGCCCATCGAATTCAAAGTATTTCACCATTGTACCTCCCGATCCACCCCCAGGGATCGCTTTCCTCCCAGGGTACCCGAAAACACCCGAACGTTCGCTGTCCTGGAAGAGTAGGTGGCCTCAACTCCGCCCACCGTTCACCTGGGCCTGATCACCAGCAGTCCTGACTGCGCCCCCTGCCCATTCGACCGCCAGGACGGGCCCTCTGAGGGCGGTGAGCTGCTCCAGCATCCGCGCAAAATGGTGCGGACGGCCGCTGGTGTAGAAGACATATCTTCCCATCTCTCTCTCTCTGAGAAGCCCGTCTTTCTTCAGTACTCGTGCGGTCTGTCGGGCGACGCCCAGGCTAGGATCGAGAATCTCCTCCATGAGGGGTCGAAGAAACGGATAGTGTGTGCACCCCAGCACCAATGAATCCACGCCTGCCTCAACCATGGGCGTCAGATAGGCTCTCAGCATCTCTCTCGTCGTGGGCGCTGCGACCAGTCCTGCCTCCACTTGCTCCACCAGACCCGGGCAACTGCGAGTCAGCTCGGCCACGCCTTTCGCGAACCGCTCGATCACGCTGGCGAAGAGAGCACCCTGAAATGTCACCTCGGTGGCGATCACGCCAACGATCTTGGTGCCTCAACGTTCGGCGGCGGCCTTCAACGCGGGCTCCATGCCCACGATGGGCACCTCGAAGCTCTCACGAAGGTAGTGCAATGCAGCAGCGGACGCGGTGTTGCAGGCCGCGACGATGATCCAGGCACCCTGCGACACCAGAAAGTGAACTATCTCACGCGCGAGCTCTCCTATCTCCTCGTGCGTGCGGCGCCCGTATGGACAGTGGATCGTGTCCGCGAAGAATAGCACGTCTTCGTGAGGTAGCTCTCTGACGACCTCCTTCATGACTGATAGGCCGCCCACACAGGAGTCCAAGATTCCTACAGGGCCTTTGTGCTCACCCATCTGCCTCACTCCGAGCACAACCTGTTCCCCGCACCAGAGTATTATGCCTAGCATAGGGCGTCTTGTCAAGACTTGCTTGCCCACTGGAAATCCCGTAGAATGGAGAGATGGAGATTACGCATGAGCTCACGCTCCGGCAAGATACTCGTAGTGGATGATGATCCAATTGTGCGCGAAGTTGTCTCTGAGTCCCTGGAGGCAGAGGGACTCAGTGTCATCTGTGCCCCAGACGGCCAAGAGGGATTGAGGCTAGCCAGACAAGAGAAGCCCGATCTGGTGCTGCTCGACGTTCGCATGCCTCGCATGGACGGGTTGGAGCTCTGCCGTCAACTCAGGCGTGGGTTTCTGACCTCGACCATACCTATCATCATGTTGACCTCCCTCAACGGGACCGCGGACAAGGTCGAGGGCATGCGGATGGGGGCGGATGACTACGTGACAAAGCCTTTTGACCCACAGGAACTCATCGCTCGTGTCTCCACTCACTTGCACCGAACGGAGCGAGACATACAAACGAGTCCTCTTACTAGGCTGCCGGGCAATCTTGCCGTCGAAAGGGCCATTCGAGACAGACTATCTGCGGGTGGGCTGTTCGCCGTCTGCTACTTCGATCTGGACCATTTCAAACCCTACAACAGCAGGTACGGTTTCGTGGCCGGAGACCTGGTGATACAAATGCTGAGCGACCTGATAGTCGGGGCGGTCCTGGAGCATGGAAACGATGATGACTTCGTAGGCCACGAGGGCGGCGATGATTTCGTGGTCGTCACCACACCCGACAAGGCCGAGGCCGTCTGCAAGACCGTCATAGCAACTTTCGACGAGATGATCCCCCAGCACTACAACGATCAAGATCGAACGCAAGGGTTCTCCCTCGGCCGAGACAGACAGGGAGTAGAGGTCAGTTTTCCGCTGATGAGCGTTTCTGGCGCGGTTGTCACCAACCATCGCAGAACTCTTATGCACCCCCGCCAAGTGGCCGAGATAGCTGCCGAGGTACTCTCGTACGTCAAGACCGTGGAAGGGAGCAACTACCTCTTCGACAGACGGGGAGACAACGCAGAAGGACCACCCCAGGAGGTGTGATCGCACGAATGCCCATTTACGAATACGAGTGTCAGTCCTGCGGGAGAAGATTCGAGGTATTCCAGCACTTCTCTGATGAGCCAGTCGAGACCTGCCCAGAATGTGAAGGACCGGTTCGTCGCCTCATCCAACCAGTGGGTATCATCTTCAAAGGATCAGGGTTCTACGTGACGGACAACCGGCAACTCCCGGCGGGGGAGGCAGCCAAGGAGCTACCAGGAGGGGATGGTAGCAAGAAAAAGGAGAAGGAGAAAGAAGCAAGCAGCGCCAAGGATTAGGCTCGATGCCGGATGCGCCGCTAGAGCTGAAACTGACCGGTGGCAGGCACCACCTTGTAGTGGTAGTTGCGTACGTAGCCGAGGAGCTTTGCCTCCAGGCCCTCCCAGCCCTCGCTTTCCAGAATGCCTATCATCGTCTCGCGATCTTTGGCGATGCCTCCTGCCAGCACCTGAGGGCCGTTCCCAACCACCGTATACCACGCTTCGGTGGGCTGGATCCCCAGCTCCATCATCTGCGGGGTGAACTCTCGGCTCACAAACTCCATGTATTCTGCTTCTTTGCCGGGCCTGATGTCCCAGCTCATGAGCAGCTTGATCATGGTTCAGCCTCTTTCCAAACTACTTGCCCACACCTACAAGCATACCAGATAGTGTTCGCCCGGTCAAGTCCTGCACGAGAGCGCTGAGGTCGAAGAGATGCGTGTAGTAGTTCAGCGAGTCAGCAAAGGCTCCGTCTCCGTGGACGGCGAGGTCGTGGGGAGCATCGACCGGGGCCTGGTCCTGCTCGTCGGCGTGACCCACGCCGATGGAGAAGATGAGGCCAGGTTCCTGGCGAAGAAGATCGCCAACCTGCGCATCTTCGCGGATGACGAAGGCAAGTTCAACCGTTCGGCGCTGGACGTGGGCGCTGACGTACTCGTCGTTTCCCAGTTCACGCTGTACGGTGATGCACGGAAGGGACGTCGTCCCAGCTTCGTCAAGGCAGCCCAACCTGAGGTCGCCGAGCCGCTGATAGAGAGGTTCGTGTCTTTCTTGAAGGAGGAAGGCCTGCGGGTCGAGACCGGGGTCTTCGGCGCCATGATGCTGGTGGAGATTCACAACGACGGCCCCGTCACCATCATCCTCGACAAGTAGCTCCAGTTGCCTCCACCACTTGCCTCACCGACTCAATACCCTCCTTGATGAAGCCATCGCTTGCTGGGTACTGCGGCGAGTGCTCGAAGACTATGGTCAGATCGTTCCTCCGCCCCGCGAGCACACACCCTAGGATGGCAACCACGTCCGCCCACCCTTCCTCGGGCAGTTGCGAGGGGTTGACCGGTACGTGGTGGTACTTGCGGTACATCTCCGGCGTTGCGTTGTAGACATGCAGAATGGTCGTGTACGGCGCGAGTGCAGTGGAGAACTCGAGCGAGTCGAACCCCGAGTAGATAGACATCAGATGCAGATGCCCGATGTCCAAACAGAACTCCAGACGCGGGTGAGCCTCCATCACCTCCACGAAGGCCTCGAACTGGAAGAAGTAGGGATTGGGCCCCACATTCTCGAGGACAAAAGGGATGCCTGACTCCTGACTCCACGCCGACAGAAGATCGCAGCTATTGTGGGCTAGCTCGATTATCGTGTCCTCACTGAGCATGGGCCGGGGCTCCCAGATCACTGAAGGTATGTGCCCAATCACGTACTCCGCACCATACCTGACCGCGGTCTGCATCGTGCGATACATGGAATCGAGAGTCCGCCAACGTTTCTCTTCATCGGGATCGGTCAGGAAGGGGAAGTCGTCGGATGGCAGGCGGGGCAACGGGTCGTGGAACCCATAAGTCAAACCCCTGCCCAACGCGAACTCCATGACCAGAGGCAGCGTATCCTCGTCATAGAAACCGATCTCGAGCTTGCGGAAGCGCCCCAACTCCAGCAGATGGTCCAGCCGCTCCAGATCGGCGCGAATGGACGAAGTAGAGATAGAGAACTCGATCATACGTCGAGATTCTATCACAGCTTGCGCTGGAGGGACAGGAAAAGCGTGTTCGCGGCTGAGATGGATGCCCGCCGTTCACGTGAACTGGTCCCGCCGTGAGCGTCTTCTCTCCGCCATGGACAGACGGAAGGCGTCAAGAAAGCGGGCACGGCCCAGGTGTGCGCGGCCGATCCAGGCCCCAGTCGCCGTGGCCCACCGCTCGATGTGACCTCCTGCGTGACCTTGCCCGGGCCCTAGACGCCGCTCAGGATGACCTCGGCCCCGGCTCCGCTCTCAATCGCCAACGACCTCACACAAGTGCTTGCCCCAGTATCGTATGGGGCTTATAATCCTGCCCACGAATCTGAACTGGAGTAACATCCATGTGTGCCGAGGCCGCTCGAACCTTCTGTCAGATCTGCCGCGCCGAGTGCGGCATGATCGTACACGTTGAAGCTGACAGAGTCGTCCGAGCGGAAGGTGACCCCGAAGACCAATGGAGCCGGGGCAAGCTGTGCGTCAAGGGTCGCCATGCGCCACAGATTCTGTACGCCCAGGATCGCCTGCTCCACCCACTGATCAGAAAAACGAAGGGCGGTGCCTTCCAGCGTTCCTCCTGGGAAGACGCGATAGACTTCATCGCCGACAAGATGGAGAAGATCAAGGAACGGTACGGCCCTGAAGCCTTGGTCTTCTACCATGGCACCACCGCAAAGGTGCTGGATGAGGCTGTGCTCCGCCGCCTGGCCAAGCTCTACGGCACGCCAAACGTCACCGGGACCTGGTCCGTCTGCGTAGGACCCAAGATCCTGGCCTACAACAACACCTTTGGCCGCCCGCCTATGCCCTGGTGCGACCTCGAGAACGCCAGCTACATTGTACTGTGGGGCACCAACCCGCCCGCTACCCACATGCATCGCTATCACGGAATCAGCACCGACATCATGACCGCGCGGAGGAGAGGGGCCAGGCTGGCGGTCATCGACCCGCGACGCACACCCATCGCTGTCAAGGCCGATCACTATCTCCAGATCAGGCCAGGCACCGATCTCGCGCTGGGCCTGGCGATGATCCAGCACATCATAGAGAACGACCTGTACGACAAGGACTTCGTGGCGGCTCACACGTATGGTTTCGACCGCTTGGCCGAGCACGTCGCCCCCTACACTCCTCACTGGGCACAAGAGATCACCGATATTCCTGCTGCGTCCATAGAGCAACTGGCGGAGGACTTTGCCCGCTCCAAGCCCGCAACTCTGGATAGACGGCAAGGAGTACAGCACTGCCGGAACGCTACCCAGACTCTGCGGGCCATGGCCATACTCATGGCCATCACTGGGAACGTGGATGTGCGCGGGGGGCTGATGCTTACACCCTATCGTAGCCTCAAGAGCCTCCCTGTGCCTGATGACCTTCCCCAGCCAGCGAAAAGCTTCTGGCGGGACAGATACCCCCTGGCTAGAGACGCCAGCGCCATGCTCCCTGAGGTCATCCTGACCGAGAACCCCTACCCCGTTCGAGGCCTGGTCGTCATCGAGGGCAACCCCATGTCCTGCTTTGCCAACACGGGCAAAGCACACCAAGCCCTGACCAGCCTTGACCTGCTCGTTGTTCACGACCTATTCATGAACGAGACAGCCGAACTCGCCGATGTGTTCCTTCCAGCGTGTACCTTCCTCGAGAAGGGAGAGATCAGTGTCCAATCTCTGAGAACAGACTACCCGGTGCGGACCAGGATGCCGGTGGTCCGGCCCCTTGGCCAGTCCCTTCCCGAATGGAAGTTCTTGTCCATGCTCGGTCAGAGACTGGGCTACGAGCAGTTCTTCCCCTTCATCAGCGACGAGGAGGTCATTGAGGCGGTGCTCCAACGAGCAGGCTGGACCGGACACGAGCCGGCCACGCCTGCGGTCAACGGTCGCGCGCTCGAGAAGGGCTTCACCACACCCTCGGGCAAGATCGAGCTCTACAGTGCGGCGTTGGAGGAGCAGGGGTTCGATCCCCTGCCCACCGCCCCATTGGAGTGGCCAAACGACGACGCCTATCCATACTACTTGATCACTGGAGCCAGAGTGCCGCAGTTCTACCACTCCCAGCAGCGCAACATCCCCAACCTTCGCAGGGCGCATCCCGAGCCTCTGGCCGAGATGAGCCCCACCCTGGCTTCGGACATAGGCGTGAGCGACGGGGACGAGGTGAAACTGGAGACCACGGTCGGCGCTGCTGTCTACAGGGCCAAGGTGGTTGACGGCATACATCCCCGCACAGTGTCCATCCCCCACGGCTGGACCGGTGCGCACAACGCCAACTGGTTGATCGACGATCTCTCCTGCGATCCTTTGGCCGCCACACCTCCCTTCAGAGACATGCACTGCCGGGTAGAGAGGCTTTAGGAGACCATGCACCGACTCAGAGGCTATGACCACCGCCATGTAGTGCCCTCTCTCGAGCACGGAGACTCGTTCAAAAGAGCCGTCTTGATCCTGCTGATCCTCGGCGTCCTGCTGAGGATAGCCTTGATGCCCATCGCCTTCCACCCGGACCTCTTCTGGATCACGTATCACGCGCAGAACCTCGCCCTGCATGGACAGGTTACGAAAGACCTGTCCGTACAACCGCTCCCTCAGCTTCTCTACGCGGCTACGATATTGCTCTTCCAGTCGGTCCTTTCTCCGGCTGAGATCGTGTGGCCTGACGAGTGGGCACTCCTGGATCAGGAGGAATACCAGGGGGCCTTCGAGTTGCGTATGCAGATCGCCGAAGCGCCTAGGATACACCTTACCCTTTTTGTACTGAAGCTGCCCCACCTGGTATTCGACCTGGCCTCTGCCTTCATCCTCCTCGCCCTGCTGAGGAGGCGTCCCAGGCAGGCCATCCTTGCTCTTGCGTTCTGGCTATTCAACCCCATTGGCCTGTATGTCTCCTACCTCTACGGACGCTACGACGCCGTGGCTGGCTTCTTCGTCCTGTTGAGCCTCTATCTCTTCCAGAGAGTCCGACCCTTCTCTTCCCTTGGTGCACTCGTGCTTGCTTTCGCCAGTCGGATCATGGACGCGGCCCTGCTGCCCTTCTTCCTCGTGGGCGCCTTCCGACAACTCAGGAGGCAGAAGCGGCTTGTCCTGGGCATGGTGGTCGCTCTGGCGGTCGTCTTGCTGACCGTCCTATCGGGGGCCATGCCGCGGCTTCTGACGTTGTTGGACCGTGTCCACGGCCAGTTCCTGCTCGCGGCGAAGCTCCCCATCATCCTTCACGATGAATTGGTGCTCTTCGTCATCGGCTATGCCATTCTGTTCTTCAGCAGCCTGGAAAAGGACCTGTCCTCATACACGGTGCTGCGCAAGTACTCCCTCATGGTCTTCTTGGTTCTGTTCTCCATCTCCTTCTTCAACCCCCAGTACTTCTTCGCACTTCTGCCCCTTCTGGCCTTGGAGATCGCTGAGCAGCCTGATCTCGTGTGGTTTCATCTGGTCCAGGTTGTGGGCTACGCCTTCTATCTCCTCAACTGGAGCTCGCAGACTACCTGGTGGCTTTTCCTGCCGCTGAATCCATCCTTCTTCTCACAGCTTCCAGCGCCCGAGTCGATCATTGAGACGTTCATCAACTACAAGGCAGTCATTGCCATCTTCCGGAGCCTACTGACGGCGGCCTCCCTGTGGATGACCTATCGCATCTACAGAACCCTCGGCACAGGCGAGGAAAAGGTACGCTGATCGCCAGGGCAGTGCGCGCGCAGACGCCCATCGGAAGCCTACCACTGCTGCTCCTGCTGGCGACGGTGACGCTGGCCCGCCCCTACATCGCTCCCAGCGAGGAACTCTCCGCCTCCGCGTTGCCGCCCATCGACGACAAGGCGCTGGGCTCGCCTCCGACGGAAACCACCTGGCACCTCCCCGACTATCCCCTCATCGATGCTATGCGAGAGAGTATCCTTCATACTTTTCAGCTCTGCGAGACGGAGTTTGAAGGCGCAGACGGGACAGTCACCGGGCTGATGCCGGCTCGGGAGTACGGGATGATCTACGTCCGAGACACCTCTACCATGATGCCGGCGGTCTCCTACTTCTATGGCGACGAATACCTCAGAACACCGGTGGAGGAGTTCCTGCGCAGGCAATATGCGACTGCCACCAGCAGCGAGGATGGGCACGTGCCGGGCGAGGGAGCCATCAGCGGCGTCATAGCGCCTGACCACCACATCGACAAAGCCACGGCTGTCTCGGACGAGGAGGTCCACCTCATCCACGCCGCGTACCAGTATCACAAGACGGCAGGTGGCGCCGACTGGCTCCAGAAGAGGTTAGCAGGCGAGACGGTCCTTTCTCGCCTGAATGATGCCCTAGACTGGCTTTACACGCACCGGTACGACAGCACTTTCCGGTTGATCAAGAGAGGCCACACCACTGACTGGGGAGATGTGAAGTTCGAGCCCTCCGCCGATCCCACAGACCTCGATCCAGCGACGGACCACTGGACGTGCTCCATCTATGACCAGGCTCTCACCTATCGTGCCCTCATCGAGCTGGCCGAGATGAACGAGACACTCGGTGCCTCTGCGAGGGGCGACGACCTCCGCCACCGCGCGGAGGAGCTACGCCGGGCCACCAACGAGCAACTGTGGAACGATGATGGAGGCTTCTACCTGCTCCACGTACACGTCACCCCCCTAACCCATCCCTTTCCCGAGGATCAGATGGTCAGCATCTCCAATGCGGTCGCCGCCTACGTGGGCCTCAGCGATCCTGCGCAGACCGACGACGCTCTGCTCAGCCTGGAGCGTGCACGCCTCTCCGCCGGCGCCAGGAAACCTGGGCTGAGCATCTATCCGCCCTATCCGCCCGGCTTCTTCGCTCATCCGCAGATGTACAGTGGAGAGTATCAGAACGGCGGCCTTTGGGACTGGTGGGGCGGCGTACAGATGACGGCAGAGTTCGAGAACGGCCATTCCACGCTAGCCCGGGCGCACCTCAATCTCGTGGCCCAGGATTGGGCCTTGCACCCACAAGAGATCTACGAGTGGCAGGCCCTGTCCACCGGTGCAGGTTGGGGATCACACAACTATGGCAGCGGGGCAGCTAGCGTGGGAGAAGCCATCATACGGGGGCTCTTCGGAGTCACCATCGACCAAGACGGGGTCGCCATAGAGCCTCGACTCTCCAAACACGACGGCCAGATACGCGTCATTCAGCCAGCCACCGGGCTCTACGCCTCCTATGACTACAGGCACGAGCGCGATTTCATCGTCCTTGACTACGGATCGAACCATCCTGGCCCCATCCCGGTCGCGGTTCTCCTGCCCCGAGGAAGGACGATAGAAGAAGTCTCCATAGATGGTCAGAGGGTATTCCACCACATGGAGACCTTGCTCGACGACAGCTATTGCGCTTTCCAGGGTCCCTCAGGAGTTCACCGGGCGGTGATTCTCTTCACGAGTCGGATAGGACTCGCCGAGTCCCGTACTGCTTCTGGTAGTAGCTACGATACTCGCCCGTCTTGAGCTTTTCCCACCACTGGCGGTTCTCGGCATACCAACGCACAGTCCCCTCGAGTGCCTCTGCGAAGGCATGGCGCGGCCGCCATCCCAGCTCACGGATCTTGCTGGAATCGAGAGAGTATCGCCGGTCGTGCCCGGGTCGATCCTCGACGAAGTGGATGAGGCTCTTCGGCTTGCCCGTCTTCTCCAGGATGCCCTCCGTGAGTTCGAGGTTCGTCAGTTCGTGGTCGCCACCGACGTTGTACACCTCGCCATCCTGGCCCTCGTGCAGCATCAGATCGATCGCTTCACAATGGTCCAGAACGTACAGCCAATCCCGGACGTTCAGTCCATCTCCGTAGAGCGGCAGTGGCAGGTCATCTAGCGCGTTGGTGATGAAAAGGGGAATCACCTTTTCAGGATACTGATAGGGACCGAAGTTGTTGGAGCCGCGCGTAATGACCACAGGAACGCCGTAGGTCACGTGATAGGCGCGACACAAAAGGTCGCCCCCAGCTTTGGTGGCCGAATAGGGACTGTTGGGGAGCAGATTGTCAGTCTCCACCGACGACCCTTCGGTGACGCTTCCGTATACCTCGTCCGTAGACACGTGGAGCATTCTATGTAGTCCGAACTTCCTGACGGCCTCCAGTAACACGTGTGTGCCGTAGACGTCCGTCTGGATGAAGCTCCCCGCCTCATGAATGCTGCGATCCACGTGTGTCTCGGCCGCGAAGTTGACTATGGCCTCGATATCGTGTTCTTGAACGACTTGGTCGACCAACTCCATGTCGCAGATGTCGCCGTGGACGAAGCCGTACCTCCGGTCATCCGCCACATCCCGGAGGTTATCCAGATTGCCGGCATAGGTCAGCTTGTCCAAGACAACGACTTCGACGTCCGGACGCTTTTCCAGAACGTGGTGCACGAAGTTGCTGCCGATGAAACCGGCACCGCCCGTGATCAATAGGCTCTTCAAGATCCGAGACCTCCCTCAAGTGAGAACCGGACAGAGCTACAGCCTGGTGCCTCGACGGGTGTAGGCCTCCCTCATCATGTCCCTCACGTCCTGCAAAGTCAGCAAGTACGTCTCGGTCTTCTTCTCGCCCCGAGGTCCGCCCGTACTGGACTTGCCTTGCAGGATCAAGCCATCCTCCGTTTCGATGATTCGGACCTCCGTGAAGCCATGTTCGTCGACGTAGTGGCCGATCGTCCTCAGAACATCCTGGTAGTCTGTCTTGAGCATGCCCTGGAAGAGCTTCTGCATCTATCCTACCTCTCCAAGCCGGCGGATTCTCGTCACAACTCGCGTATCATCTGATCCAGTTCTTCGTGGCTCAGCACCCTGGTTCTCGAGACCAGGTTGAAGGCATCTCGCGTACTCAGCAGGGCTCGGCCCTGTAGCACTATGCCTCCCTCAACCTCCAGGATGCAGACGTCGCGCAGCCTCTGTTTCTCCGCGAGGCGGCCTATAGCTTGGAGGGCCCGCTCGTAGTTAAGGCTCTTGGCCCCTGGTGGGCTCGCCATGTTACTCCCTCCCTCGAGACGAGGCACGCACTACCCTACCTAGCTTGGAGATCGCCTTGCGAGGCGACGCATAGCGACCCAGGACGTACCTCGTCTTCCGACCGACTCCGTTGCGCAGCTTTCTTCGCTGTGATTCCGCCAGAGCCCACCGCAGAAACTCGGGGTCGTGCCCCCTGATCTTGGGCTCCGTCGGGTTTCGGCTGTAGCCGTCGTGGTCCTTAACCAGGGACAGACCGTGTTCCATGCAGTAGTCATACAGATCATTGCCTGGATAGGGAGTGTAGTAGGCGGGGCTATAGTAATCGGGATCAATCTCCCGCAGCATACTGATCGTCTCTTTGATCTCCTCTTCGGTCTCCGTCGGCAACCCCAGCATGTAGTTGGCCCAAATGCGAATGCCGTACTTCCGGCAGATGCGCGCCGCCTCCAGGTTCTTCGCTCTGGTGGTGCCCTTGCGGATGAATCTGAGGACGCGATTGCTTCCGCTTTCGAAGCCCAGGAAGAGCCCGGCCAATCCAACTTGTGCCATGCGCCTGATCATGTCCTCATGTTTCACCACATGATCGACGCGCGCCTGGCACCAGAACGGTCGTCTGAAATCCTCAGCCTCGTAGCGATCGCAGAACTCGGTCACCCACGCTCGATCCTCGGTGAGACAGTCATCGTGAATCATCAGGGTGTTGAAGTGGTACTTCTCGCGCAGCTCCCTCAACTCACCGATGACGTGCGACACGCTCCTTCGTCTCACGCCCTTTCCGAAGAGGATGTCCTCACCAGGCTTGCAGAAGCTACAGTTGTAGCGGCACCCACGGCCAGCGATGATCGTGACGAAGGGTGGCAACGTTTCCTCAGATAGCGGGGCCTCCGGGGAATCATAGTCGTAGCCAGCCTTGCGCCACTCGTTGAGGTAGAGGTCTCTGTCCGCGTAGGGTAGCTGATCCAGATCCGGCCTTTCTCCCTGGATCACCCTTTCCACCTGCTCGCCACGCTCGAACTTGCGGAGCATCTCTACCAAGGTGATCTCTCCCTCTCCCAAGACCACGTGATCTACGAGAGGGTTACTGAGCACTTCCTCGGGAGACAGAGTGGGGTGAGGTCCACCGACGACAACTATCGTTTCGGGACTGACTTCCTTCAGCAGTTCGATGCCCTTCATGGCAGGATTGAAGTCCACACTGAGCATCCCGAACCCCGCCACCTCTGGTGCCCGGCTTCGTAGCTCCTCGCGGTAGTGGTCCCAGTCCCGCAGCGCCCTGCGGTCTAGTAGGTTCACTTCGTGACCGGCACCCTTGGAGCAAGCCGCGAGCAACGCTAACCCATGCCCAATCCAGCCCCCCGACATGCCCTTGCCGGCGCTGTGGAAGCCGTTTAGGCCACCCCCGCTACTCACCAATGTGACTTTCACCTGGCTCGCTCTTCCCCTGCTCTGGATGCGTCCATTACTCGCTCGACGGGGTCTCCGCTACGCCTCAGCGTACTGCGAGCGACTGGCCCACAGTATGCTATAGAATCCCGACCTGGCTGTTGTCACCTATGATCATCCTGTAGGCCTTTGGCCTAAGCGGGGAGCGGCAGATCTCGACGTTTCGGCCTATGACGCTATCCTCGATGCGAGCCCCGATGTTCGTGATGCGGGAGTTCTCCAGGACGATGCAGTGCTCTATCTCGGTGTTCTCGATGAGCACGTCGTGGTAGATGGCCGTGTACGGTCCAATGTAGGCATCCACGACCCGGCTGTTCTCTCCGATGATCATCGGCCCACGGAGGGTGCTATTGACGATCTGCGCGCCGCTCTCGATCGTGATACGCCCCGAAAGGCTGGACTTCTCATCTACAGTGCCCAGGTTCTGGGGCTCCATAGTCTCCAGGAGCAGCCGGTTGCAGTCCAGCATGTCTCCCGGCTTGCCCGTGTCGATCCACCATCCCTCGTGGATGTAGGGATAGACCTTGTAGTCGTGATCCACCAGGAACTGGATGGCGTCCGTGATCTCCAGTTCTCCCCGCCACGAGGGCTTGATGCTCTTGGCTGCCTCCAGTATATGCCGGTCAAACATGTAGATGCCGACCAATGCCAGATCGCTCGGCGGGTCCTTGGGCTTCTCGATCAGCCGCACTACCTGGCCGTTTCTCAGTTCGGCCACACCGAAATGCTGAGGATCAGCAACTCTGGTGAGGACGATTTGCGCGTTCCAGTCGCTCTCGGCAAACTCCCGGACCAGATTCGCGATCCCCCCCTCCAGGACATTGTCTCCCAGGAACATCACGAACCTGTCGCCCGCCAGGAACTCCTCGGAGATAAGCACCGCATGAGCCAGGCCGAGCGGGGCTTCCTGTTCGATGTAGGTGATCGAGGCCCCCCATTGCGAGCCGTCGCCCACTCTCTCCATGATCTCGGCTGCTGTATCTCCGACCACGATGCCGATGTCCGTGATACCGGCCTCCACAATGGCGTCTACGGCGCGAAACAGGACTGGCCTGTTGGCCACAGGAACGAGCTGCTTCGCGCTGGTATACGTGATGGGGTACAGGCGAGTGCCTTTGCCCCCGCTGAGGATCAATGCCTTCATCACTCCCCCGTTGTCTTCCGCTCTCAGCGGCCCTTCTTCTCAGCGTAGTAGCTATAGTAGCTGGTGTCCAACTTGACGTTATTGAGCACTGCCCCCACCAGATGAGCATTGACCTTGTCGAGCAAGGCTTTGGCCTTCTGCGCGTGTTCCCTCTTGGTGCCGCCCGCTTTGACCACAAGCAGCACCCCGTCAACTCTGGAAGCTAAAACCGCTGCATCGGTTACTGCGATGATCGGCGGTGCATCGAACAGGACAACGTCGGCTCGCTCGGACAGCGCGGCTATGATCTCCTGCATACGACGCGAGCCCACCAATTCCGAAGGATTGGGAGGAAGAGGGCCACTGGGCAACAACAGGAGACCCGGCACCCCAATCTCGAGTAGAGGGGGCTGGCTCATCGCCTTCTCGTCCACGACCATCGTGGTCAGCCCCACGTCGTTGCTTTGGCCAAAGATCTCGTGTTGTGAGGGGCGCCTCAGATCGCAATCCACAAGAATGACCTCCTTCTCAGCCTGCGCCATGGTGACCGCCAGATTGGCCAGGGTGGTCGACTTGCCCTCCTCAGGCCCAGGAGACGTGACCACCAGGGTCTTGAGCGGCTTGTCCAGGCTGGAGAACTCAAGGTTAGTCCGCAACGTGCGATACGCCTCGCTGACAGGAGACCGAGGCGTCGTAAGCGTGACCAGACTACTCGAGCGATCATCTAGGACCATGACTTCAATCCTCCACTGTCCGTGCGCGGTAGCTGATTATATAGCCGCGCCCACATCGCTGCAAACAAGTGCTGAGGGACTTGGCCACCAGGAGGCTGAAACCCACTCCAGCTACCTGGGCCAGGGCAAGGCAAGAGATCTGCTCCTGGCGTTGGATCCTCGCTTGCTCTCGCCAGAGCTCATGGTAGGAATGGAGCCCAGGACTGGCACGCCCACGAAGCGCTCCACATCGTCGCTGGACCGGAGTACGTCCGACTGAAGGTACTCCAGCCCGAAAGCCAGCAGCAAGCCGACTAGGAGACCCAGCACTCCTCCAGCTACAGCAAGAGTTTTGGTCTTGGGCCAGTGCACCCACCCATACCTGGCGTCCTCCAGGATGAGTATGGTCACCCGGTCCGCCCGGTCAATGTCCAGAATCTGAGCCGCGTGATAAGCGACGAAGTGCTGGGCGAAGGCGCTTGCCACAACAGCCGCTTCTTCAGGATTGGGCGCATCCGCGTCGATCTGGATCAGGAAATCCTCCGGTATGGGGGCCACTGTGACTCTGGCCAACAGCTTGTCGGTACTTACGTCAAGCTGTAGCTCGTCGATCACCTGCTGAGCCATGGAAGTGGTGTGAATCTGGTTCGCGAACTGTCTGAGCAATTGCTCCGCAGCAAGGGTCAGCCCATAGTCAAACCGCGCCGGGATCACCTGAAGCACGGCCGATGAGCGATAGGTAGGCGCCCGCACCTCGCTGAAAACCACCGCACTGGTCACCGTCACTGCCAAGGTCAGTGCTATGATCCACCACTTCCCGACCAACACTCTCAGGTACTGCTTCAATTCCATACTCGCCTCCTGGCGAAAAGATGGGGCTGGCCCCTCAAACCGCCCACGGGGGGCCGGTCATCCATCGAGCTATTCTACCATAACTACCTCGTCGCAGCAAGACTCGCACGCAAGGAGAGATCACAAGGACCTGTATGAGAAGGATGTCTGGTCGCGTCCCCGACCAGACACCTGCGGTCTCACGCGCGCTCGCCCGAAGACAATCCTGAGGCGCATCTCCGCACCCCGGCGTCTGCAATACAGTTGACAATATGGCCACTCGTGCGTACAATTATGTATGGCATACGTGTTCGTATGGCCTGACAGTGCCGCGAAGCTAGCAGAGTAGACGCAGATGACCATCCCCAACATCAAGGAGACACTCAGTTCCATACCCGCGCGGCCGGGCGTGTACTTGATGAAAGGAGAGACCGATGAAGTCCTCTACGTGGGCAAGGCGGTCAACCTCCACAATCGGGTACGCTCCTACTTCCATGCTTCCACTGCCCACGCTCCCAAGGTCCAGCGCCTGGTAGAGAGTGCGGCTGACCTGGATTTCTTCGTAACGGACTCGGAGCTGGAAGCGCTCATCCTCGAGTGCAATCTGATCAAGAAGCATCGTCCTCGCTACAATGTCCGCTTGAAGGACGACAAACGTTACCCGTACATCAAGATCACCTGGCAGGAGGACTATCCGCGCGTCCAGGTCGTGCGGCGGATGCAGAGGGACGGCGCCCGATACTTCGGCCCCTATGCTTCAACCTCCGCCATGCGCCAGACGCTTGATCTACTGCGGCGCATCTTCCCCTACCTGACCTGCAGCCGGACGATAACGGGAACGGATGATCGCGCCTGCCTCTATTATCACATCAAGCGGTGCCTGGGGCCTTGCATCGGAGCGATCTCCAAAGAAGAGTATCGAGACATGATGAACCAGGTCTGTCTCTTCCTGCAAGGCAAGAGTGGGGAGATCGTGGATTCTCTACGGCAGCGCATGGAGTCTGCTGCCGAGAGCATGGACTTCGAGCG